>Ga0208546_1000222_pt1 | contig 24755 bp, 37 predicted proteins | sample DEB19_08_DNA_4_FD_184528 | JGI IMG/M metagenome (GOLD analysis project Ga0208546, IMG submission 184528) | Aqueous microbial communities from the Delaware River and Bay under freshwater to marine salinity gradient to study organic matter... | ecosystem: Environmental > Aquatic > Marine > Coastal...
ATTTATACAGAGATAACAACCAAGGAGCAAAACAATGCAATCACTAAAAGCCTATATAAACGATATCACGCAATCCCACGACTTGACCGCCGATGAATTAGCGGACGCAGCCAACGAATTTAACGCCATGCAGCGTTTTCTGCGGTCTGTCAAGGTATCATGGACGGTTGAAATGAACGCGCCAGAGGCAGGGGAAATTCCCGCGTTTCTGGATGAGGCGATTGACAATATTAATTCTGCCATTCAGGAACAGGCGGATTATCTTGAAAAGATGGAAAAATATTTTCTGTCCATCGAGGATGAAACCAGAGATGACGAGGCGCGGGAAAATGACTATGTGCGCGAAGTATCAAGCCCGTATCTTTCAGGGAGGATTTAAGATGATGTATGCAGACAAAATCCGCACATTCGACATGGAGGCCGCAGAACGCCGCGCAATCGAAGAAGCTGAGGCTCGTTATCTGGCGCATGAAACGCGGCAGAAGTTAGAGCAGTTACATGACGCGGTGCTGGCGCTCGATGCGCTGGTTGTTGGGTGGATGATGAGGGGGGATTAAATGAAAACAAAACCCTGCATAGGCTACGCTCCGGTGGTTGATGGGAAGATTTGGGGGACTTGTTTTGGCTACACTAAGAAACAGGTTGTGTACAATGTAGCGAACTCTTTTGGTGTAATAGAAATCATCAAAGTAGAGATCAGGCCAGTGAAAAAGAAAACTAAACCCAAAAAGAAAGGAAACTAAACTATGAGAAAAGCAATGTTGATATTGGCGTTTTTTCCCCTTACTGGATGCGGAGATTTTGTATACTCCGATGGTAAAGGGGCTGGAACGGTTACTAAATTTTCGCACAAAGGATTTTTTTGCAAAACATGGGAAGGCGAACTTCTTATGGGTGGTATGAAGCAAACGGAGAAAGGTGACTTGCAAGCCAATGTATTTAAATTCTCTGTTGTTGACCCAGAAATCGTTAAGCAAGTTTCTTCCGCGCTGGAAGATGGGCAAAGGGTTTCTTTGGTATATGAGCAAGTTTTTATTCCTTGGATTTGCGACCAAAAAACTTCATATAGGGTCACAGCCGTCACGTATAAATAGGTGAAGAAATGACCCAACCCGATGCAGAGAAAGTCAGAGATGCTCTGGCTAGTGTATATACGAGGTATATATCCGACGGTTATTACAGCTATCCAGCGCTGGTAACTGACACAAATGAGGCGTTTTTAGATGCTATACTTGAAGCCGCCCGCGCTTGGCTGGCCGCGCAGGATAAGGAGGAAGGTGAGTGATGTACATTATATTGAGCAATGAAATTCAAGGCATGGGCTGCTGGATGGATGAGATGGGTGAACTTTATTATGCAGGAACAAACAGTACGCCTATAACAGTATTTAAAACTTGGCACGAAGCAAAAAGGGCTATTCGCAGAACTGTAAAATCTAGGGCGTGTATGCCTGAATATGCGGCAATGAAAAATGAAAATGAGCTACGGATCAAGAGGATAAAGATATGACCGACAAGGAAAAATTGCGGGAAGCATTAAAGCGCCTAGATAACCTAGAGAAACACATGAATGAACACGGAGAATTTAACGTAAAACCAAATGATCCGTGGGGTGTATGTCGTGAAGCCGCCAAAGCTTACCTAGCCACGCTGGATGCGGTGAGTAAGGAGGATGATCCAGATAAGGAGGCAGCGTGGATTGGAAAGCACGTTCAGAACGGCTGGATTGCCTATAACAAGGATCTTTTTGATCCTGAATTTTATAGCGTTGTAGAAAAAGCACCACCACCACAGGAGGAAAAATGACCCACCAAAAAGACCAGATGCCGGATGAGATATTACCATGCGATTTTCGTGTCGGTACGTGTGTTTTCAGAAAAGGAGTAAAGGTTAGTTTGGTTCAGGATAAGGTGGACAAAGTGATCCGCGCAGACCTCGTTCAAGCCAAAGACGCGGAGATTGCCAAGCTGAAAGAGGAAGCTGACGTTTGTGATCGGACACTTTCACTACAGGGGTTGCTGCTGAAATACGCTGAAGAAAAAATTGGCGGATTAGAACAAGAGCGCGATTTGCTGGCGCTTAATTTGGAAAAGTACAGAAACATAAATTATGCAGGTTCTCAGGAAATGAAAAATCTAGCCGCACTTACAAAGCCGGGACATAACTACCCCGCGTTTATATCCATTAATGAAGATACCTTTGGCGTATCTATAACCGTTCGATCTGCCGTTTCAGAGACGGCTGAAACTGGCGGTAATATTGCTTCGATAAACTTATCCCGCAAGGAGTTTACGGGATTGCTTATGCAACTCGCAGAGAGCGAGGGTAAATGAGCGACGACTGTGGCGAAAGCAAACTCCCAGAAGTTATCTGGGCTACAGATACACCAGACCGCCACTGGTATGAATATGAGTGTACGTGCACAGAAAAGTATGTTCGCTCAGATATAGCCGATGCTGAGATTGCTGACTTAAACACGCGCATTGTTGCGTGGATAGAAACAGCAGCGACACACGCAAAGGCCGCGACGAAGGCCGAGAGTGAGCGCGATTTGCTGGCGCGGTATGCTAATTGGACAAATACCCATGATAGCGAACACCAATTCGCCAGTGAAGCCATTGAACTCGCCCGCAGGATCGTGAGGGGAGGATGATAAAAAGAATAAAATTAGAATATAGCTTTGCAAAAGATGGGTGGTTTTATAATCCTATGGCAAAGGTGCACGTTCCATTGGAAACTAAACCGTATTGCCTAAAGCCATTTTTTAGGCCGAAATCACTGTATATATGTGGTATCATGGCCTTAAAAATTAATTTCTGGTTTTACTTTGCGAAATTAGTATTTGCTGCTAATCGTTGGGTGATGGGAAGAAATGAAACAAGATGACGGGCGCGATTTGCTGGCGCGGTTAGTAGCCATAGGAGGGGCGGGGGAATGAACGGGCAATCCAAGAAAATGAGTTTAATTGAAAGCCTTATAAATGTAGCAATCGGATATATCGTGGCCATTTCTGCCCAGATTATTATATTCCCACTATTCGGGATATATATACCGCTTCACGATAATTTGCTTATTGGCGCACTCTTTACGCTGGTCAGCATAATTCGCAGCTACGTCGTCCGGCGGATATTTAATAGAATGCACATAGCATCGCCAAAATCACCCCATTAAAAGCCCCCGTAAGCAACTCCCCGATTTGGGTTGGCTGCCCCATGAAGTTAGGTAAATACGATATATAAACCTCACTATGGTCATTAACCTTTGTGCGGCTTATATGCCCGTTTTTCTCCGCATGTCGCCATACCATCCACCCAATATTATACGCCAGCGGCCTACAGGATGCCCCCAGAATGAGCCAAGGGGAAACGGTCATGGCAATGCCCATCCAGACAATAGCCTCACACAGGGTCAAAATAAGCGACTTGTAGCCCCATACAGACATATGCGGTTGTAGCCACAGGATCGGCCATTCCAGCTTTTCAGGCTTACTGCCTACCTTCATAGGCTCACCAAGGCTGATTCCCCTGCCATGACCCGCTTTCTTACCAAGTAGGGCAAATCCCGCCGATAACATAGGAGCTATAAATCCGGCGTTAGTTGATAACATATATGTTATTAACCCGAACGGGATCGGATACACCCATTTGAATATGCCGCCGCCCGGTGCGCCGATCATGCGACTTAGCGTGGCCATGAGGGGGATGAGCGGCAAGTCAATCATATAAAAAATCTGGCGGGTAATCGTCGGAATGGGCTTCAAAGGTCGAGTATGTGCCCGCGCCGCTATCGTCAACATAGTGGACACTGACTGATAAGCTCTTGACTTTATTCGTCATGCACAGGCGCAGAATGTCGCGGGCTGTATCAACAACGGCTTGCTGGCTTTTTGGCTGCGGCGGGGTAATGCCTTTAATAATCTTTTCACTCAATCATCACCGTCCAGTCAGTAATCGCCCGATCCGTACATTCGCCATAGACGCGGGCTTCCATTTCGTCGGCAACGCAGTTTAAGAAATCAGCCGTATAGTCTGGCTTAATCCTTGCGCCTTGCTGCGTCACGCAACCGGATAATAGTAGCGCCCCTATCAGCAGGACGATCAGCCCACTTTTGCGCTTCTTCGAGTGCATCGCCAGCCTCCTTGATTGCCTGCTTTTTCTTTTCGCTGTCCACCCCAGTTTGGCGCGACCAGACGAATGCCGCCGTAATCGCGGATATAACTGCAAGGACGGCGATCGACACCAAGACAGAATTAAGCACGATCTTTTTTATCAATGATTGATGCCACAACGCCGAGGATCGCAATCAGGCCGCCGACCAGTTGCTCTGCGCCTGCCGCGTCAATCGTACCCTTGGCAACCAGAAAACCACCGCCAGCGGTTAGAATGTGCCTTGCTAAACCTAATAGAATGTCTTTCATTTTTTATCTCCCTGTTCAACTCGTTAACGTTATAATACCACGTTTAAATCGGTAAAAAAAGACCCGCCGGGGTGCGCTTCCATGAGAGGCGTGGCGGGTACTATTAGTAGCAGTATATCACGGATAGTTTTCACGCGGTAATTGAAAATGCGGCGCGTCAAGAAATGCCCTTTCCCCGCGTTTCTTTTGCCGTATAACATAATCTGAAACCTCATCTTCGCAGGTCTTTTCAAAGCCATTCATTACACGATCCCATGCGCCGCCCCATACGAGAGGGATGTTATATTCAAGCGCCGCCAGCTTCATTGCTTCTGCGACCCGATAGCATAGCGGCCAATCCCATCGCGGCATTCCTGTCAACACAGGAACGAGATCGACGGCGTGGCCTGTTAAGTGGCGGCTATTCATGGTATGGCTTGCCCCAGCCTTTACCAGCGCCTTTTGCCGTGTGACGCTGCGGTATCCCTCAAACACCATAAAATCCGTATCTGTTAAATCAATGGCGCGATTTACGACAAGGCATAAATCATCATGGACAAATTCAAGATTTTGTAGGGATTTTTTTGAGAGATTAAACTTTGGCATTCTTTTTCTTCTTCCTTCTTGCCGCTGCGGTGGATTTAGAATTTACACTAACCCGCCACAATAATCTATCCTTGACAATTTTAAATTCCCAGTCATGCGCCAACGAACAGTCACAGCAGAGTATGCGGAATTTTTTACCGATATCCTGCCAATCAGACCATCCATCTTCGTTCTCATGTATCACCGGAATTTTAGCCATGCAATCACCATATCCGTTAAAATTGTTACGCCAGCGCCCGTGATAATTCCAAGAATGAAATATAGTAAAACTGCTATAATCATTTTACAGTCGCCCGCTTTCCTGATTTTGTTCCGCTGCACCATGATCCGCATTCTTTGCATTGGTATGTTTGATACCTGCCAGACCTGCTTACTCTTATTCCTCTTTTTAACAACTCAGGGCTTGCGCATGTCGGGCAAACTTCATGTGGCAGGTCATGGAATACGTTGACATTCGGATGATTTTTCATGTAAGGGCGCAGCTTCAAATATATTTGCTCAAGGGCTGTAACATCCTGCCTGTTGTATTTTAAACATCGTTTGATTTCCACTATATCGCCAGCGCTTACTTTGCCCCAATCAGGCGCATTGCCTTTTTCATCAACGCCGAGGTATTGGGCTAAATAGCGCAAGTCGTTTGCGTCGAATTTAAAACATGACCTAGCTACCTTGAGCGTATCAACCATCTGAGGGCGTGGCGGTGGCGGTAGATTATTTGCGATGCACCGCGCCGTAAAAACCTTCCAGTCAAAATTATCGCCGTTGTGCGCGACGATAACATCAACATCATGCATAAGATCATGCAGTGCTTTTATAACGATATAATCATCACGGTGATTTTTCTTAAACCGTTTTGCGTCATCCAAAACGCAAGCCGAATGCACCGTTTTGTTTCCCAGCATCTTCCATGATGCGCATACGACTGTTACTGGTTGTTTGATTGTATCGGACGATAGATAAGGGCTGTATAGTTTACGCGAGTATGTTTCCATCTCGATTTTCATTTTCGCTGTTTCTATATCCCAGACGCATATTTTCATGCTTGCACACAAGGCGCTGGTTGTGATATAAGAACGGCGGCAAGGACAGTGATCAACCTCATGTGGTTCCTTGTCTAGCCCCCATGTTGTGCGTGGGGGCTTTTTTAATGCTTAAAAAGATTCATGATCCATGACATCCCCGCCCCTGATAAAGCCGCTACACAGGCACAGGCTCCGATGATTTTATTTTTTGTGTTGGTGTAATCGTCTAGGACTGGTTGGACGTTATCATCAAGGCGCTTGTTAATTCCTGTCACGCCCCGCTCAAGATTTTCGATGCCTTCTAAGGCTCTGCCCATAAGTAAATGAAGGTCATTTAAATCAGCCATCCGTTACTCCACACAACCTAAGAATACATGAAAAAAGTGTTAATTTCTAGGTGATTATCTGCGCCTTCTGCGGAAATTTACAATATATTCCATCACGGCAGATACCAGCGCCCCAAAATCAAAAGCCTCAGTGTCAAATGCCGCTGTATCAAAAGCATCTTCGTCAAAAGCAGCCACCCTACGCCCTCCACTTATCCGCTGTTATACCAGTTCCAATGACTGTCGTATCGTTAATGGACTTGGTGTTCGCATTTAATTGATTAGCCACCGTATACGTCATCGGATCGGTCTTGGCCTTAATCGCCGTTATATCGCTTTGTGCCGAAGTCAGAGCCGCCGCCGTTGCCAGTCCACTTTGTAATTCAGTGGTTACATCTGCCGCCAGCTTTGCCGCCGTAATTGCATCAGCGGCGATGCCTGTGGCTGTCAACCATCCAGCCGTGATCGCAGGAAGGTTGGTAAGCGTCGTTACAGTCGGGATGACATTGTTCGTTCCGGCGTATCCCGTGCCATCAAAGAACGCTTCAGCGTTATCGGCGGCGGTTGTGTCTCCGCTAATTTGCACGACATTAACAGCAACCCTTCCGCTGCTGTCTATGTTTGTCGTTGAAAAGTAGGGTGGTCTTGTGTATATTGTTGCATATACTGGTATTACTTCAATATCTGCCGTAGAACTCTTTGCTGAAAAGTCAAGCACATCGGCGTTCGTTTCCGCTTGTGTCAGGTCGAAGATGTAAAAACCCTTGGCATTAACTGAATCCTGCTCAGTCGCCACGGTATCGTTTAAGGCTGCTAGTGACCCATAATCTTTGCTGATATATGCGGTTATGTTCGCTGCATCACCTGTTTCGGGCGTATTTGTTATCGTGTTGAACGCGAAAACTCTTATTTTTTGACCTGATGTATTTTTAAACATCTACCATCCTCCCTAACATGAGATAAAAAAACCGTATGCTTTTATTAGTAAAATCCACCAACCCAAGGAACTGCGCCCTGTCGTTCTTGTTTAACCCGCCGTCACTGATCGGCAGTAGAAAAGTATCTGACGAGCTGCAAAAGCTCATAAGTCGAGCGCGTGTCTGACCATCCGGCGTGTTCTCTAGGATAGGCTGTAAAAATAACGGTATTAATGGCATCTACACCCTTTCAATCCATGTTGACGAGATTGTTACATCACCCCCTGCGCCGGACAAAGCTCTCGCAGAAAACACCCATCGTCTACCCGGTCTAATAGACAGTTCCAGACCTTTAAGATCGCGCACTCCAGATTGACCCGCACCGACTTGAATGGTTATCAATCGTTTACCACCTGTTATCGTTGTCCCCGTAGATGAGTACGAAATACTAGATACATTTGTCTCCACGTTTGTATGTGCCGCGCCGCCAGCTACTCTGGCCGGAAGGTCATAAAGAACAATCTCTACTGTCTTCCCTCCATCGTTTGAGTATGCGATGTGATCGGGGTAAACGGAAACCTTGTTATACTTGCTATTGAAGGCCAGAGAATTTCTTAGGCTCAGGAGGACGTTTTCAGTCGTCCCGATAGTTTTTGTTGCTGACATAGAGCGACGAATACCCTGATATTTGTCCTCCATTCCTTCAACAAACGAAGCCATTGAAGCAGTTTTTAATGTTAGACTACCGCCACTGTATCCGGTTTCCGTTTTAATAATACATGAGAGTGGTAAACTTGGGTTAACAAGGGACGGAGTTGTATTAGCATTAGCATACCGGATTTGATGAACAGTCTGGAATGTACCAGTTGTAGAATTTTCGATAGAGAATGTAATCATCCCATACCCAAGATACTGAAACTGGATTCGGTAGACGTTGCCCTTGGTCTGATCGAGCGTCATACCGGATGGGCCATTACCATCCATAGTGTCCACGTTCCAGTTGTCCTGTGTTACCCATGTTTGCGTGGGCGCTACCCCGGTTACAAGTGTCGCCCATGAACCTGTTACACCTGTACTCCCACCGCTGAACGAGAAACTGCCTGCGGCGTTTTCAGCGACCAAACTCAAAAACTGAATAGAAACGCTGTCGGTGGTTGTTACTTCCCATCCACGACCAGCATTAAAGAAGTCTGAGGCTGCGGCTACAATCTTTTCCGCCACTTGAGAAATAGTATCACCACTGGTTACAGCGACAACAACCGCCGTACCGTCAACTGTGATCGTGATGTTGTTCGATGATGTCGCCGCAGCAGTAATCGTTAATTCCCTGATTTCCAGAGAGCCACCAGAGCGCCGCAGAACCCCGAATGACGTTCCGTTATAGCCGAAGAAAAATCCTTCGTCGTCATCACCAGCACCGAAAATTTGTGTGCTATTGGCGACACCGGATGAGAATAAACACGTCCCCATCGCAACAGCGCCTTGTCCGGGGCCGTACCTTAAAGGGGTGTTCGTTAAGAGTTGCGAGAAGGCTTGCGCGGATGATGAACAAGTAATGACGGCATGCCCCCCTGTCGCGGAAACAGAGCTTCCAGATTTATTTGTCAACCCTCTGGCTAAATCCGCATTGATAATACCGTAGGGAAATTTGATTTGTGTCTGCGGTGTTCTGTAAGCTGTTGCAAGTTCACCAAAAGCCGTAAACGGCATATTGTCGATCAACACCTTTTGATAGTGAATACCATCCCTATCCTCTGTGGCCGTAACTAATCCAGTTCCAGGTAATGTAATATTATCGGTCATTATACAAATTCTCCTCTTGTTGTTGTAGTTCCATCATCTGAAACCGTGGCTGTGGCAACGTCAGCACTGTCAGCATCGTTTCTAATGGTCTTTGTCGTGTTTGTTTGCGTAATTTTATTCCGAGCTTGCATAAACAACCAGCTAATCTGTTGGCGAAGTGTGCTTGTCGCAGCAGGAACAGAACTTAACTCTGCGTATGTATCTACGTTCAATGCGTCAACCACTTCACCGTTGATCGATGTTAGTGCAGCAGATGATAGCTGGATCGCGTTAACTTCAGCAGGCCCAATATAGAACGTTGCCGCCCAAAAGCTGACGGTTTGACCGTCTGCGGTGATCGTTGAAACGGCGACCATATAATGATTTCCCGCCGCATAAAACCCCGCATCAGTGTTATCTGATAGGTCGATCTTGAGCCCATGCAAGCCAGTTTTTCCGGCAAAGTCAATTCCGTCCGTGTCAAGCAGGGTAAATCCGGCTGTGCTGCTGCGCTCTGTTGTGCCGCCGTTTTTATAAATCAGAATATCACCCACCGCCAGCCCCGTGATTGTCACGCTCCCGCCGCTGCTATTGAACGTGTGAAATGGAATATAGATTGTGGACGATGCCGGAATGTTGCCTAAGTGTAATGTCATAGTTTCCCCGCCAATAAATTAGAGTTTCCACCACCGCCAACCCCTGCCCCTGATAGTGCTGCATTCGTTCCCGTGATGGTCGCGTCTGTAATATTTAATGATCCCGTGGCATACAATAAAGCGCCTGAGCATGTTATGTCAGCGTTTACGTTTAACACTGTGGATGTCGTATTGCCCGCGTCACTCATTGTAAATGTAATCGCGCTTGATGCCCCATTAACGGTGCAGGTGCAACTTGAAGCCGCCACCTGAAACGCTCCGTTGACGGTCAGTGTAAATCCACCTGCGCCGATGGTTGTCGTTCCACCGGATATAGACAAAGATGACGCGGCAAGATTAAAGGTTGATGTGTCGAATGTTCCAGAAGAAACAATTACGCCCGCCGTCGATAAAAAAGCATCTCCAAGCGTTAATGTTCCGGCGGCACAATTCACCGTCCATGACTTTGCCCATGACTTAGTGCCGCAGGTAATTGTGCTGCTACCGCGCCCCTCATACGTGTATGCCTGTGATGATCCCGTTAGCGTCATTCCTGAAACCAACGTAATCGACCCGAAAACAGATGCGGCTGTGCTGGTCGTCCATGTCGGAGTATTCGTCACGCCAGTCCAGATATGCGCCCCGATGCGGGGTTTATTTTGTGTGATTGTCCGGCTTCCGGCATCTATGGAGTTTACATCAAAATAGGCCGTGTCCTGCGGCAACGGAGATCGACCAGTGCCAGCGGTCCCGCCAGATGCGTTCGCCCACCGCGTAGCATCGCCCTCTGACCCTGTTGACGTTCCACCTGTCGGAACCCAATATTGATTGGCTGGTGTCGTAAACGTGATGCTTGAGTTACCGCCGCAATCCCCAGACCCGCCAGTGATTGCCGATAAGTCCCATGACCCTGCGCCCGCGCCAGTAATATCTTGCAGGTCTATATTCGTCATGGTGACAGTGGCTGCTGTCAGCGTTCTTGCCGTACCCTTAACGCTTGATCTGTAATAGGCTCTGTTGATTACGCTGTTGCCGTTGCCTGTCAGCGTTCCTGTAATCGTTTGGTTAGCTGAGAATATAAATTGCGATGTAGTATTTGCGCCACACGATAAAGTCAGGTTATTAAATGTATTCGCACCACCAATGGTGAGGTTGCCTGTCGTAAGGCTGGTGCAGGACAAATTATAATACGTCAGCCCGCCGCCCGTAAAAGAAATCGTGTGGGTTGTTCCAGTAAAAGATATTGTCGATGTAGACGGGGTCAGTGTTAAATTCGTGCTGTCGGTAATATTCCAAGTCGCAGTTTGACTTAGCGTGATTGTTCCCGATCCTAATTTAAGAGCGCGGGTCGTTGTTCCGCTGGCGTTAAAGGTATTGCCGCCAGTCCAGTTGATAGTTTGGTTGTTAAAATCGAGGGTTCCTGCGGTCAATGTAACCGTGGAAGAAGTTTGAAGCGAGGAGGTATCTTGAAAAAGCCACTCCCCACCCGCGCCGTTGAAGGTCAGTGACCCAAACTGCTTGCCTCCAAAAGTTATTTGATTTCCGGTTGTTGTAGATACAAAATTAATAAATGAAGTTCCAGATGGGCTATAAGTCATCCCTGCAACTATGGTAAGATTTCCGGTAGTGCCGTCACCAATAGTAAGGTGTTTCGCGGCGGCGTGCGTCAATGTTCCTGTATACCCTGTGCAAACCAGCGACCTGCAAAGACTGGGTGAGCCGGATGTTCCGTCAATGGTAACTGCGCCGGATGCTGCGTCCAACTTACAGTCATCCGCAGCCGTGGGGGTGGAACCAGTAGCCCCGCCGCCGGATGTCAGCGACCATGTGGATGCCGCGCTCCAGTTTCCGCCGCCTGCCCTAGCGTAATACGTGGTCATTAAACAACCTCAATCGTTAATGCCCCTAGTGGAAGCCCCATCGACTGCCCTGCCGAGATAATACTAACCGCGCCATTCGCATCAGTGATTTTAATATCCGCTGACGGAGCGGCGGGAATAGCGGGCGTGACCACATTGCCACCTTCATCGTATGTTGCCGGGGTTTCGAGATTGCCGTTGTTTGCTATTACGATGTTTGCCATTACTCACCCATGAAGCCCTTTAGTTTTTCTTTAGCCTTGGCAAGCGCGGCGGTAATTGATGCAAGCTCTTTTGACTGATCGGCAATCTTTTCATCGTTTTGCTTGACAAGCTCCATTTTTTTCAGGACTTCCGCAGAAATTGCAGCAAGTTCTTTGCTGGCCTTAGTTTTTTCTGCTTCAATTTTCTCGCCCGCTGCAAGCAATAGCTTTTCTGCCTTGTCCTTGGCTTCTGCAACTATCCTTTTGGCATCATCCGCCGCCGCGACAACCCGCCTTTCAGCTTCCAAAACAGCAACTTCCAAGCCGCTTTTTTGATTTGTCAAGGCTATAACGCGCTTTGTAATATCGACTTCGGATTGCTTCAATGCATCCAGAGCCTTGAGCGCGTCTTTGCCTTCTTCAAATGCTTTAAATTTCGTGTAACCATCGTTGATAATTTTTCTTAGTTCTTGCGTGTCCATATTAGTAACTCCTTGCTGCGCTGATTAAAACATCCAGATCCGGGCTTGTGCCGCCAGTAACTTTTGGCCTGACCCAACGATAATTTTGAAGAATTTGCCCGCCTAACTTTGAGGTCGCGCTAATGGCCGTTTCCGTGGTGTCAGTGAGGCTTTCCCAGTCATCATCGGTCGTCAATACCGGATTCCATACATTCGACCCTTGCAGCACGACTGTTGCGCCAGACCCGAAATTCCCCAAAATCTGGAATGTTTTGTCTCCATGGCTGGCAAGCTCCCAAGGTTGGCCGTAGTCATTCGTTGTCAGAGCCTCCCATTTAACGTGTTGAACGTTTCCTTTGTTGTACGATTGTAGTTTTACTGTAGCCATTTAGTCCTCCTGTTTATTAAGCTGTTATTGATAAAATTCTTGCACGATAATCATCCCTGTGCCGCCGTTGCCGCCCGCGTTTGTTCCGGCAGAACCACCTGACCCGCCAGTCCCGACCGTGTATGTGTAAGTGGCCGAAGGTGACGCGATATATAAATGAACAAGTTCCCCAGCCTGCCCGCCGCCGCCACCAAAATTTGACGCGCCGTTACCCGCCGCACCACCGCCGCCAGAGCCGCTATTGGCTTGCGCGTTTTGTCCGGCTAATGATCCGAGAACCCCCGCCCTTCCAGCGCCTCCGAATTGAGTGCCTCCGCCGACTCCACCCTCAGAACCCGTCCCATATGATGCACACGCCCCCGCCGATCCGATGACCCTGAAAGTCGCAGACCCGGTTCCGGGTGTTGTTGCGTAGCCGCCTTCACCGCCTGAAGCGCCGCCAGCCTCGCCGCCAGCACCCCCGACGGCGTTAACGCTATTGAATGTAGTCGTGCCTCCAGCCGTTCCAGAGTTTGTCGCCGTTGCGCCACCACCACCACCGCCGCCGACCATTTCAACGAGTATCGCAACGCACCCAGCTGGGGTTGTGTATGTGGCTCCAGTGCCGGATGTTAGATACTGTCTTGTTGGCGCTGTTATCGCAGGAATGAGGTCGATAATTCCCTGAACCGTATCGCGTTTTGTCGTGCCGCTGTCACTTAAATCAGAAAACACCACGCTATCACCAAGCGCTATGGCTGTATCGGTGAAGTCGCTTGTTATATCCCCTACACCAGTTCCGGCAGAAGACAGAAACGATGTTACATTATCGGTTGTTTCGATCTCGACATCCGCGGAATCGGTCAGCTTGAATTTATACGATCCAGAAAGAAATACAGTCGCCCTACCTGCCGCATCTAAAACAACAGGGTTTGCATTCGGTGTTCCACCGCCTGCATTTGTGTATGTGTCCTTTGGCGTTGTCGTGCCAGCTTCATAAGCGTAAAGCTTCCCGCCCGCCAGAGGTGCGCCGTCGTCATCGAAAAACTGGACAAAATGTTGTGTGTATAGGGTTGCCATTTTATTTTACCTTCTGATTGTTTGTTATTACGGCTGCCTTGGCCGGATTCATGGTTAAGATATAATTAAGAACCTTGGTTTTTTCTTTTTCAGGCAATGCGTTTATGGCCTTCATGCTTAATTCGCCGCCACCCTCTATAACCTTTAGCAAGTCCTCTGCTTTTCCTCTTGCGACCATCTTTTGACCTACGCGTGCCGCTGTTCCAATGGCAGGTACTGCAACGGCTGGGGCAAAGGAAGCCGTTCCAACACCGGATGCTATAGAACCCAAAACAGGCAACGCTGTATTGCCAACGGCGCGACCTGATCCAAGATCAAAGCCAAATTTGCCCAGCATTTTTAATGCACCCTCACCAGTAGTTTGCTTGGCTGCAAACTCAAGCGCGGCCAACTCATCATTAGACCACCCTCTTATTTTTTTCTTGTTTAGCCTGAATTTTTCCAGATCACGCTTTAATTTATTAGCATCGCCAGAAGCGCCTTCTACAATATCCTTAATTTGATTAAATTTACTTTGCCTAGCCCATTCTTGCCTTGCTGTTTTCAAGGCGTTTAATGCTGTGCTGTCGCCCGCCGCAAATGCGTCATCCGAAAGCGAATTAACAGCGTCATCAAGGGAATCTTTCAATATAGCGGCTTTTCTAGCGTTTACCTTGTCGCCAAATTCACCAGCGACTTGACCGAATAACTGACGCCAATGATCAAGCCCCTCTAGGGTTATATTTTGATCAAGCGCCTCTTGTTTAAAGTCTTCAAACAAATCAATGGTTTTTTTGTGCAATCGCGGGTTAAGTATCCCATCATCAATTAATTGCGTTTGCATATTTTGAATAATTTTGTTTGTTGCGCCGGGCTTAAATGTCGCGCCACTTTCGCGCATGATTTTATATGCTGCCGACGACCTGTCTTTTATGGCTTGGCCTGCTTGATTTAGAGCCTCAATATCACGGGCTTTAAAGCCTTTGTAAACAGATTTTGCCCCTTGTCCTGCCGCGCCTAATGCAGCGCCAGCCACAGGCAGGGCACCCCCCATAGCAGCGCCCATAATAGCACCGGATTTAGCTGCCTCAAGTCGCTGGCCGGGATCTGCCTCTCCTGCTGCATAAAGCGCGGTAACAGGAGCGGCCACAACTGCACCCTTACCAGATCGTAAGGCGAGGCTTCCTGTTTTTGCCAACAATCCCGCGTCTTTCGCAACTTTGCCACTGCCAAGAAAACGACCAACGGCCTGCGCGCCTTTTGTTGCTGCGAGTGGCATGGTTGATACGATCCCTGCGATGTTTCCTGATAATGTAGCACCCGGATGCGCCTCCTGCGTTGCTTTTGTATCTGCTTGCGCTTGTTCGTAAAGCTCGCCGATTGTTCTTTCTTCGCCAGTAAACGGGCTTGCGGCCTTGGCAATGCCAGCCCCTATACCGGAAGAAATAACATTGCCAAATGGGATACTGCCCCCTGAAAAACCGTATACTGCTGCACGTGGTGCGCCGCCAGCATCGCCTTGTTGTGATTGCGGCTGCGCTGATATGCCTAAAGCCGCGTCCATCTCGGCCATGCGCTCCGAGCTAAGGCCAGCCGAAACGCCGCCCAATGCTGCGTCCATTTTTTCTATTTGATCGGCGGTTAGGGGCATTATTTAAGACCTCTCACCCTCATATATTCGTCAATCTCTGACTGAGAAAATCCCTGCTTGCGTAGCTTAAATTCAACATCTGCCGCCGCGCCCAAGTCAAGCGGCGCTGTGGGAATAGTTTGGTTTTGGTTGCGTATCCCTTGCGCGTTTGCGCCCTCAATGGCCGCACGAGATGCTGCTAGAGGGTCTTGTAAACCGCCTAAAAACTGCTCGTACTCTGCCTTCCTTTTTTCAATATTTTGAATGCCACTGTTAACCACTTCTTCAAGATCATCTAAGGCTGCGCTGAATGATTCCTCGTCTTGAGCTACGTCAAGTCTTGCTTTTGCTTGCTCTCCTTTTTGCCCCTCAATTTGAGTGATTGCGCCGCCACCCTTGAGGCTTTCAAATGCTTCCAGAAATACTTGTCCCCGCGCCTGCTGTACTTTTGCCCTCCCGGATGCAGCCGGGCTTCCAGAAATAACTCTTGGCATTCCCGGCATATTCGGGTCTTCAGTAAAAGGAACAGCCCCGCTAATAGGGCTTCTAAAGCCGACGATAGCTTTCACGTCATCAGCAAGTCCTTTGCCACCAGAACCCCTTAATTCGGCAATGCTTTTCAGTGCTTGCTCACCCTTTGTTTTTGCGCTCGGATATTTCTGATTAAGAAACTCCGTTGCTGCTTCTGTTTTTCCTGTCGCTGCTTTTTCTGTAGCTGCCACTTGCGCTGGTGTCATTGGCGTCTGTCCGGGCGGCAACCCTTGTCGTGCCGCTGTTTCGGCTCCAGCAACACTCGCTCTAAAGTCGGGCATTTGTTCCGGCTCCGGGGTTACTTTAAACACAGAGCTTACGCCGCCCGAAAGCGGGTCAAAAACCTCTTGCGTCCCCCCCAGATTCATAATCTGTGAAGCCCGCTTCATTGTCAGATATTGTTTCTGCTGCTCAGGGGTCATTTGTTTAAAGGCGTTCCATTCCCTGATATTCGCTGGATCATCGGACGAAGCGCCGCTTTCAATCTCTTTCTGCGTCTTATGCATCATCATTTCATTCATCTGCTCTTGCTGCAACGCTGCCCGTTTCTTGGCTTTAAACTCTTCTTCCAGCTTGGCGTAATCGCCTACTGACGAAATCCCGCGCCGGAGCATTTGATAATCAGAAGCCATTAAACATCCTCCCCATCAATGCGGCCTTTACACCGCCCATTTGTTGCCCGTACGGGTCAAGCTGCATCGGCTGTTGCATCATGGGCATTTGTTGTGCCTGCATGGGCATTTGTTGCATCGCCTGCTGTTGCATAGCCTGTTGTGGATTCAATCCTGCCAGAATGTCCTTAAGCATATCCAAGCCCTGCCAAAATTTCCGCAATCGTGCGGTTTTTACGTTCCTGCAATCCTAGTGTAGATGCGCCCTGAACATTACCGATATTCCCGTAAATACCGCCCATTTGACCAGCGGTGTCCAATCCCTGCGACCCCATGCCCGCAAGCTGCCTGTTTTGCGCCAGCCAGCGGTCATATGCGTTGCCGTATTCCGTGGCCGCCATGCCCTGACCGTATTCCTGAGCGGATTTCATTGCCGCGCCAGATTGCCCCATGCCCTGAGCGGCCAGCGTTCTATTAAGCGCATCTTGCCCTTGCTGAAGCCTGAATTGATAGCCCGGATCTGACGTTAAATTACCGGGGTTAAATCCAGCTTGCAGATTTTGCGACAGCTGCTTTTGTGCGTCCAGCCCCATTTGGCTGTACGGCCTCAATGCGCCAGCCGCTTTGCCTTGCGCTGCAAGCATTTGCTGCTCTGCCTTTTCCATCGCGTCCTGATCCTGACCGCCGCTGTACAAAGAGCCGCCTATGCGTGCGATATTGCCGATTGATCCCAGACTGCCGCCAGTCGATCCACCGCCGCCAAGCAAGCTTGCCAATCCACCGCCGCCGCTTCCGGTGATAGCGTTCCCGCCTTGCGCGAATTTGACAATGCTAGGATTGCCGCCTGCCAAAATACCACGAATACCCGATCCGGCATTAAGCAGGGATGACCCGCCCTGATTCCATGCGATTGTTTCGGGTGCGCTTCCCATTAGGCCACCTGCGCCGCCAGCCGCGTAACCGCCAAGCCCGCCTAAAGCAGCGCCCGTTAAGACACCCTTTAGACCGCCGCCACTTACTGCGCCGCCAGCCGCGCCGCCAAGGGCTGCGCCCAGTACGGGGCCAACACCGGGGATCATTGATCCCAAAATGGGAAGTGCAATCGGGGCTACTTTCTTAAATATTCTTTTTACGCCCTTAAAAATCTTCCCCAAGAAAAATTCAGGATATCCAGTTTCAGGGTTAATCTTATTTTCAGGGTGACCTACTGTGTATTCACCGGGGCTAATGCCATACGCTTGGAAAATAGCCATTACCGCCTGCTGGACTTCTTCATCCTGCATCATTTCCGCAGGGATAACAACCTCCCCAATCGTCAAGTGCGCCAGCGTTGTATCTGTCGCCCTGCCAGCATCCGCAGCCTGTTGCAAAACCTGATCTTGTAATATTGCATCGGTCGTCATATTAGCTCCTTATGTAACTATCCCAAACCCTACTACCGTTAATGTTGCCGTTGAATTAGTCCAAACTGGCGTATAAATCCCGTTATTGCCCGCGTTGATCCCGCCGATTGCCTGCACCGCGCCCGTTCCGGTGACTGCAAAACAGACGCTATTTGTTGAAAATGTAAGCGGGAAATTATTAATATATGTCGTGCCCGCAACTGACGATGTATTTGTTCCGGGAACAATGGTGACAAAAAACAAGCAGGTACGTTGATTAATCCGGTAATACCGCCCCGTGATCGTTGGCGTCCCTGTCGTGCCAAGGGCTGTAAACGTGGGCGACCATTCATTGCCGCCATCGCCCTCAAATATGTTGTTAAAAAACATGATCCACGGAATGCGCGGCAATCCGTTTTGTTCGGCCAATAAGTCAGAAATCGGGGGAGGCTCAATACTCATTTGAGATATGCCCCCGTTATTGCTACTTTGACCGAATCAGTTATGCGGATTTTAAACGTCATCTGCTCAGCAATTCCCAAACGGCGAAACTCTACTTTAGTTTGATACTGCCCGATTGCGCCTATTGTGGCCGATCCGCAGTCAATCCAAGTACGAGCGCCATCTTTACTGAGCGACAAGGAAACGGTAGGGTCAGAACCTTGACCAGACGTTAGACCGACCCCCGTTTCGAAGCCGACCTCCAGAGCATTATATCTTATTCTTTGCCCTTCGTCACTAAGATGTGTAAAAATTCTCTCCCTACAAAGCTCATCCCCGCCATCGCTGTAATAGTCCATTGATAACTCGTAAACCTTGCCATTGCGCCGATCCCCTACAAGGGTTTTGCCGAACGCAAACATGTATGATGCGGCTAAATCCGTTTCAAATTCGCCTTGATTATTTAAATGCGCCCGTTCATGCCATTGCTGCGTGGTCAGGTCATATACAAGCGTTGTTCCAAGACCGCCGCCAGTCAGGATATAAAACGTATTCCCTTCTTCCTGATAAGCATGGGCGGTAATGCTTTCAGGGCTTGTGGCCTCTTGTATCAGCTTCTCAATGGGTGAGTTGGATATCCGCATGGGTGAGAAGCCCTGCGCCTTGTACACAATGCCTTGGCCGTATCCATCGCGCCCGACCCATACAACGCTATTGTCGATCTCAACCGCGCTAAACGGCGATAAAATGCCGACTTCAAGCTTCGCCCCAGACACGCGCCGGAACGGAAACGATGAATCCCCTGTATTCGTCCATATTTCCGTAGTTTCTGACCCGAAAAGCCACAACTGGCCAACAGCATTAACAACCGCAACCAAATTATCGGGGCTGCTTTCTGCCGTGGCAAAATCCAAAGCCGCCCATGACGTTCCATCATTCAGGGCTGATATATAAAACTTACCCGTATCATTCTCATTAATTACAAAGTAGCCATCGATATAAGCAACCATGCCCGCAGACGGGAAATCAACATCAGAAACAACGGCGAATGTATTCGATGAATAGGTTAATGTGTAACCATCATCACCATCGCACAAAAACAACTGCGTGCCGTTTTCTGCCGCCGTTACATGGCCTGTAGATGTATTGAGAGTTCCCCGGCTTGTTGCAACGCCAAGGCTGCTGATCTCATACAGGGTGTCACCAGATACCACAAACGCTCTGCCGTTCTGTGATGCAAAACAATCCCTGATCGGGCCGTTTCCTGCCGTGGCAAATAACGACTTGCCGGGCGCTGAATAAAGGGCGGCAACCTCTTTTCCCATTTGATCCATAACAGGGAATAGGTTAATAGACCGCTGCGCGTCAAACGGAAGCGATCGTTGTTGATATGTCGGCCCTACTAATCCGATTTTCAAGTATTCCAGCCCCCATAAATATTATCAGTGCTGCTTACCCCGGAATCCCATTGCATAGGCTTGGCAGTCATAACCGCGTACTTGATTGCCGCCTTGCTTTCCTTGGCAAGCTCGAATACTTCCGGCGAAACTTGCTGCCCGTACTCAGGTGCCATTTCAACAGCCAAATTGTAGGTCAGCATCCGCTTCCATCCCGGCGGCAACGAAACAGTTTGCGCTAGAGTGAACGAAGACAATTCCTTTTCTGTGACCAAATAAAGCGTATCTGCCGCCGCTGGCTTTGGGTACAAGTTGATCGTGGCCTGCGGGAATGCGTTGGTGTAGTTTAAATATTCAGGCGTTCCGCTGGTGCTTTTTAGCGTAATTGCCGCGTATTGCTCATCGCTTATAATCTCAAGCGGGTAGTCAATCGTTCCAGACCGAACGTAGGCAGAAACAATCTTGATCGGTCTGGTAGTGTTAAATGTGGCGCTTGCCCCTATCGTATAGCTAGCCGTTCCCGCCACCAGAGAGAAGCCTTCAACCGTCCGGGCATAAACGATAAGGCTGTCATTTGAAAGGCTTGCAAGCAAGTCGTTCAACATTTCTAACCCATCAGCGGCTTCATCGGAATCCGGCGTGTCGCCCTTTGTCAAGGCTCCGTTTTTCCTCATTGCCGATTTAATTATGCCCAGAGCGGTTGTCAAGTTATGCCACCTTTGTAAACTTCATGAACGAACTAGTGTAAATCGTCGTGTTGTCAGCATGGCTGGCGTTCTGTGCTGCCTGAAGCTGCAAAGTGCCTTCCTTTCCTGCCGCCACAACAACAACGCCTTCAATTACGTTGTTGATGATTGCCGCAGTACTGGCCTGAATGCTGGCCGCATCCGTGGCAGTCGTTGCTCGCGCAACGCCAACACCAGAAGCCGTGAATGCTCTTGAAACCATCTTTAAAGATGACAGCATCGAAGCACTAAGATCGCCGCCGAACTTCAACCCGACTTTCAGGCCGCTGTTTGCAGTGGAAAGACAGTCAAGATGAATGTAGACATGGTACGTTCCGGGCTTCAAAACATCAGTAACCATTCCGGCTACGTTTGTCAGGGTCGTTCCGGTCGTTCCGCTGTCTACATCAAACTCGGTTGTACATTGAGAATAATCAACAAAATTATCGTTGATGATTTTCTTTGTTCCTGCATGCAGAGCGCCTTCGTCTATTACTTTATTCTTAGCCATTTTATTTTCCTTTCAAGTGTTAATAATTAGTTTACGTCAGTCCAGACGCCATTACCGCCAGCGACTTGTGCCCAAAGATTTGCGCCTACCGCCTCCAGCGTGATCGAACCGCCGATGTCGGTGCAGCGGATAGCGTCACCAGCCGCAGGAGCGAGCGTTACTACGCCAGTCGTGCCGTTCGTGGTGGAGATCGACCCGATTTGGTCAGTGCCGTCAGCGGGGTTGATGTCAAAATCGTCAGCCGTGCCACAGACGAACGTATAACGAGCGCCGAGGACGGTCGATGCTTCTGGCAGGGTCATAACGTCAGCAGAGTTGCTAACGAACGTCTTACCAGCCTGCGCCGCCGTGATCGCTACGGTCGTCGAGGCTACCTGATCTTGCAGAAATCCGTAAAGCTGATCTGCACCGTCACCAGACAGATCGCCAGTAGCCGTTATGCTGGTAAACTCGCCAGCTTTCGCAGCCCCAAAACCATAAATCTTGTCTGCACTGATTATTTCTGCCTCGCCAGTCAACGTCCGATAGATAGCAATGTAATCAGTAGAAACAATGTCACCAGCCGTATCTTCAACTGTGACCGTGTAGGAACGAGTAGTATTAACGCCATCCGGGAATGACTTTTGCGATAAATCATAACCAGCTAGGGCAATACTGGAAACAAACACAAGACTGAGGGCAACCAAACCATATTTTTTCATCTTAATTCTCCTGAAAGTTTAAAGATGGGTGGTGGCCACTATTGACCACCACCCTTGTTTATTAGGCCGTGATACGGCAAGCCCATTCAGGGCGAACCGCAGCAATACCGCCAAGGAAGTCCAGACGCATAATCAGCTTGTCTGTTAGGACGTCATACTGACGGATAACCCGCAGCGTGATGCCTTCATGCGTTTTCTGTGCTGCCATGTCAACGCCATCCGGCATGATCAAAGGAACAGACACCATACGGAACGCCGACTTGTGGTAGGCAAGGTTTTGCACGTAGCCCGTCGATGCAGCGCCAACCGGAGTAATGGCCGCACCGTCAACAGGGAACGCAGTGATGTTTTGCTTACCGTTGCTTGCGGAGGTGTAGAACCCTTCCGTCAGCGTCAGTGTTGCATACCCAGAGCCGTCAGCGGTCGCATCGGCGGCCACAGTCCACTGCTTCAGGTAGCCAAGGCTGTCTTTGGTGATCGGGTGAACGTCATAAACGTCAGCGATCGTAAAGACAGTGCCTTTTTTGACAGTGCCAGTCGTGGTCGTAAGAGCTTCCACAACCAAGGTAAGTTGGCCTTCGGTTGCAACAGTCGTGCGAACCTCAAACACAACGTCATTGCCGTTGGTGTGCGTAGGCAGAAGGTTGTTCGAGAGGAACTCGAAGCCCATGCCCTGACCCATACGGCCTTTCAGGTACTGCTTGCCAACTTCATTTGCGTTGTTAAACAGGCCTTTGTTTGCGTTCAATGCCGAACGCTGCGCCGCCGGATTCAGCAAGCAATAGCGGTTGTCCAGATCGGGACAGGCATGCTCGTCAATCTTTTGACCAGCGGCCAAGATTGTATCCATATCGAATACAGTCGAACCCGCAGTGCCAACCAAATTTGACGTTGCGTCCATTGCCTTATCCAAGAAAGACGCTTCGATCTTTTGAGCAATCTCGGAAACAGCCGGATCAAGAATACGCTTTGCCCAAGACTTCAAAGCTGCCTCAGTTGCAATCTCAGCCGAAGTTAGAGCAATGCCCGTCACACGGCGGTGATCCAAAGTAAGAGCGACTTTTTCTTCTTTTACGTCTTGCAGAACAGAAGTAATATCCGCGCTTGTTCCAGACAAGAAGCGTGCGTTTTTATTGATATAGATCGTATCGCCAGCGTTATAGCCATTTTTGCCATCAAACTCTGACGAATCTTCTTTTTCAATCGTCTTGACGAACTGCATCTTGTCGGCAAGCATTTTAGCGCCAAGCGAAGCAATAACGCCCGGTGCATCTTTCAGTGTATTAAAAGTATTAGCCATTTCATTTCTCCTTAACTGTTAAGCCATTTCCCCAGCTCATCTGGGTTCATTTGGCCTAGACTTTTTGTTGATGTTCTGCCCGCACCTTTAAGCGAACCTATCGGTTTGGGCGCTTCTTTTATGGGTTTTGCTGCCTGCTGCAAATACTGCTGGCCGCGAATTTCAGCCTGAACAAGATGAGCCGCTGCGATATGCTCCGGCATGTTGTAGAGGTCTTGCAACCTCCCCTCTTTGGCAAGCGCGTATGTGGCCGCTGGCGCATCGTCAATCTCATACATGAGCTTTTCAATGTGCTGTGGCATAGAACCAATAACAGCCGCATTGTCGGAAATAACTTTTTTCATGTCATGATTGCTATTGAGCAATTCATTCATGTTTTGGGCTACCTCCGCAATCTGCTGTTGCCGTACCGCGTCTTGCTGTTGCCGCAACATGGCTAGTTGCTGCTCCTGCTGTTGTTCAGTGAATCTCTTATCTAAAGCATGGGCTTGATCTGCCTTGATATAATCAATGGCACTGTCAAACTGTTCCATACTCGGAGCCGACTTTGGTTTATTCTGCTCGAAAGACTGCTGCATTTTTTGCATCTGGTCTTCCAATGCGCGAATACGCTGGCGCTGGTTATTGATATAACGATTGCGCTTTTCAAGTGCTTTGCGAACGGTTTTAAGCTCTTTGTCGATGCCTTCGGTTTCGCCGCCCTCGGTTTCAAGGTCGGTTTCTTCCTGTTCATCGCTTACAGGCTCTTTTACATTCTCAACTTCAACAGACGCTTTTTCTTCCGCAGCATTTACCGCGTTAGAGATTTCGTTATCAATATTCAGTGCTTCAGTTTCCATTAGTAGGCTCCTTCTCGGTTTTCGCTGCCCGATTGCAGCATTACTTCCCCGGCATTACGCTGGGCGGCCATTGCGGCCTGTGTTTCTTTAGAGGCAATCTCTCGCAGCTTCAGCGCGATTTCAGCCTGCTTAATTTCGTATTCCTGATTTAGCTTTTGTTGCTCAAGTTGGAGCTTGGCCAGCTCAATCTGGTTTTTGTCTTGGCTCTCTTTAACGTCATTCTGTTCGGCCATAACCTTAATCTGCATTTCGGCTTGTTTATTGCCAAGCTCGGCCTGCATAGCTTGCAGCGCCTGTTTAAGCTGCTCATTTTCCTGCGCCAAGGCCACCGTTTGCGGATCTTGTGCGGTTTCATCAAGTAGCTGCGGGGGAATGGTTTTTTTGATCCGATCGGATAGCGCCTGAGCGCCGGGGAAGTCCATATATTTGAACATCAGATCACCAGCGACCTGCATAAGTCCGGGCTGCGATTGGATGACCTGCTGGAAGAACTCCGCGGCTTCCTGACGCATAGTTGCGAAACTTGCGCCTGTAGTCACTCGCACATTGTATTTGCCGTCATCGAGGAAATAATCGCGCTCTTGGCCTTCTACCCTTGCGCCGTTAATGCCAACATTGTCGCTATCTTCTTCACCGCCGATAACTGACACAATTCGCTGGCCTGTGTATATTTCGGGAATAGCAGAAACCAGAATGCGCCCTAAATGGGTAATTGACCTGACCAGATTATCACCGAAGTGATAAACAGCCCGATCACCTTCCATCTTGCGTTGGCGTATGGCCACACCTGAGGTTTCATTGGATTGCTGGCCGAGAAATGCGTTGTAAAGCCCCAGAGTGGCCTTGATGTCCTCTGCCGCCCGTTGCATGGCGTTAACAATGCCTGAAGGTATCTGCGGGCCTGCATTAATCTGTGGAGGCGGGGCTGGGTTGCCCTTTGCGTCCATTTGATCATAACGCAGCACAACGGCGTTATCAGGGTCGATATAATCAGCCGCGTAATTTTCTGTCGTGCCGCCGACTGCTATAATCGTAGCCTTTGGCGCTTTTTTCA
>Ga0208546_1000227_pt1 | contig 24349 bp, 19 predicted proteins | sample DEB19_08_DNA_4_FD_184528 | JGI IMG/M metagenome (GOLD analysis project Ga0208546, IMG submission 184528) | Aqueous microbial communities from the Delaware River and Bay under freshwater to marine salinity gradient to study organic matter... | ecosystem: Environmental > Aquatic > Marine > Coastal...
TACGAACTGAGCTTTCGATTATATCTCCACACATTAATATCATCAGATTCAGAACAAGACCAAGTAATTTTCCTGAAAAAAGATTGGAAGATTTTATAGCGTTTATTTTTAAATACCCTTCAATATTTAGGCCATTGATTGATTCGGAAATTGATTATTCAGGTGTTATTAAAAATATACGTACAGAATTAGGAGGGGCACAATTTAATAAAATTGTCATCAATGTTTTTGTACCAATTTTGATTGCTTATTCAAAATACAACGGGAATGTATTACTAAGAAAAAAAGCAATGCATTGGTTGACACTTGTTCCTGCAGAGTCTAATCGTATTACAAAACTGTTTGTTCAGGGAAGGAAGATTCATGCCAATGCACTGCATACCCAGGGAATGCTGGAATATTATTCGAGCTTGAAAAATCCTAAACCCAATTAAAATTTACCTGGAGTTTTATGTCAGGATGAATGCTTTCTTTTACTGGACAAGACCATGCAATTTCCTCTAATAATTTTCTTTCTTCTTCAGTGTAGCTAATATTTGAAGGCCAATGAAACGTGATATTGATTCCACTTATTCTTCTGGGAGCAGCGGACATGATTTTTTCAGTTTCAGTATACGCACCTTTCAGTTTTTGTTCAAGCTCTTTTGCTCTGATTGCCATGGTGGTCAGCATACATGCCGCTAGTGAAGTACCAATCAGGTCGGTGGGTGAAAATCTTTCTCCTTTACCATGATTATCAGTTGGAGCATCGGTCTCTATATTTGATCCAGATTGTAAATGGGATGCTAAAGTTCTTAACTCACCTGTATATGTTACCCTTGATGTCATACTTTTTTGTATAAATTTACAATACATTCTTCCATCATGCTGAAGTCACTTAAATTTTTCTTACTTCTTATATCTGTTTTATTTGGATTCATTTTGAATATGCAAGCCCAAAATAAAACCAACTCAAAGGAACAGGCCCGCATTGCAAAACACGACCGAATTAATCAGATGTTGCGCAATGAGGAGGAGGGAATGCCTGCATTTGAAAAGCATAATATAACTGCGTTTAAAAATCATCACGATGGATGGGGTGTTTTGTTTGAAAAAGGATTTTCAAAAACTGCATATAAAACAACCATCATTCAGTTTGAACTTGGCGAGAAACAGCATCGAAAAGAACAAAAACAATCTACGCAAGGAGGTGTTAGTGGCGGATTTGCATATTTTGGAAAGCCATTTGTGTTTGGAAAAGAAAATATTTTTTATCAGGCGAAATTAGGCATTGGTAAGCAGGTTCTTATTGGGGGTAAAAGCAATAAAAATGGAGTTGCTGTTTATGGCGTTTTTGTGGGAGGTTTCAGTGCCGGATTGGTTCGCCCATATTATATTCAGTTTGCTTTAGATACAGGACTCACATATTTAAAATACCAGGCAGATACCAAAGATGCATTTCTCAATATGGATCCAAAGAAGGATATCATCGGTGGGTCTGGACTCAGAAAAGGGTGGAATGAGATGAAATTCAATCCTGGTGTTTATGCCAAAGCCTCATTGCGTTTCGACTGGGCAAGATTTAATCAAGTTATTTCAGCAATCGAAGTTGGCTTTATGGCTGATGTATATTCTCAAAAGGTCATCCAAATGATTGATTTACCTGGAAAAACATTCTTTCCAACTGGATTTTTAGCCTTGAATTTTGGAAGAAGGAAGTAGATTAACTTTGCTCTTCAATTTGTTTCTGAGATGGATGCTGTAATTACTGAAGAACGCCAAAAGAAGCCCGACTGGCTAAGAGTAAAGCTTCCCATTGGGGAGAGTTATAGACATGTTCGTTCACTGGTTGATACCCATAAACTTCATACCATTTGCGAAAGTGGAAATTGTCCTAATATGGGTGAATGTTGGGGTGAGGGTACAGCTACTTTCATGATCCTTGGAAATGTTTGTACAAGAAGTTGCGGATTCTGTGCAGTTGCAACTGGACGTCCTGAAGCAGTTGATTGGGATGAACCCCAACGAGTAGCAGAGGCGATACACCTCATGAAAGTAAAACATGCTGTAATTACTTCAGTAGATAGAGACGAATTGCCCGATGGAGGAAGTACCATCTGGTTCAATACCATCAAAGCTGTCAAAGCATTAAATCCTGATACTACGTTGGAAACATTGATACCAGACTTTAAAGGTTTTGATGATCAGATTCAACGGATTGTTGATGCTGCACCAGAAGTTGTATCCCACAATATCGAAACGGTTGAAACACTCACCAGAAAAGTAAGAATTCAAGCAAAATATTGGAGAAGCATGGAAGTCCTCCGAAAACTGAAGCAGGGTGGTATGCGAACCAAATCAGGCATCATGCTTGGATTAGGTGAAACCAAAGAGGAGGTTATTCAAACTATTCGCGATTTGGCTGACAATGGTGTTGATGTTATTACCATTGGTCAATATCTTCAACCAACAAAAAAACATCTACCTGTTCAGAGATTTGTTCATCCTGATGAATTCTTTGAATACAAAGAAATAGGTTATGGACTAGGAATTGATTATGTGGAAAGTGGCCCGCTGGTCAGATCTTCCTACCACAGCGAAAAACATGTCATACCAGGTTATGGTAAAGCTGCATGGGAAAATGAAAAGGCTTTGAAAAACAGTTGATTATTTTTCTTTCTCCCAAACCAAAGCACTGGCACCTAGTATTGCTGCATCTGATTCCTTCAAGTGACTAATCAAAATTTTTACTTTATTCTGAAACACTTGAATCAGGTTTTCTTCCATATGAGTCCTTGTGGGCTTCAAAATCAAATCACCAGCTTTGGTGAGTCCTCCAAACAATATAATGGCTTCAGGACTGCTTATCATTACTGCATTTGCAAGTGAAATACCCAAAATCTTTCCGGTAAATTCAAATATTTCGAGAGCAAGTTTATCGCCTTTGATGGCTGCATCATAAACAGCTTTGGAATCAATTTCATCTTTGTTCAATGATCGGAGCAAGCTTGGTTCCTTGCTGTTTTCCAATACTTCTAGCGCAGTAAGTCTTACACCCGTTGCAGAAGCATAGCTTTCAAGTGATCCTTTTTTATTTGTGCCTTCGTGAATTCTTCCGTCAGGTATAACGATGGTGTGTCCAATTTCTCCAGCAAATCCATCGTGTCCGTATATAAGTTGACCATTTGCTACAAATCCACTTCCAACTCCTGTGCCAAGTGTAATCATGATAAAGTCCTTCATTCCTTTGGCAGCACCATACATCATTTCACCAATGGCTGCAGCATTTGCATCATTGGTAAGTGTTACATCTAATTTGAACTTATCACTCACCATTTTTGCAATGGGAATGATACCTTTCCAAGGAAGATTCGGAGCATATTCAATTGTGCCACTATAAAAATTTCCATTTGGTGCACCCATTCCAATTCCTCTCATCCTTCCTATGCCACCAGCTTTCTCAATCAGCTCATTCAAATGAACATAGAGCTCATCAATGAATGTTTCAATTGTTTTATGTTTTTTGGTTGACATTTCACTGGAAAAAAGAACGTTTCCGTTTCTATCTACAATTCCATATTTGGTTCCAGTTCCCCCGATATCTACTCCTATTGCTAAAGGTTCATTTGCGCTCATGAATACATGATTTAAAATAAAAAAGCAGCCAATTTATTTGGCTGCTCAATATACAAAGTTTTAGAAGATTAATGTCCGCCAGCAACCTGGGCATCTACATCCAATCCTTGTTTTTTCAATACACTTCTTGTTTGTATGGCATGCCATGCTAAGTATGCAAAACATATCAAAGGTACGATGTAGGAAAGTTGAGTATAGGTATGAACTGAGGTATCAGCGGCTCCTTCAAGATCAATCACTGCACCTTGGGTTGGAGGGATGATAGCACCTCCAAGAATCATCATGATTAAAAATGCTGAACCCTGACTTTGATATTTTCCAATTCCATTGACAGCCAAGGCAAATATGGCTGGCCACATTACAGAACAACACAATCCACAACTCATGATCGCAAAATTAGCAATCATACCAGTAGTGGTAAGGGCAACTACCATTGCTATTGCTCCCAAAATAGAAACGGTCAACAGCAGTTTAACAGGTCTTTCATCTGCATAAAGAAATGCAAGAACGCCTATCGCGATGCAAATTGGATACATCAAGAAATCAGACACATCATTTCCTTTGATGATGTTCACAAGCAAAATCACTCCAAATGCTACAAAGGGAACTACCACAACCATGATCTTTTTCATTTGCTTACTCAAATTAAATACACTGATGGCACCCGTCCATCTTCCAATCATCAATGATCCCCAATAAAGAGAAACCAGGTGGGAGATATGTGATTCATCATATCCGCCGAATACATTCTTCTTTAACAATGCGCCGAAATTATTATCAATGGTTACTTCTACACCGACATATATAAAGATGGCAATCATTCCCAATACCAACTGTGGGTATGCCATGGCTCCCCAACCTTGAGGATTTTTCTTTGCACTCAACATTGAGCCAAATAGAATGAGCAAAATGGTAATCAATGATGTTACAATGATTACGGCCTTGCTGACTCCAGTTGCCTCTTTTACCAAATCGGAAAACAATACAGGAAGAAATACAATTCCAATGATCAACAATACTAAAAGAGCTTTGGGACTTTTTTCCAATTTCTCATCTGAAGTTGTTTTTGGAAGTTTTGCATAAGCAAAAATGATAGCTGCTATGATAAATAAACCAGCCAAAAAGAAATACAATTGTTGGATGTTTTCAATGGATGCCTCATTAGCGCTTGAAACACTTCCGAACAACATAAAGCTGACAACAAGTGGCCCCAACAAAGTACCAAAGGAATTCACACTGCCACCCATATTCAATCTGTGGGTACCTGTTTCCTCAGGACCAAGTGCCACTGCAAATGGTTGTGCAGAAGTTTGCTGAAGAGAAAATCCCAGTGCAATGATGAAAAAAGATACAAGTACGAGTCCGAATGTTGCATTTCCTGATCCACTAATGAAGGCCAATGCGAATGCACCAACCATTGAAATCAGCAGTCCATATATGATGCCTTTTTTATATCCGATTTTGTTTAATAAATCTGTGCCGGTTAAGAAGGAAACGATATACAATATTAATGAGCCGTAAAAATATGCTCCATAAAAGGCAGACCCAATCAGCTGAGATTGGATTTGATCCAATTGGAAAAACTTCTTACAGAATGGGATGAAAATACTGTTGGAAGCTGCTACAAACCCCCAGAAAAAGAAAACAGTAATAAGCACTCCAAATTGAGACCACTTAGTTTGTTGATTCATAATGACATACGTTTTGGTAAGCTGAAAATAATTATATTTATCAAGATACAGCATTTAAGTTTTTAACAGTTCCCCATTCTTTATGCAAATTGTTCATATCAGTGCCGAATGTTATCCCGTTGCCAAAGTTGGTGGCCTGGGAGATGTTGTTGGTTCATTGCCAAGATTTCAAAATGAATTAGGGCATGATGCATGCGTAATCATGCCAATGTACAGATCAAAATATCTGTACACACACGACTGGGAGGTGGTACATAAATCATCATCGAATTTGGGGCATTGGTGGTTTGATTATACTGTGATCAAGGAAAAGTCCAACGCCCAAGGTTTTCATCTTTATTTAGTAGACATCAATGGTTTGCTGGATAGAGAAAAAGTTTATGGATATGAGGATGATGTTGAGCGTTTTTGCGCTTTTCAAATCGCCGTTTCAAATTGGTTGTGTTCATGGGATAAATTACCATCAGTTGTTCATGTTCATGACCACCATGCCGGATTGATACCTTTTATCATGCAACATACATATTCATTCAAGCGACTTGAATATGTTCCTACTGTATTGACGATTCACAATGCACAATATCAAGGCGCATTTGGATGGGATAAAACAATGTATCTGCCTCATTGGGACAGTTGGAAGCGCGGAATGTTGGAGTGGCAGGGAACCATCAATCCACTTGCATCTGCTATTAAATGTGCATGGAAGGTTACCACAGTCAGCAACTCATATTTGGGTGAATTGACTTCAATGAGCAATGGACTCGAACCATTGTTTGAATATGAAAAAGGAAAATGTTCAGGGATTATCAATGGCATCGATTATAAAGTATGGGATCCTGAAAATGATAAATACCTAACAGAAAACTTTACAGTTAAAACGGTATCAACAGGAAAAGCAAAAAACAAAGAAATTCTATGTAAGCAATTTGGACTCGATTTCAACAAGCCGCTGTTTATTTTTATTGGACGTTTGGTAGGTGAAAAAGGGGCTGATTTGTTGCCGAAAGTTATATATGACAGTTTTCAACATATTGGCAGAAAAATGAATTTTTTGATATTGGGTAGTGGTGATCCTGAAGTTGAATCTGCTGTTTCGTTGCTTAAAAATTTCTCCCAAGGTGATTTCAATGAATACATCGGATACAATGAGCAGCTTAGTCACCTGATGTATGCGGGTGCTGATTTTTTGTTGATGCCCTCAAGAGTTGAACCATGCGGACTCAATCAACTCTATGCCATGAAATATGGAACAGTGCCTGTTGTAAGAAGAACCGGAGGGTTAAAAGATACGGTTGTTGATATGGGCGAAAGGGATGGTTATGGTATTACATTCAATCATGCAAGCGTTGGTGATATTACACATGCCATTTACAGATCCGTTGAATTGTACCATCAAAAGGAAACTTTCAATAATATTCGAAAAAATATGATGGAATTAGATTTCAGTTGGAGCAGAAGTGCTTCTGAGTATATTCAACTGTATCAAAGTTTTTATTAAATTCAAACAAACAATTTTTATGATAAAAAGTGTTGTAGCAGTTATCTTGGGTGGTGGAGCCGGATCTAGACTTTCTCCACTTACATCAACAAGAAGTAAACCTGCTGTACCTATCGCAGGTAAATACAGGTTGGTTGATATACCCATTTCAAACTGCTTGAATTCTGATATCGGTAGAATGTATGTATTGACACAGTTCAATTCTGCTTCCTTGAATAAACATATCAAGAATACCTATCATTTCAGTGTATTCAGTGCTGCATTTGTTGATATCATAGCCGCTGAACAAACTCCAGATAACCCGGCTTGGTTTCAGGGAACGGCAGATGCTGTAAGACAATCCTTAAGGCATATCAATCAACAGGATTTTAATTATGTATTGATTTTATCAGGAGATCAATTATATCAGATGGATTTCCAAGAGATGATTGATAACCATATTAAGAGTGAAGCTGAAATTTCAATTGCCACCATTCCGGTTGCTGCCAAAGATGCAACTGAATTTGGAATATTGAAAAAAGGTATGGATAACACCATTCAATCCTTTATAGAAAAACCAAAAGCAGAAATATTGAAGGATTGGGTTAGTGATACAGGCGAAACCATGAAAAGTCAGGGCAGACATTACCTGGCAAGCATGGGGATATACATTTTCAATAGAAAAACCCTGTTTAATTCTTTACTAGAAGATTTTAAGGATGCCACAGATTTTGGCAAAGAGATTATACCATTTTCTATTGATAAGCACAAAGTAGTTAGCTTCCAGTATGAAGGTTATTGGACGGATATTGGGAATATTCATTCTTTCTTTGAAGCCAACCTTGCTTTGACAAAAGATGTCCCTGAATTTAATTTATTTGATAATAAAAAAGCAGTATATACCAGAGCCAGAATGCTTCCACCTGCAAAAATCAGTGGAACAACCTTGGAAAAAACAATCATTGCAGAGGGATGCATCATCAATGCCTCTAGAGTAGAAAATTCAGTCATTGGTATTAGAACTCGAATCGGGTACGGTACTACCATTGTTAGTTGTTATATTATGGGAACTGATTATTACGAAACACTTGAAGAAATGAATGCATCTGTCAGCAACGGATTGCCAAAATTGGGAATTGGTGAACGGTGCTATATAAAAAATGCAATCATAGACAAGAATTGCAGAATTGGAAACGATGTAAGAATAAATGGTGGTAAACATTTAACCAATTCAGATCACTTATTGTATACTATTAAAGACGGTATAGTAGTTGTAAAAAAAGGAGCTGTATTGCCTGATGGATTTGTGATTTAACATTTTCGCTCATTAAAAATTTAATATGTCAGTTGCATCCAATACTGTCGTCAATCATAAGCCAACATCAGACAAACCCATGATGAGCATGAGTCAGATTTTTCTGATGAGCTTCGGTTTTTTGGGTATTCAATTTGGGTTTGCTTTGCAAAATGGGAATACAAGCAGAATTCTTCGATCTTTTGGCGCAGACGTAGATCAGTTGCCTATGTTTTGGATTGTAGCACCATTGGTTGGGATGATTGTTCAACCGATCATTGGTCATTATAGTGACAAAACATGGAATAGACTCGGAAGAAGAAAACCATACTTCCTAACGGGAGCTATCTTATCCAGCTTAGCGTTGATGATTCTACCAAATTCTGGAAACTTTGCAAATGTATTGCCTGCATTGTGGATTGGCGCAGGAATGGTCATGGTTATGGATGCTTCCTTCAATGTTGCCATGGAACCTTTTCGTGCCTTGGTGGCAGACAATCTGCCCAATAAACAAAGTGCAACTGGTTTCAGCATACAAACATTCTTGATAGGATTGGGTGCAGTGGCCGGCTCTGCTTTACCAGAATTTCTTGCAAACCAAGGTTTCAGTATGGAAGCTGGAGCAGATGGAGTTGCAAGCAATATCAAATATTCATTTTATATCGGAGCTGCTGTTTTCATGATTTCAATCTTGATTACAATTTTTTTCACCAAAGAATATGCGCCTTCTGATTATGAAAAGTACCACGGAAAGGCAGAACAAAAAACGGGAGGTTTGTCTGAAATCATCACAGATTTTAAAAACATGCCAAGAACCATGAGACAGCTGGGATTGGTTCAGTTCTTCAGCTGGTTTGCACTATTCAGCATGTGGGTATTTACAACTGATGCTGTTGCAACGCATGTTTATAAACTTTCAGGAGATTACAGTAAAACAATTGAATACAATGATGCGGGCAATAAGGTGAGTTCTGCATTTGGTATTTATAATTTTATTGCAATGTTTTATGCATTGCTATTGCCGTTTCTTTCAAAAATATTCAATAGAAGACTGACACATGCTTTTTCGCTTGTTGCAGGAGGTGTTGGACTGATTTCAATTTATTTTATCAAAGATGCTTCAATGTTAAAGTTTAGCATGGTTGGAGTAGGACTCGCATGGGCTTCCATTCTAGCAATGCCCTATGTTATTTTATCTTCGTCGATCCCTGCAGGCAAGCTAGGTATATACATGGGCATCTTTAATTTCTTTATAACATTGCCACAAATCATCAACGGATTTGTAGGCGGATGGATTGTGAAGCACCTATACAACGGTCAACCGATTTACGCCATTGTACTGGCAGGTATTTTCATGATCTGTGCTGCCATCAGTGTTATTTACGTGTATGATCCAGGTGAAAAAAAATAATATGAATTCAAAATTTATCCGGTTCACGGTTACATTTTTTCTTTTATCATTACATCTTTTTAGTTACGCTCAATTTCAGGTTTATCCCACACATTGGTGGATTGGAATGAAAAGTAAATCACTTCAGTTGATGATTCATCATCCGGAGGGTGTTCCTGATAATATTAGAATAAAACAGCCTGGTATTGCAATTAAGAAAATTTATCAAGCTGATAATAAGCATTATCTATTTGTTGATCTCGATATACTGCCAACTGCAAAGCCTGGAATGTATGATATTGTTTTTTCCAATGGAAAGTCTATTCAATATGAATTGAAACAACGTGAAAAGTCATCTACCATTCATCAAGGCGTACGCTCAAATGATTTGATTTATCTCATCATGCCTGATAGATTTGTAAATGGTGATCCCTCGAACGATCAATTTCCTGATCTGCAGGATAAAGTTGCAGACCGCACCAATCCATACGCCCGGCATGGGGGAGACTTTGCAGGTGTAATTTCAAAGCTGGATTATTTAAAATATGCTGGGGTTACTTCAATTTGGTTAACACCTGTTTTGGAAAATGACATGCCACGCATGAAGGAAAATATTTGGATGATGAGTGGTTACCATGGATATTGGATCACCAATCATTACAAAGTCGATAAGCGCTTTGGAACCAATCAGACATATAAAGATTTGGTCAAAGCTGCTCATAGCAAAGGATTGAAAATTATTCAGGATGCTGTTTACAATCATGTTGGATCTTACCACCATACAGTAAAAGATTTACCAATGAAAGATTGGCTTAACCAGTGGCCATCATACACTGGACCTGATCATAGAGAAGAGGTATTTTTTGATCCACATGCAACAGAAATTGAAAAGAAAAAGATGTTAGGGGGGTGGTTTGTTCCACACCTTCCAGATTTAAATCTTTCCAATTCATATGTTGCAAACTATATGATTCAACTTAATATATGGGCAACGGAGGAATTTGGTATTGATGGATGGAGGGTTGATACCTATAAATACTGTGATGAAAAATTTCTAAATAGAATAAATGCCGCATTGTTAAGTGAATTTCCAAACTTAACCGTATTTGGTGAGGCATGGACCAATACCGTTCCGGGAAGTGCATACTTCACTCAAAATAATCTTGATGTTCCATTCAAACATCAAATCAAAGGTGTTACTGATTTTCCACTTCAGTCAGCTATCATGGATGCGATCAATCAACCTTTTGGCTGGACCGACGGTATCACAAAAGTTTATATGACACTTGCACAGGATTTCCTATACAAAAATCCGTTAACCAATTGCATCTTTTTGGATAATCACGATATGAATAGGTTTTTTTCTATGGCAGGAGAAAATCTTGATAAGTATAAAATTGGACTTGGACTTCTTTTAACAATCCGTGGTATCCCGCAAGTATACTATGGTACGGAAGTTTTAATGAAAAATTATAAAGATCCCAATGACGCTGCAGTTCGATGGGATTTCCCTGGTGGCTGGACATCCGACGCAACAAATAAGTTTTCTGGATCTGGAAGAACCACCGAAGAAAACAATGCATTTGAATATTTCAAAATCCTTGCCAACTATCGAAAAGAAAGTCCTGCTTTAACATCAGGGGAATTAAAACAGTATATTCCTAAAAATGGGGTGTATGTTTATTTCCGAATATCTAATAAACAGAAAATACTCTGCGTCGTAAATACTTCATCAAAAGAAGAGCAACTGTATTTGAAAGACTACACTGAAATGTTGAATGGAAATGAAACATACTATGATGTAATAAAGCAATTAACATTGGAAACAAAGGATAATAAAATACCTCTACCCTCCATGTCATTTCAGATATTTGAAATCAAGTGAGGAGAAAATAATTAACATGGGAGCTGCTTCAAAGAAAAAACAAAAATCATACGAAGAAATTCATTTTGTTGACACTGCAAAATCAGTTTGGAATTATTCTTTATTCAATGATGAGACCATTGCCAATTTTCAACAAGGCACTTTGTATAATTCCTATGAATACTTCGGAAACAAACAATTAACTGTATTAGGAAAAGAGGGCACATACTTTGCAGTCTGGGCGCCCAATGCGACTGAAGTGAGTATTGTGGGAAATTTTAATGATTGGAAAGATGGTGTTCATAAACTTTTTGTAAGACTCGATCAAAGCGGCATTTGGGAAGGATTTATACCTGCTTGTAAAAAAGGTGAAGTCTACAAATACTCCATTCATGGATTTAATGGTAAGCTCCTACAAAAGGGAGATCCCTTTGCTCATTTTTGGGAGAAAAAACCACTAACAGCAAGCATTACATGGAATTTTGATTTTGAATGGAATGATGCAAACTGGATGAAAACCAGAGAAGCGCACAATTCTTTGAATGCTCCTTATGCTGTATATGAAGTACATCTGGCAAGTTGGATGAAGCCAGATCCCTTTAATGAAGAATCATATTTCTCCTATTGGGAAATTGCTGAACGACTCGTTCCTTATGTGAAAGAAATGGGATTTACCCATGTTGAACTAATGCCTGTGATGGAGTTTCCTTTTGATGGCAGCTGGGGATATCAAGGTACCGGTTATTTTGCTCCAACATCCAGATTCGGCCATCCCGAAGAATTCATGGCAATGATCAATTATTTTCACCAAGAGGGAATTGGTGTTATTCTGGATTGGGTTCCTTCGCATTTTCCTTATGACAGTCATGGTCTATTTATGTTTGATGGCACGCATACGTATGAATATGCTGATATGCGCAAAGGGTATCATCCTGATTGGAACAGTTATATTTTCAATTATAAACGCGGTGAAGTAAAATCCTTTTTAATTAGCAATGCTCGCTTCTGGTTAGACCAATTTCATGTTGACGGTCTACGAGTTGATGCTGTTTCCTCCATGCTTAAACTTGATTATTCAAGAAATGATGGTGAGTGGGAACCAAATGAATATGGTGGTAATGGAAATATTGAAGCCATTGAATTCCTGAAGAACATGAATGAAATGGTTTACCGCGATTTCAAAGGTGTGCAAACCATTGCTGAGGAGGCCACCAATTGGCCAGGAGTTTCAAAACCAACTTATGCTGACGGATTGGGTTTTGGTATGAAATGGATGATGGGTTGGATGCATGATACATTGAGATATTTTAAACAAGATCCTGTTTACAGACAATTTCAACAAAATCAGCTCACGTTCAGCATGATGTATTACTATGATGAAAATTTCATGCTTCCCTTGAGTCATGATGAAGTAGTCCACGGTAAATCACCCATGATCTACAAAATGCCTGGAGATGAATGGCAGAAATTTGCAAACCTTCGGTTATTGTATACATACATGTTCATGCATCCTGGAGCCAAACTGCTTTTTATGGGCAATGAATTTGGTCAGACCGATGAATGGAATTACAAAACATCCCTCCGATGGGATTTGCTTCAATATGATTGTCATATTGGATTAAAGAAATGTGTAAGTGCATTGACCCATTTAATGAAAACTGAATCAGCATTGAGTGTAAATCAATTTGATCCTATTGGTTTTGAATGGCATGATTTAGATCATCGTTCTGAATCTGTTATTTCATTTATAAGAAAAGGGAAAACAGAAAAAGAAGAAATATTGGTTGTGTTGAACATGACCCCCGTTGAACGTCCGAGATGGTTCCTTAAAATGAAGCAAAAAGGTGAATGGTGCGAAGTGTTTAACAGCGATAAAAAAGAATTCTGGGGAACAGATCATTTTATAAATGATGGAGTAATAAAGACACAAAAGGAGAAAGATGGGGAGCAATATCTATCCGTTAATTTACCTCCACTTGCAGGCTGTGTATTTAAAAAGCTGAAATAATTACATTTTTTCAGGAACATTGATTCCGAGTAATTGCATTCCTGATTTCAGGATAGTCGCTACCAGTGATGAAATTTTTAACCTCAGTTGTTTCTTTTCTTCTGATTCAGCATTCGATATGCTGAATGCTGCATAAAAACTGTTGAACATTTGTGCCAATTGAAACAAATACATTGATAAAGTGGATGGATCGTGTGATTGTCCAGCCTGAAGCAATGTTTGTCCAAAGAGTTCACAATGCACCAACAATTCTTTCTCCATCTTATGTAAAGGTTCCTGTATATTATTTGAAACATTGTTTATTTCGTTTTTTCTCAACACACTCTTAATACGAGCATGGGTGTATTGAATAAATGGACCTGTGAATCCGTGGAAATCAATTGATTCTTCCGGATTAAAAATCATCTTTTTCTTTGGGTCCACTCTTAATAAAAAGAATTTTAACGCACCAATTCCTATGGTGCTATATAATTCTTTCAATTCTGTATCTGAGAAATCCTTTACTTTCCCCAGCTCCTGTGTATGTGTTGCAGCAATTGAAACCATTTCATCAATCAAATCATCAGCATCCACTACAGTTCCCTCGCGGCTTTTCATTTTTCCTGTAGGAAGTTCAACCATTCCATATGATAAATGATGAATTCCATCTGCATAGGGGAGTCCGAGTTTTTTACAAATCAATTGCAATACTTTAAGATGATAATTTTGTTCATCTCCTACAACATAGATGCTCTGATCAATTTTGAACTCATTGTATTTCAATTGTGCAAGTCCAATATCTTGTGTTATGTATACCGAAGTTCCATCACTTCTTAAAACCAATTTTTCATCAAGTCCATCTTGGGTCAGGTCAATCCAAACACTTCCATCTGGTTTTTTGTAAAAAACATTGTTTTTCAATCCTAGCTCAATGGTATCTTTTCCTAGGAGATAAGTATTGCTTTCGTAGTAGGTCTTTTCGAAATCTGATCCAATTATTTTATACGTGACATCAAAACCATCATATACCCATTGGTTCATGGTTCTCCACAATTCCATTACTTCGGGCTTGCCATCTTCCCAATCAATCAACATTTGTTGTGTTTCTTTCATGATGGGTGCTTCTTTCTCTGCCTCTGTTTTGTTCATTCCTTGCTGAATGAGTGCATCAACTTCGGCTTTATAAGCATCATTGAACTTCACATAATAATCTCCTACAAAATGGTCTCCTTTTATATTGCTAGATTGAGGAGTGGCGCCATTTGCATATCTTTTCCATGCGATCATGCTTTTGCATATGTGAACACCTCTGTCATTAACAATGCAGGTTTTAACTACATCATATCCGTTGGCTTTTAAGATTTCAGCAATACTTCTTCCAAGAAAGTTATTTCTAAGGTGGCCAAGGTGAAGTGGTTTGTTGGTATTCGGGGATGAATATTCAACCATGATTTTTTTCCCATTCATGGGTGCTTTACCAAAACAAGGATCCTGGAAATGTTGTTGAAGCATTTCCAGAAGAAAATCGCTTTTGATAACAAGGTTTAAAAATCCTTTAATGATGTTGTAGGATTCAAAAAGACCAGACTCTTTATCTATCAAATATGTTCCGATGGTATTACCCAATTGATCAGGACTCAGTTTCAATGATTTCACCAGAGAAAACAATACTACGGTATAGTCACCCTCAAATTCAGGTTTTGTCAAATTGATCTGTAGATCTTTTTCAGACAACTGAATTTGATAGATGTTTTGAATTGCACCAAGGGTCTTACTTCTGATGATATCTGTTAACATTTTGTCTTGATTGAGGCAAAGGTACGATTCCCATATTTTAATTGAGGCTTTATTGGTAAATTTGCAAGATCAACAATGAGATTAGTAGAAGTAAAGGATCAAAAATCCGCCAATCAGTTTTTAAAGGTGCCATTCCTTATTTACAAGGAAGATCCCAATTGGATTTGTCCACTTTTTAATGATATCGAATCCGTTTTTAATCCCTCCAAAAACAACTTTTTCAGTTTTGGAAAATGTACTAGATGGATTTTATTGAATGAACATGGAATTGCAATTGGAAGAATAGCAGCATTCATCAATAACAAAAAGGCATATAATGATGAAGTTCCAACCGGCGGTTGTGGTTTTTTTGAATGCATAAATGATCGGTCGGCTGCATTTATGTTGTTAGATCAAGCAAAAAATTGGTTGGATGAACATGGAATGAATGCCATGATGGGACCAATTAATTTTGGTGAAACTGATATGTGGTGGGGATTGTTGGTAGATGGTTTCTCCAATCCGTATTATGGAATGAACTATAACCCATCATATTATCAATCATTTTTTGTCGAATACGGATTCAAAATAAAGTATGAACAAATCTCCAATAAAATTGATGTAGTCAAGGGGATGCCTGAGAAAGTTTTTAAGATTGCAAAGTGGGTTGAGAAAAAAAATGGATATATCTTCAAACCACTTGATCCTAAAAATATAACCAAGTTTGCAGCAGATTTCAAGGAGATCTACAACGATGCCTGGAAGGATTTTGAAAACTTTACCCAAGTCACTGATGCAACAATTGTAGAGACATTAGAGAAAATCAAACCAGTGATGGATCCCAATTTAATCTGGTTTAGCTATACAGCCACTGGCGAACCCGTTGCATTTGTCATGATTCTGCCTGATACGAATGAATTGATCAAAGGACTGAATGGTAAACTTGATTTACTTGGGAAAATGAAATTTCTATGGAACAAGTTTACAGTTAAACACAAAAAAATTCGGGCGGTAATCATGGGAACCAAGGAATTATACCGTAATCAAGGATTAGAATCCTGTATGTTCATGAAGTTACAGGAATATGTTCAGCCACTTGGACACTTTGAAGAGTTGGAATTATCGTGGGTGGGAGACTTTAATTCAAAAATGTTGGCATTGCATCAGGCAGTAGGTGCTACATATGCAAAGAAGCACACTACCTATATTTTGAAGTTTTAATTTGAAATTTTGAAGAGAAGAATTGAATATTTTCTGGATCTTATCTACCCATTTTTCAGTAAGTTTTTAGACAAAACAACTTTCCGATATGCTGCCTGTGGTGGTAGTAATACTGTTTTCGATCTTTTCCTTTTTTTCATCCTCTATAACTTCATTCTACAAAAACAGAATGTTGATTTATCCATCGTAGTTGTAAGCCCCCATATTGCATCTTTTCTTTTGGCTTTTTTAATCAGTTTTCCAACTGGTTTTTACCTTAACAAAACCATTGTATTTCAGGAGTCCTATTTAAGAGGAAGGGTTCAATTGTTTCGATATTTCCTTACCGTCTGCATGAGCTTGTTTCTGAATTATGTTTTCTTAAAGTTGTTTGTTGAGCAATTACATATCTATCCTACCATTTCAAAATTCATCACAACTTTCTTCGTGGTAGGAGTCAGTTTTGTTTCTCAGAAGTATTTCAGCTTCAGAACTTCATCCAAAAATGACTAGAAAAGCTACCTCAAAAACTGACAAATTGTATTGAAATATCAATCACAACTCTCTGTTTGTCAGTGATTTAATTGTAAACCTGACAAGTTTTCTTGATTTTCCCATCGGCATACAGATTGTACAATCAGTATATCTAAACATTGAAATATGGCAAAAATTATCGGAATTGACCTAGGTACTACCAATAGTTGTGTATCAGTAATGGAAGGAAATGAGCCAGTTGTAATTGCAAATGACGAAGGCAGAAGAACCAGTCCAAGTGTGGTTGCATTCCTGAAAAATGGTGAAAGAAAAGTTGGCGATCCTGCAAAACGTCAGGCCATTACAAATCCAATCAACACCATTACAAGTGTAAAAAGGTTTATGGGTCGTCGTTTTGATGAAGTAACAGAAGAGATCAAGCACTGGAGCTACAAAGTGGCAAAAGGTGATAACAATACAGTTCGAATTGACATTGATGGACGTTTATACACTCCACAGGAGATCAGCGCAATGGTTCTTCAGAAAATGAAGAAGGTAGCTGAAGATTACCTCGGACAGGAAGTAAACGAAGCAGTTATTACAGTGCCTGCATATTTTAACGATGCTCAGCGTCAGGCTACAAAAGAAGCAGGTGAAATCGCTGGCTTGAATGTTCGTCGTATTATCAACGAACCAACAGCAGCAGCATTGGCGTATGGATTGGACAAGAAAAATGTTGACAGCAAGATAGCAGTATTTGACCTTGGTGGAGGTACGTTCGATATTTCAGTGTTGGAATTGGGTGATGGAGTATTTGAAGTGAAATCTACCAATGGTGATACACATTTGGGTGGTGATGATTTTGATAAAGTCATCATGGACTGGTTAGCTGAGGAATTTCAAAAAGAAGAAAATGTTGATTTAAGAAAAGATCCTATGGCCTTGCAGCGTTTGAAAGAAGCAGCTGAAAAAGCCAAGATTGAATTGTCATCTTCATCTGAAACAGAGATCAACCTTCCTTATATCACAGCAATTGATGGCGTGCCAAAACACCTTGTCAAGAAATTGTCTCGTTCAAAATTTGAGCAAATTGCGGATAATCTTTTTGAGCGTTGCCTCAAACCTTGCGAGCAAGCATTGAAAGACGCAGGTATGAAAGCTTCTGAGATTGATGAAGTTATTTTGGTTGGTGGATCTACAAGAATTCCAAAAGTTCAAGAGATAGTAGAAAAGTTCTTTGGTAAAAAACCAAATAAGAGTGTGAATCCTGATGAAGCAGTTGCCATCGGCGCTGGTGTTCAGGGAGCTGTCCTTACTGGAGAAGTAAAAGATGTGTTATTGCTTGATGTTACTCCACTCGGATTAGGTATTGAAACATTGGGAGGCGTAATGACAGTGTTGATTCCATCAAACACCACCATCCCCACAAAAAAATCTGAAACATTCTCAACTGCTGCTGATAACCAGCCAGGTGTACAGATTCATGTGTTGCAAGGTGAAAGACCTATGGCAAATCAAAACAAAACGCTGGGAATTTTCAACTTGGATAATATTCCTCCAGCTCCAAGAGGTGTCCCACAAATTGAAGTGACATTTGATATTGATGCGAATGGTATTTTGAATGTTAGTGCAAAAGACAAAGGCACTGGAAAAGAGCAAAAGATTCGTATCGAGGCAGGAAGCGGATTGACGAAAGAAGAAATTGAAAAAATGAAGGCAGAGGCCAAGGCAAATGAAACTTCAGATAAAGAAGCCCGTGAAAAAATTGAGAAGATCAATGCAGCTGATGGTTTGATATTCCAAACTGAAAAACAGTTGAAAGAGTTTGGAGAGAAGATTCCAGCAGAGAAAAAATCTGTGATTGAAAATGCCCTTAACAAGTTGAAGGAAGTTCATAAACAACAGGACTTGGAAAATATCGAAGCAGCAACGAAAGAATTGAATGATGCTTGGATGGCTGCAAGTCAAGATATGTACAACGCAACACAAGGTGCACAACAGGGCCCACAGCCTGGAGCTGAACAAGCAGGTGCATCAAGTGCAGAGAATGTAACCGATGCTGAATTCGAAGAGGTGAAGTAATTGTTGTTTTTTAAGCATATACTAAGCGACTTGATTCTTCAAGTCGCTTTTTTTATTTTACTTCAATCCAGGTGTGATCTGCAAGCATCTTTACAGATGCAATGGTTGTAAATTGGTTGTTCCATTCTTTGGGAGCAATCATGGATAAAAAATGTGAACCATCTTTCTTTTCATAAAGGTGATATACGTTTCCCATAACCGGTGTGAAGCTGAGCTGTGCATCGTAAATCATCATTGAAAGTTCTTTTCGTCTGTTGATCTCCTGTGCCTGTGATGCTAGCAGTTCTATTTGCTGTCTAATCTGATTTAATTGGAGGTCTGTTTGTTCTTCCATCGCTGCCAATGCTTTGTGTTTAATCATTCCTACTTCCGTAGGCTTGATAACTGCCCCAGATACTGATGCTGCATAGGGAAGAACACTCAGTTGTTTATGATAAATGGAGATATCAATGGTTTTTGATCCGGCTTCATCATACTTGACTTCAGAAACCTTGAGATATCCATTGTGCAAGATCTCATGTACTATGTCCAGAAAAGGAACACCATCTGAAAATAGATGGATTGTAAAATTTTTATGGTCAGCAAAGGAAAAGGATGCTTCATTGAAAATGAGGTTGTTTTCAATAGAATGTTTGTTACCGTCTGATAATATAGCATATGCGGTATTGTATGCGTGATTATCAATGTTCACCCAATTCTGTTCAATCTGAATGGTGTTGGTATCATTCAGATAGTTGATTTTGTAGATACCTGATTTTGGGCGGTCGGTTGAATGGTATGTACCCATTTCAGGGAAAAGTTGCCAGGAGAAAAGGAAATTGTACAACTCGTTCATACTAACGTAAACAACCTTTTTTGAAAATTGTTGAATAAAATTACCCTATTTGGATGTTGCCCATTTGAATTAACTTTGCAGGAGTATGACTATTGAGCATTTAAAAGATATGAGAGACCGCGTTTCCGTCTTGAGGAGGTTTCTTTGACGTCGAAAACAGGCAACATAAAGTAAACGAGGATAAACAAAAGTCGCTTTCTCCCGGATTTTGGGACGACAACAAGCGTGCCACAGAAATCCTTAAGAACATAAAACTTAACGAGTATTGGCTGAATCTTTTTCAGCACACTTCCAATTCAGTTGAAGACTTTTCTGTATTGTTTGATTTTTGGAAAGATGGAGAATGTACTGAAGACGAGGTGAAACAATCTTATGAAAAGGCTTTGCAGTTGTTGGATGAAGCCGAATTTAAAAGTACACTTAATCAACCTGAGGATGAACTTCCTGCTGTGTTACAGGTAAACAGTGGTGCAGGTGGAACTGAAAGCCAGGATTGGGCTGAAATGTTGGTGAGAATGTACAGAATGTATGGTGATAAGCAAGGGTGGACTGTAACAGAACTTGATTGGCAAGATGGCGATGGTGCTGGAATAAAATCAGCTGTTTTGCAATTTGACGGCCCTTTTGCATATGGATTTCTCAAGGCTGAAAATGGTGTCCATCGTTTGGTGAGAATATCACCATTTGACAGCAATGCAAGAAGGCATACATCTTTTGCATCTGTGTATGTTTATCCTCTTGTAGATGATTCTATTGAAATTGAGGTGAGCCCTGCTGATTTAGAATGGGAGTTTTATCGTTCTGGTGGTAAAGGTGGTCAGAATGTAAACAAAGTTGAAACCGCTGTCAGATTAAAACATATTCCAAGTGGAATCATTGTAGAATGTCAACAGGCCAGAACACAAGGTGAAAACAGAGAGAAGGCATTGAAAATGTTGAAGAGTAAATTATATGAGGAGGAAATGAGAAAACGTGAAGCATTAAAAAATGCCAACAATGCATCCAAGAAGAAAATTGAGTGGGGAAGTCAGATTCGAAGCTATGTATTTCATCCATATAAAATGATCAAAGATCATCGTACAGATTATGAAGTAGGAAACGTTCAACCTGTAATGGATGGTGAGTTAGATGGATTTATCAAAGCTTATTTGATGATGGAAAAAGAAAATGTATCATAAACATAAATATCAACAATTATGAACAACGGTCATTATAGTTTGCCATTACCAGCAAACGAAACGGTTTTGTCTTATACACATGGTTCTCCTGAAAAAAATAGACTAAAAGAAGTTTTGAAAGAACTCAAATCCAAGAAGATTGATGTGCCTATGTATATAGGTTCAAAAGAGGTAAGAACAAATAATAAAATTGAAATGTATCCTCCACATGAAACCAAACATCTGTTGGGGCATTTTCACATGGGTAATGCAAAACATGTTAAAATGGCTATTGATGCAGCACTTGCTGCGAAAAAGAATTGGGAAAATATGCCATGGGAGAGTCGCGCAGCCATATTTTTGAAAGCCGCAGATCTTATAGCTGGTAAATATCGTCCATACATGAATGGTACGACCATGTTGGGACAAAGCAAGACTGTTTTTCAGGCCGAAATTGATAGTGCTTGTGAATTGATTGATTTTTTAAGATTCAATGTGCATTTTCTTAGTGAAATTTATAAACAGCAACCTGTATCGAGCCCTGGTATTCACAATCGTCTTGAATATCGTCCACTTGAAGGATTTGTATTGGCTGTAACTCCTTTTAATTTTACTGCCATTGGTGGTAATCTTCCCGCATCTACTGCTTTATGTGGAAACACAGTGGTGTGGAAATGCGCAAATACCCAAGTTTATTCTGCACAGATGTTCATGCAAATCATGAAAGAAGCCGGATTGCCTGATGGTGTAATTAATCTGATATATGTAGACGGGCCAACCTTGGGTGAAGTATGTTTCAAACATCCTGATTTTGCAGGAGTACATTTCACTGGATCTACTGGAGTTTTCAATCAAATGTGGAAGACCATTGGTGAAAATATTTCCAGATATAAATCTTATCCTAGAATTGTAGGAGAAACTGGCGGCAAAGATTTTGTTATGGTTCATCCATCTGCAGATCCTGATGTGGTAGCAACTGCGTTATTAAGAGGAGCATTTGAATTTCAGGGACAGAAATGTTCTGCAGCTTCTAGAGCATATATTCCATCCAATCTTGCAATTGCAGTTAAAAAGAAACTGGTTGATGGTGTAAAAAGTTTTAAAATGGGATCGGTAGAAGATTTCAGAAATTTCATCACTGCAGTAATAGACGAAAAATCTTTTACAAAGATCAAATCCTATATTGATGCTGCGAAGAAAGCCTCCAAAGCAAAGATTATTGTTGGCGGAAAATGTGATAAATCAAAAGGGTATTTTGTTGAGCCAACCATCATTGAAACAACTGATCCAACATACGCAACGATGTGTGAGGAAATATTTGGACCTGTATTGACAATACATGTTTACAATGAGAAGAAGTTTACCGATACACTTAAGCTGGTCGATAAAACTTCTCCTTATGCACTTACTGGATCAATAATATCGCAAGATAGATCTGCTGTAATTCAAGCCACACAAGCACTTAAGCATGCAGCTGGTAATTTTTATATCAATGATAAACCTACAGGTGCAGTTGTTGGGCAACAACCATTTGGTGGTGCAAGGGCATCAGGTACTAATGACAAGGCTGGGTCTGCCATCAATTTGTATCGTTGGTTAAGTGTTAGAACTGTGAAAGAGACATTTGAGCCACCTAAAGATTACAGATATCCGTTTTTATCAGCTGAATAGAATTCTACACGAATCAATACCTTTGACTACATTATGAAAGGAGTGAATACCATTATGGAAGAGAAGCAACTCAGACTAACCTTACAAAGGCTGGCACATGAGTTGATTGAAAATCATTTTCCATTTGAAGACACTTGTCTGATTGGTATTCAGCCAAGAGGAATTGTTATCAGTGATTTTATCACTGAATACATCAAAGAAATTCACCCTAACGTAAAGCTCAATTACGGAAAATTAGATATTACATTTTACAGGGATGATTTTCGCGGACAAATCCATATTCCAAGCATTACAGATTTGCCCTTTTCCATCGAAAACAAAAATGTCATTCTGATAGATGACGTATTGTATACAGGAAGAACCATTCGAGCTGCAATGGATGCATTGCTTGATCATGGTAGAGCAAAAAAAGTAGAGTTGTGCATACTGGTAGATAGAAAATTTAGTAGGGAATTGCCGATCCATCCTGATTATGTGGGAAAATCTATTGACTCTATCGTAACGCAAAAAGTGAAGGTTTACTGGGGAGAAGAGAAGAAAGTGATTTTGTATGAAAGTGTGTAAAAAAAAATAAAAATTCGATTAATAACAATTTACAATAACTTCGCATCCTAATGCAGCTTAGTACAAAACATCTGCTTGGCATTAGAGACCTTCATCAGAAGGATATCCAACTTATTTTAGATACGGCAAAGCAATTCAAAGAAGTTTTACAACGTCCAATTAAAAAGGTCCCATCCTTGCGTGATGTTACCATAGTAAACCTTTTTTATGAAAATTCTACTCGTACACGTATCTCTTTTGAATTAGCAGAGAAAAGATTAAGTGCCGATACCATTAATTTTTCTGCAAGTGGTTCATCAGTCTCAAAGGGAGAAACCTTGTTGGATACCGTCAATAATATCTTATCAATGAAAGTGGATATGGTTGTGATGCGACACAGTGCTACCGGCGCACCCCATTTTCTTGCTCAACATATCCCAGCAGCTATAATCAATGCAGGCGACGGAATCAATGAACATCCAACTCAGGCCTTGCTAGACGCTTTATCAATTCAGGAAAAGTTGGGTGCACTCAAAGGAAAGAAAGTTGCTATTATTGGCGATATCATGCACTCAAGAGTAGCGTTGAGCAATATTTATTTGTTAACAAAAATGGGTGCTGATGTTACCGTTGCTGGTCCACCAACACTGATCCCAAAATATTTAAAGGATTCATTCGGAATCAATGTTACCTATAGTGTAAAAGAAGCATTGGATTGGTGTGATGCCGCCAATGTACTTCGTATACAACTTGAAAGACAAAACCAGGTTTTATTCTCTTCCCTCAGAGAATACAACAGGGCCTACGGTATTACCAAATCCCTGCTTGCTGCACTTAAAAAAGAAATCATCATCATGCATCCTGGTCCAATTAACCGTGGAGTGGAATTGGATTCTGATGTTGCGGACAGCGGACAATCAATCATCTTAGATCAGGTAGAAAATGGCGTTGCAGTAAGAATGGCAGTACTATATTTGCTCTCAGGCAGAAGAGACGCAAATGCTTAAACCTTCAAACATGCAAAAAATCTGTGTTTTTCCAGGAACATTTGATCCATTGACATTGGGACATGTTGATATTATTAAACGTGCACTTCCATTGTTTGATAAAATTATCGTGGCTGTTGGTATCAATGCCGGTAAAGAACCCATGTTTAGTGCTGAACAAAGGCAGCTATGGATTGAGGAAATCTTTTCAGGAGAAGAAAAAATATCTTCAGGTGTATATGAAGGCCTCACAGTGAATTTTTGCAAACAAATGCATGCCAATTATATTTTGAGGGGAATAAGATAT
>Ga0208546_1000229_pt1 | contig 24286 bp, 24 predicted proteins | sample DEB19_08_DNA_4_FD_184528 | JGI IMG/M metagenome (GOLD analysis project Ga0208546, IMG submission 184528) | Aqueous microbial communities from the Delaware River and Bay under freshwater to marine salinity gradient to study organic matter... | ecosystem: Environmental > Aquatic > Marine > Coastal...
TGGCCTGCTGCTGGCCATCCTGACGGGGGTCATCTGATGAGCCAAGCCAACATGATCATGGAGATGCTCAAGCGCGGCCCGGTCACCGCCATGGATGCCCTGCAGGAAGCGAACTGTTTCCGGCTGGCAGCCCGCATTGCAGACCTGCGCCAGCAAGGCATTGAGATTGAGACCGAAACCGTCACCACCCCCACGGGCAAGCACATCGCCCAATACAAACTGAAGGAGTCCGACCATGGCAGGCAAGTTAACTGATGACCGCATGATGTCCGCGTCCCGCTTGCCGGGACTGCTGGGCTATAGCAAGTACAGCCGCCCCAATGATGAGCTGCAGTTCAGCATCAATGCCATTGACGGCAAGCCCCGTGAGGACATCGGCAATGAGGCTATGGCCTGGGGCAACACCCTGGAGCCCGTGGTGCTGACCGAGGCCTGCAAGCGCCTGGGCATTGAGCAGTTCGACACGAACATTACCAAGCCCTACCGCAGCCAAGCATGGCCACTGCAGTGCAGCCTGGATGGCATTGCCCAGGGCAGCGGCCAGACCGTCACCAGCAACAGCGACCTGGGCATCTACGTTGTCGGCCAGGACAGCATCGTGCTCGACGGCCCCGGCGTGCTGGAGGCCAAGGTCACCAAGACCTACCCGGAGGACACGCCCGACCTAGCGCGAGGCCCCATCCAGCTCCAGGGCCAGCTCTTGGTCACCGGCTACAAGTGGGGCGCAGTCTGTGTGCTGTACCAGGGCATTGAGATGCGGGTGTTCCTGTTTGCCGAGCATAACTACACCCAGATGCAGATCATCAAGTCGGTCAACGACTTTGAGAGCAGGCTGGAGACCTACCGCCACACGGGTGGCATTGAGTGGTACGAACCCGAGACCAGCGAAGACATGGACAGGGTTTACCCTACGCCCGTCGAGAGCAAGGAGGTCGAACTGCCGGAGGCCGCGGCCACCTGGGCGCAGAAGATCCTGGATGCCAAGGCCGCCATGCGTGATGCCAAGGACGACATCGAAGAGGCCGAGTTGGAGCTGAAAAAATTACTTAAGCAGGCTCAGACCGGCAGGGCTGGCAACCTGCTGATCCAGTGGCCCATGCGCCACTACTCTGCCCAGGCCGAGCGCCTTGTGCCCGCTAAGGAGGCATACAGCACCCGTCAATCAACGCTGAAGATCAAGGAGATCAAATGACACAGCTCACCGTTACCCGCCAGGGCTTTGCCCCGGCCACCATCACCGAGGCCATGGAGTTCAGCAAGATGCTGGCTGACAGCTCCATGGTTCCCCGTGCCTACCAAGGCAAGCCGCAGGACATCATGGTCTGTGTGCAATGGGGCTATGAGATTGGCCTCGCTCCCATGCAGGCGCTGCAGAACATTGCCGTCATCAACGGCAAGCCCAGCGTCTACGGGGATGCAGCCATGGCCCTGGTGCAGGCCAGCCCGGTCTGCGAGGGGGTCGAGGAGTACATGGAAGGCGAGGGCACGCCCAACCCGGTGGCCGTCTGCATTGCCCACCGCAAGGGGCGCAAGCCAGTGACCGCCAAGTTCTCTGTCGAGGATGCCAAGCGGGCAGGGCTGTGGGGCAAGCAAGGCCCCTGGCAGGCCTACCCCAAGCGGATGCTGGCCATGCGTGCCCGTGGCTTTGCTCTGCGGGATGCCTTCCCGGATGTGCTCAAGGGCCTGATCACCGCCGAGGAGGCACAGGACTTCCCGGATGAAGCCAAGCCCAAGGCAGCACGCAACCCGCTGGATGCCCTGGCACCGCCCGCAGCGCCCGAGGTGCTGGAGGTGGTGCAGGCCCAAGAGCCTGAGCCTGTCGAGCTGGTCGAGGAGGTGGTCGAGGTGGCTGAGGTTGTCGAGGTGGCCGAGGTAGTGGAGCCCGAGCCCCAGGCTGGCGGCTTTGCCATCATGGTGCCGGGTAGGGAGCAGCCGTTCAGCACGCACCAGACCCTAGAGCAGTGGGCTGAGGCGTATGAGGCGCTGGCCGAGAAGATGGCCAACACGGCCAAGCTGCCCGCCAGGGAGCGCATGACCAAGCTGCGGGAGCTGAAGGATCTGAACAAGGAAACGCTGGAAAAAATCGACAGCGTGACCCGGATCAAGCACACAGCGTCATACCAAAAGCGCATCCGTGCGCTCGGCGCAGCTCAGTGAAAAAAGCCCCGGCACTAGGCCGGGGCAATCATGGGCGGGGTTACCGGGAGATACGGGCCGCTGGTTCCATGATCATGCAAGCACCTCAAGCGCGTGCGTGATGTGCTTGATACGGTCATCTAGGCCGATCACACCGCCATTGATCTTCTTGGTCATGGCGGTGTAGTCTTTTGCATCGGCCTCTTTGTTCAGGCTGCGCTTGTTCCAGTACCAACCAGCCGTCAGGGCAGCGTACTTGGGCACCAGCACATAGTCAGGGGAGTGGATGAAGTCCATGCTCAGGGCATCGGAGGCCAGCATATAGTTGTCCTTGCCCGTGAGCTGGATCAGGCCACGGCCGTGGTACAGCCAGCCGTCGCCAGTCTCCTCCGGGCCGTTGCCCATGCGGCCACCATAGACCTTGTTGGCAATCTTCTCAGGGTTGCGGTGGTAGGGCTTGGCAGCCTCCAGCGTAGGAAAGCGGCTGGGCCACACCTTCATCAGCGATTCAGCGGAATAGTTCAGGTTCTCTTCTAGTGTCTTGAAGTTGCCAGATTCGTGGGCGCACTGGCCAATAAAAGCAGCCTGCCGATCAAGGGTGTTGATCTCGTAGCGGTGAAAGACCTCTTCCAGAGGTTCGACCCAGTCAACGCTGATCTTGAGTTTGGAGAGGGTGTTTGCAAGGCTCATCATTTGATTGCAGGTGATTTAGAAAGAAGATCAGTCTTGGCCTGAGAGCCAGCGCTAGAACCAAAATAATACGCAATGATTCCAGTCCAAGCAGTGCCAAGCGAGCCCAGCATCATCAGGATAGCAGGATTGTTGGAGTCCACCTTGCCTAGCAGCATCATCACCAGAATGCCAAAGAAGCCGACGGTGACAATCGCAGCCAGCGCCGGGGGGACGATGGAGCGGGTGGTGGCCTGCATCTCGCGGGCTGACTTCCTGTCATCCACCTCCAGCTTGGCAAAGTTAAGCCCCAGATCCTGCGCCTGCTTTTGCAGTTCAATCTCAGCAATCTTGACCTGCGCGATCTGCTCTGCGGTTAGCTTGTTGTCCTTGATCAGGTCACTGACCTTGTCCTCATCAACTCCAATTGCTTTAGAGATGGCAGAGACTGCCATGCCAGCGAGTGGGCCCCCCAGCGCAGTAGCGACAGTGGGTGCAATTTGTTTGAGCCATTCCATTACTGCTTACTCCTCGATAACATGGTTGCTGCAATCTGCAAAAGAACTCGATACTGATCTACATCTGGCGGTTCCTCTTTCCATCCAACGGTGATCTGGCCGACCAGCTTCCCAGGCTCTGGCGGCACGCCTATGCGGCACCCGTAAGTCATCCCCTTCTCCATGTACCAAAGCCCGATCTCGCTTTGCGCCGTCTTGTAATGGCCGCATGGAATCTCGCCAGCCATCAGCGCCACGACATCGCGGTTGTTGGCGATGTTGGATGTGAACAGACCGACATCCAGACCCTCATGCTCTTTCTCGCGGCCCTGCTTTGTGTATGCACGATGCAATACGCGGGTGCCAAACATCGGATTGACCTTGAAGATCGCCACCACTGCGGCATCGGTGTTCTTAAACAGGTGCGCCGCAACATCCTCCACCCGATCCTCGGCGATGCTTGGTAGCTTCCTTTGCTCCTTGTACGCGCCAAGTAGAAACGCTTGGTTCTGCCAGACAAAGTACCCAACGAACGCAAAGACCGCCATCAAAAGAATGGCGAATAACTTGAACGGAGAGTCGACGTATCCAAGAACCTTTTCAATTAGGCTGTTGTGATTGATCTTCTCGTCGCTCACGACATTGCCTGCCTGATGATGAAGATGATGATCACGCCAATGATGATGACGGCAATGCCGCCGCCGATAATCTGAGCCGCCAGCAGACGCTGGGCCACCACTCGCTTGCGCTCAATCTTGGCAGCACGCTCTTCCTTCTCGCGGGCCTGCTTGATCTTCATGCGCTGGATAAGCATCTGCTCCCAGAGTTCTGGGTAGCCGCCATAGACTAGCTGGTGCTTGAGCTGCTCCTCGGCCTCGCGCAAGGCGTTGGCCTGCATGACGATCTCCATGGCTTTCCCCGTGTCGGATTGGCCCTTCTTGCCCGCATCGTTAGCGGCCTTTTGGACGGCATCTTTGGCATCAAAGAACTTGCCGAACTCACCGACCAAGCCATTGATATCTTTGCCCAGCTTGATAGCCTTCTGAATCCCAGCAACGGCAGCCTGGGCTGTGGCGAACGCCGTTATTGGGTCGATCATGTCAGCTACCCTTGAAGTGACCGGCCACCCAAGTAATGACACCGCCAGCAATGGACGCAATGGTCATACCCATCCAGAAGCCACCGCGCCCCTTGTTAGCAAGGGCTACAAGTTCTTCAAGCTGGCGCTCCATCTTGTCGATCTTCTTGTCCATGTTCTGGACGCGCTCCCAGAGAACGCCATACTTGACGGGGTCGATCTCTTCCACGGCTTGCTCCTTTACTTAGGCCATGTCAGTTGCAATGCAGCGAGCTGCTCCACAGTCGTGCAAGCCTTGATAGCGGTTTCATTAGCATCCGACGCAGCGCGAATCGCAGCGCGTGCGGCCAGCGTGTCTGCGTCCACAGCCTTCACGCCCTCGGCAGCGCGGGTCACCTTCCAGTCGGTAGGCGCGAGCAGAGAGCCAGCAGTGGCTTTGACCTGGGCGACGAACTGCGACTTCAGGCCTTTGGTAATCAGACGCTCGGTGCTGTCCACCATTGCAGGCTTGCCGTCCACCTCGCCCAGAACCTTGACGTACAGGGGATTGCCCTGAGCGTCAGATTCCTCGCGGTCTTCCAGCAGTTTAGGCACGCCAGGAGCCCAGAAAAATCTGTCGTCGTGCGGCTCAGGATCAGCTACCTCAGTGATGCCGATAGCAGCACGCTCCTCGGGGCTGGCCAGGCGCAGCCAGTTGTTCGGGAATTGAGTGCCATCAGCAGTGGTGAACGGCACATCCAAGGCTAATGGTTTGTTGTCGAGCATGAACATGGTGGTGTCCTTATTGAGCGAGGCTGTACTTGAATGGGTTCTCGGAAAACGCTGCAAAGATGAACGTGCCGCCGTTGGTGTTTTGGTTTGTAGACTTCATCTTGAACCCATTAGATAGCCAGTCGAAGTGATCTGTGGAGGCATCCTCGGAATTGGACAGGTTGGGATAAAGCACCTTGGTGTCTGCGTTTCGCGGGCTGCGGGCTGAGTCGTACATATTCCAGTTGCCAGTGGTGTCCGTGCGCTTGAGCAGAATGAACCTCGGCCTGAAGCCAGTAAAAATCATAGGCCCATCGCTGCTGCCGTTGCCGGTGTAGCTGCCGAACTTGCTGAAGCCTGCGACCTCGGCGAAAAGGTAGGCGACATAGGTGTTTCCGTTGTTGTTAACTTCTGTGTGGCTGCCTACAGTGAACGTGGTGCTGGATACTGCGGTAACTCGATCCCGCGTCAACAAACCAGTCGTGCTTTCCAAGTAAAGAGTCTGACTGTTCGAAAATGCCTTGTGCCAAACAGGCCAGCCGTTCGTTCCGTTAGATCTGTCTTTGACGATCGTCATCGCGGGGGTTACACCCAACGAATGCGCCACCGTTCGACCTGCAGAGCCGTTCCCCGTATAAGTCACGATGTCAAAGCCGGGGGTCGCGCCTTCTTTCCACTGCCAGCCGACCAGCCCCACGCCGTTTTGGTTGAAGTCCTGCGTGGCACCAACAGTAAAGCCGTCCGAGGTAAACGCGGTCAGCGAGTTAACTTCTGTGCTTTCTGCGTTGGCTAAGTTCGATGAAATCCGCTTAGTAGCCCCGCGAACTGTGTCAAACAGGCCGTGATCTGTTACCGATCCACGATTTTTGATCCACACCAAATCGGGGGCAAACTGCATTCCGCTAATGGTTTGCGTGCCCCCGTTGCCGGTGTAGGCTTTTGCGTCAAAGTACTGGTTCCCCTTCTTAATCGTCGGCTCCGGCAGGTTCTGAGTGTTCAGCGCCTTGAAGCCGGTGGGCGGGGTGTAGGCGAACGGGCGCTGGCCGAAGTTGGTCGGGCACATACCCGAGCCTGATGTGCTAGACATCGCGGGCATTAGGTCGCCAGTCACTCCGGTGAAAGCAGTGCCTTGTGACACGTTGTTTTTGTAGAACGTGATCGACGCAGTAGAAGACGAAGCATCAACAGCCACGCCGATCACATCGCCAGCAGCAGCAGTGCTACCGTAGGAGGTGCCGCCGTTGTTGTATTTCAGACCGTCGTTGCAATACGAATATCCGTTCGCGTCACCCGTGTTCCCGACAATGTACTGCGCGGTAAACCGAGAGTCTGCCTTTTGCACGCCAACGGACATCGACTGACCAGACGCGCCGACGGTGCATTCAAAATAGAATTTTCCTGAACCAGCCGGAATCGCCATTGTCGAGCCGACAATTGCCCAGCCACCGCTGCCTGTGTTGCCTCCAAGCAGGTTGCCGTCTTTGACTCCGTAGACCGCTCCACCACCCGTGGCAACTCCAGGCATGATCGGAGACAGGACGCAGTAATTCCCCCGCCCATTCCCGCCGTCGGCCCACAGCGTCGGCACATCCAGCATCGAGTCGTAGGTCGCACCAGCAGTCACGCTGATGTTGTTGGGCGTCCAGTTGTTGCCGTTGCCCGAGTAGTCCCTACCGATGGTCGTAGCGGTGGCGGCAGACGGGTCGGAGAAGTTCAGGAAAAAGCCGTTGGTGCCGTAGGTGCCAGCGTACTTCTTGGGTTTCCACACGCCGGTGAGGATGTCGGTTTCGCCGAAGCTGCTGGGCGTGAGGGCCTGGCCGTCGATGAAGTTGATCTCGGTGAGGTAGCCGTCGAAGTAGCCAGACGCGCCCGCTTGATAGCGCCCAATGTTGTGCGCCGACGCTGAATTAAATTTCGTTGTTGCGTTTTGCGTCGGGTAGCTTGTCGATGAAAACGCGGTGACCTGCACCCCGTTAACATACAGACGCACGCGATTTGATGCGGTTGCCTGTGTGGTGTCTACTTGTAAAACAATGTGATACCACGCTGACGGATCACGGAATACTTGGGAGGTCACCAGCGTGTTCGCGCCCAAGTACACAATCAAAACGTCCGTTGAGCTTTGAAAGAAGACTTGATCAGAAACGGCAGCGCCTGCCGAAAAAAGCTGACTTTCAACACTAAGAGCGCCACGCTTTACCCATGCGCTCCATGTCCATGTAGTGCCGCTGGTGGGCGTTGTCAGTGTCCGGTTGAAGTACGCCGACGCGCTCGACCGCAGCCGCACCGAGCGGCTGATGTTGTAGCCCTCATCGGGCAGCAGCAGCGGGTTGCCGATCATGGCGCTCACTTAGTGTCTCCGATCAGGCGAGCGGTGATGCGCGATGCACTTTCCACAAAGTACGCTAGGACATCTACCGCGTTGGCCGTGGTGGTCAGCGTTGGTGCGCTGCCAGCGGGGAACTTGAAGTTGCTGCCGTAGGCCAGCGTGCGCGAGCCGGTGCCGTCTTGGGTGATGACAATCACGCCGTGCTGGCCAGCGGTCAGGTTCGTCGGGTTGGCCAGCGTGCGGTTGCCGCCCAGGGTCACGCTGAAGTTGTTGGCCAGCGCGAAGTTGGGCGTGATGGTCGCGCCGTCAGTCAGAGCCGAGATGGTTCCGCGCTGCGCTGCGGTGTAGGACTGCGCCACATTGGTGACAGCGTTGTTCGCGTCATAGGCCTGGACGTTCACGCCGATGGCCACGCCCAAGTTTGTCCTGGCCGTGGCCGTGTTTGCCAAATCCGACAGGTTGCTAGCCTTGGCCAGCTTCTCGGTGTCCACTTCTTCAATGGCGGTCTGCACATTGGTGGCTGCCACACCGCCAGCCGGGGTGAAGTTGATGCTGGCCGCCACACCTTGCACATAAGCAGCCACCCAGGCCGTGCCGGTGTAGAGTCGCATCACCCCAGACACGCTGTTGAAGTACAGCGCACCGGCAACCAGCGCATTACCATCATTGTCTACAGATGGGTCACTGGTCTTGCTGCCTAGATAGCGATCATCAAAGCTGTCATACACAGCCAGGGTTTGGTCGCGTGCAGCCTCGGCAGCGGTCTTTGCTGAGGCTGCGCTAGATGCAGACGATGATGCGCTGGATGCAGACGATGCCGCATTTGATGCAGATGTGCTCGCCGCGCTGGCGCTGCTTGAAGCATTGCTGGCCGACGTAGCAGCAGCGGATGCGCTTGAAGCAGCAGCAGAGGCGCTGGAGGTTGCGCTTGCCGCGTCCACCAGCAGTGACCACTTGGCACTGTCAGTGTTGGTATTGATCGGCTGCGAGCCGGTTGAGGTGTGCTGTACCAAGCACTGCCAGATGTTATTGTTTGTCGTGTCCTTGACGATGTCGCGGACATAGTACAGGGTGCCCGATGCCCAATTGCCTCGGTTGGTTCCTAGGGTTTCACCAAGAGCTGGGTTGCCATTAGAGTCAAAACCTAGCGTCTTGTTGGCCCGCAACGATGCGCGAGGCAGCGTCATGTTGATGCTGGTCGGGTCAGTCTGCGGGGCAGACAGCGCACGCTGCAGGCCTTCAGCATTTTGCTGGTTGAAGATCGTCTGTTGATCCAGCTCGTCGTTCAGGGTGTTGGCAAAGAAGTCGCCACCCGTGGTGAAGTCCGTGGCCCGCTGGATCGTGCGGTTGCCGACGATGGCGATCTGGGTTGCGCCCGTGGGGCTGGCCACCAGCGTGACACTGCCCGTGCCGTTGGCGTTGATGGTCACCGTGTAGTCGGTGGTCAGCGTCAGCAGCGCATCATCCTTGTACACCGCGATGTCGGTGTTCGCCAGGATTTCGAAGGTGAAAGCATACGGCCCGGTGCCGCTTGCAGCGTACACCACCCGGCGCGTGACGTTAGAAATTGGGATGGCCATTGCTCAATCCTTCCTGATCAAATTGTACGGTTAGGTGGTTAATCTTCAACAGGTGTGCGGGGGGTCTGTTGGTATTTCTTCTCAGCCAGCGCCCTGTTCTTTTGGATCTCCATGAAGGCATTGCCATGCTCCTTCTGGAAGACGGGCGAGGCAATGGCCGCATCCCGGTATTCAGTCGCGATAGAGCTGAGTTTGTTGGAGATGCCCTCATAAGCCCCGCGCTTCATCTCTGCCACAAACGTCGGATCAGACAGCGCCGCGCCCACCGCAGCCTTGAAACTCTTGCCCTCAATGGCCGTGCTGTTCATCAGCAGCAGCATGGTGCTGTACTCGCTATCGTTAAGCCTTACGTTTGCAACAGCTCTTTCGGGCTTATTGATGGGCATCTTCTGGCGGGCCTTGGCAATGTCCAGCAAGCGCTGCTCAACCGGGTCAAGGTCGCGTTCCTTCTTGTGGAATGGGATGATGAATGACAAGGCATCAGGCTCACCCGTCTTGACTTCCTCGCCCCAAAGGTTGCGGCTAGGTGCCACGCTGCCGGACAAGATCGGGGTCTTGGCCAGCCAGCTCCTGAACAGAAAGTCGAAGTATCGCTCGCTAGGGGGCAAGCTAGCATCCATGGTGACTTCACGCTTGGTCGGATCAAGGACGCTCTCAATCTGGCGAACTAGACCGCCAGCAGGCATCGGCACCGGCACCACGCCGCCGACCATGTTTTGCGCGATACCGCCAAAGAACTTGTTGGCAGCAGCACTGGCCATTTCTCCTTTGGGGTCACGCTTCACCTGCTCAATCATGTCCGTCAGGTTGGTCATGCTTTGCATGAAGGGCAACTCTCCGATGTACTTGAACGGCAGCAGTGCGGAATACAGCAGCAGGTCGTGCCACTCGTCGTCATCCTCTTTGCCGTAGACCGCGCCGATCTCGGCCAGGGTGGCTGCCATGCCCAGCATCCCGCCAATAGGCTCCAGGCCCGCATAGCTGCGATAGATGGGCTTGCCCTCGGGGGTCTCCCCGGTCTTGAATGAGAAGGGCATCCAGCCGGTGGTTTCTTGCAGGAACTTGCGGCGGGCCGGGTCAGTGGGGCCAGCGCCAGTGATCGTGCCGTCCAGGGCCAAGTAATAGCCCATGCCCATGAAGGCAGCGCCTTGGCTCATTTTTCCAAGGGCCATTTGGCGGCGGGCACCGCCAGCAGCCATGTCGGCGCGAATGTCATCCAGTGCGAAGTTCAGCAAGGGAGTGCGGGCCACCATCTGCTTTTGCGCGTTAATGACCGTCTTGATGAACGGGGCCAGCACAGTACCCACCGGGCCCAGGTCGTTGCGTAGCTTGGTCAGCGCCTGACCGAAGCTGCCCAGGTCGCTTTGCAGGGTGCCTTCTTTGACGGCCTGATCAACCCGGTCAACGATGCGAGCATCCGGGTTGCTGATCTGCATGGCCATACCGTCCAGCGCAACATTGGGTTCCACGCCGTTGCGGATGGCCGTCAGAGCATCGCGGGCTGCAAGCCGACGGGTCTCCATCTGGGCGATCATGGCCTTGCCCATCTCGTCAACAGCCAGCATTGAGCGGAACGGCAGGCGCACCGCCTTGCCCAAGAAGTCCACGGCATGGGCCATGGGCGTGTTGGGATCAGCAAACAGCTTGGCAGAGATGGCCGGGTCTGGAGTCTTCTCAACATCCCGTCCAACCTTATAGATCGGGGCATCATTGATGAATGCCTTGAGCCCGGCCTTGAGCCCGTTGGGCAGGCTATAGATGAAGTTGGCCATCTCCACGATGGCCTCGGTCATGGTCACCGAGTCGGCGCTGTTGGAGCCGAAGACCGGGGTAATGACAGTCTTGTCCACCGCCCGGCCAACAGTCGAGGCAAACGCGGTGTCCGCGCCTCGGGCAAGCGTCAGTATCATGTTGCCGAAGAAGGCCCGCTCGGTGGTTGCCGGGGCATACATCAGGCTAGACAGGTACAACTCTTTCCAGATCTTGCCAAGCTGCTGGGTAGTGCCGCCAGCCAGATCCACGAAGCGAGACTTCTGCTCCATGGTGAGCTGGTGATAAGCAGCGGCCAGGTTCTTCATGTTGGCCCGGCCACCCATCTCATTGAGCAAGGCGGTGATCTGTGCGGGATCAGACAGACCAGCCGTGCCATCCACCGGCAGACGCATGGAGCGCATCGCCCGAGCCATCTCGGTGACCGCCCCCTTTAGGCGCATCTGGATGGCAGCATGGGTCGCCAAGTGATTGCGGAACTGCAGCAGCAGATTGTCATCCTCGGTGCCTGCTGGCATCTCCATGATCTTGGTCTTCAGGCGCTCCAGCTCGGTGGCCGACTTGACCAGCAGGAACCGTCCAGCCAGCATCTTCTCGGCATTAAGGGTTTCCCCTACCCGCATCCGCAGGATCTCGGGCGCAATGTTCAGACGGGCCGCCATGTCCACAAGAGCTTCATCGCTGACCACGCCGCGCTTGGCAATGTCGGTCTGCTCGGCAAAGGCCCGGCTCGTGCGGTCAATGATGCGGTCAATATCCTCCGGGGCTTGGATGTAGTTGAAATTGAAGTCAATGCCAACCGCAGGCGCATCTGCACCCGAGAGGAATTTCTCAGCATCCTCCGGGGTGACGGCGCGGATGGTCACGCCAGGAACCTCGGGGCCGACAGCGTCAGGGGCTATGCCTGCCGTGCTGCCAGGAGGGGCCGCAGCGGCTGCATCATCCACCACCCGAATGGCTTCTTGCATCTGCTGGGGAGTGGCAGGAGGCATCGGCTGCAGCTCTTCAGCCTGCCGGGCCTTGGGCTTACCGCCCACGGCCTTTCTGACCGTCTGCACCACACCCTCGGTTTTGGTCTTTTCTGCCGCCGTGGCAGCGCGTTGGACGGCCTCCTGTGCCGCCTGGGCACCAGCCTGATCGGACACCCTGGGCACGGTGCTGGTGCCCTGCCGAATGACTTTCAGCGGGATGTTGACTAGCTTGTCTGCCAAGCCAGCTATTGGCTCGTATTCCTCGACAGTCTCAGCCGGGTTGATCTCGCCCAACGGGTCATCCGAAGGCGGCGGCATCTGCTCCTGCTCGGCAGGCAGCATGGAGTTGAGTCGATCATTCAGTGGCGGGATAGACATTATTCAGCTCCTCCTTGCTGCGGAGCTGAACCGCCCCGCGTTACGCTTGACGAATTGCTTGCGGCAGGCTGGTTTCTTCCAGGTCTGCTGGGGCTCCCTCCGGGTACGCCAGCCCCAGATAGTTCTCCCGCGTTACCGGCAGGTTGAACTGCTTGAGTAGGTTCAGGACGTAGTCCGGCTCGCTCCCACTCGGGGGCGTTGATGCCGCCTGAAAGTCTGAGGACTTCATTTCGCGCCTCCTCCAGAGAAAGTTTTCCTTGTCGATATTGTAGCCAGACAGAATCAACCGCCTGAACATTCTTGGCCTGGCTCTTGAAGGTGTCCGGGTACATCCCGCGCACCGCCTCCCAGGTGATGGATTGCATCTCGCGGGGCAGAATGCCGCGCTCCTGGGCAGCCCGGCGATATGCCTCGGCATATAGGCCATAAGTGCCTTGCACGCCCGTGATGGAGCTGTTCTTTGGGCCGCCCTCGCCAACCACGCCGGAGCCGAAGTTGTGCAACACCTCTCGGCTGTTGCCTGACAACGGGCGCAGCAAGCCCGCGGCCACCGCGTGGGTGTCAATAGTTACATGGCCAGCCGGATCTTGAGGCGCGTAGATGTTGTTGTAGAAGTTCCTGACCTTGTGCTGTTGGCCAAGGTTTGTGGAAATGGTCGGAAGCGTTGGGTCTTCAAGGATGACGATGGCCTTGCCGATCTCGTTGAGCGAGCCCCAGCCTGTCTTGGTCGGGCTGCCATCGGCGTTGGTTCGCACGCCAACGAAGTCGCCCTCGGGACTCACGATCTGGTGCTCGCGTGGCAGCTTGGCCTGATCGTAGGTGCGAAGCCACATGGCTTTCAGGCCAGGGTCGGTGATCTCACCAAGAGTCTTGCCGCGAATGGCATCAACCATCGGAGCGTATTGCGGCTTACTCCAGATGATCTTGGCCATCTCATCCATGCTGGAATCCCAGCGAGCGCCTTGCTGCTTGGTTGCAATGTCTAGGACGCGCTGGCCCAGGGACACATTCATAAACCAATCTTTCTGGGGAGACAGCACCGCCAGCACACCAGACACAGCCTGATCTGGAACGCCGTAATCAGAAGAGAAGCGGTCAGTAATGTTGCGGGCACCGTCATACCAGAGCTTGCTGCGCTGGCGCGTGCCCTCGGGCACCTTGTCATGCAGCCACAGCAGGTTGTCCTTCACCTGGGTAATGAAATCCTCAGCCTGCCGATCAGGAGTGCGTGCGCGAGAAACAAAGTTAGGGTACTGGCTCACCAGCCCCACGTTGTGAGTAAAGGCCTCCGGGTCGGCCTTGGTGGATTGCAGGTCAATCACCAGACGATTTGCCAGCGGATCTTCTGTTGCCTTCTTTGCGGTTGGCAGACGGGTGCTAACCACGGACGGCCCAGGCGGCACCACATTCATCGGACGCATAGCGTCTGGAATCAGGCGTGCAACAGGCCCGGTGCCTTCCACCATGGCCTGATCAATTGCGCGTGCTGCGCCCTTGACCGCTCCCCTGCCGATTGCCCCCGCGCCCTTGGCAAGGCCAGCAGCATCCACCCCCAAGAACACCGTATCAGCCAGCGATTCCTTGCGTCCAGTCTTGACCACCGGCACGAAGCCTCCCGTACCGCTGGGCGGCATGGCGATTGGGCTGTTGCCGTAGGCCCAATTCTCAATCTCCTCGGGGGACTTGCCTAACAGCAGATCGCCCACGCCCATCTTGCCAAGCAACGGCACCCAATCCTTGATCTCGTATTGGTTGGCCATGTCGCGCACGCCGCGCACAAAGTCAGCCACGCCGCCGACCACCGGATTACGCGGGGTCGGGCTGATGGTCGCTCCAGCAGGCGCATCAGTGCGCGTGCCGCTCGGGCCAGCAGCCAGCATGATGGGCCTGCCAACCGGGTACATCTCGCCGTGCGGGGCGCGGTAGTACACCACCGGGCCGTCGTCGGTGTCCTCGGTCATCACCTCATCATCGTTGCCCTCAGAGGCACGCTCCAGCAGACCCTGCCGGATGCCCGGCGTGGTCATAAAGGCATCGGCCATGTAGATGTCTTCGATGGTCGGCTGCTTGGTTCTCATTTGGATGCCCCACTCAATTTGCTCTGATTAAGGCGATACTCGTTCACGGCATTGCGGGCTGCGTTGATGTTGGTTGGGTTTGCCTTGGCTTTTGCAGCGGCAGCAAAGGCCGCCTCGACAGCCTGCTCATTGCTCAAGTCCACGCCCTGGAGCTGCGGGATAAACAGCACGGCCTGGTTTTGGTTGCTTGTTGCCGCATCCTTAAATGCCTTGGACATCCCCGCGCCAGCCTTCTTTGCCAGCTCATCGCCCTTGGCACGGATGTCAACCGCCGTGGGCAGCCTGCCCTGTTCGTTGGGCGTTCTAGCGTAGGTGTACAGCTCCGTCACCAGCGTGTTGCGGGTGGCGGTAGCAAGCTGGCGGGCATCGGCACTCTTGAGTTCAGGCGGCAGGTTCTCGGACTGAATGCCAACAGCCATGCCGATAATCTTAGTGCCGTAGCTCAGGTCGTCGTTGGGATTGCCTTGCTGACCCAGAAGCTGTTTCTTGGTCGCATAAGTCAACGGAGCCGACAAGATCTCCTGCTCAGTAGCCATGCCAAGCGCCACACGCTGGCTAATGCGGCTAAAGGCCTGGAGGTCATCGCGCTGCGGCCCGGTGGCCGTGTCGCTGAACATGAAGTCCCGAGCCTTCTTAATTGTCTCGGGTGGCACGGGCATCGTCCTCAGTTGATCGAATAGCGACTTGTGAACCTTGGGGTCAGAACTGGAGTACATCTGCCGCAGGATCACTTCACCTTGGTTGTTGGCATCCACGAATCCCAGCTCAATCGCAGCCTTTCTCGCCTTGGCTCGCTCCTCAATCGCCTTCTCGACCTTGATGTATGAATCAATATCGTTCTTCATCAGGTATTCAACATGGGGTGCCAAGTTGCCGACCTGGCCAGAGCGCAGCTTGGCAATGGCTGCGCGAGGATCACGCAGGTTCTCCTCGGTCAGCATGAATTTGGTCAGTGCATTGACCCGAGCGTTGGTCAGTGCTTCATTGATGCGCTTAAGGTGTGAGCCAATAATCTGAGGGTCATTTGTTTCAATGGCTTGCTTGCGGATGCTCTCAGCAAAAACGACACCATAAGCAGAGAATTGCGCCGCGTCGGTAGTGGCCGCATTCTCTAGGAGCTGCTCTAGGTTTGTGAAGTTCAGCTCAAACTTGATTTTTGCTTCGTTTATTGCACGCTTTTGCTCAGAGTCCAGAGCAGACTTATAGATGCTGCGCCCAAAGGTGGCCATGGTTGCGCGGAACTTATAAGAAGCCTCCGGGTCAACCTTGGACAAGGTGCGGCCAAAGCCATCTGTCATGGTGGTGATCTTGGTCAGCACCTGTTCGGAAGTTGCCTTGCCGGTCTCAATCTGCTGCGCCAAGCGAACAAGCTCGGCCTGGCCCTCTGCCTCAAATTGCTGCGACAGTTGCAAGGCCCGCGCCTTACGCACTGCCTCTTGGAACACGCTGACCGGATTGCCGCCAAGGTTCAGGCTCTTTAGGTCGCCGTTCTTGGCAGCCTCAATCTGCTCCGGGGTTAGTTCGTTCTCGGCAGCGAACTGCAAGCCCTCTTTCTCACGCAGCCGGAAGGAGTCCTGGAAGAGCTGGGCGCTCATGCGATCCAGCGCCTCAGCGATCTGGCTGGAGCCCTGGGCCTGCACTCGTGCTCCGATGGGCTCCACCGCCTGCGGGGTGACGCGCTGCATGGGAACATTGCCGCCGCCCTGCAGTTGGATGCGGCCAGAATCAATCAGTTGAGTGGCCATTAAAATCTGCCCCCATAACCCTTGAAGTCGGGATCAATTGTTGACGATTTTCCTGAGAACGGGTCGGCCTTCACAAGGTTGGTCAGCCCTCTGGTCAGAGTAAAGGTGGACAGCATCCCGCCAGTGCGGCGGGCGGCAGACGCTGCGGTCTCAAGCTGGCCAGCACCGCGTTGGGCTGCGAACAGGTTCAGCGTGTTCTGCAGCTCGGTGGACTGAATCAGGGCGTTGGCATCCTCAAAACCAAGCACGCGGGCGGTCAAGGCATTTAGATCTGCAACACCCAGGTCGCGCATTGTTGCAGCCACGTTCTCAAGCTGGACACCCTCAATGGAGCCGCTACCCAGCGCCACGCCGCTTGCAGCCGCACGGGCACGCATGGCAGCGTTGGTCTTCCTCATGTTCCGCAGCAGCGTATTGCCAGCGATCTGCCAGTTGCGGGCCTCGGTCTCGGCCTTTTGCAGCATTCGGCCAGACTGCACGGCAGCGTACTGCTCGTCCATGTCAGCCCGCACCTCGGCAAGCGCCAGGGTGTCGCGGGCCTGCACCATGTAGGCAGTCTGCTGCTGGATAGCAGCCGTCTGCTGCATCTGCGATGCTGCGTATGAGTCCAGTAAACCAGCCACCGCAGTGGCTTGGCCCATCGTTGGATTAGGAGTTGTTGCCATGGTCAAGTCCCAGAATGAACCGCCACGCGGTAGTCAAGCCCCAGCAGGGTCATCTTCAGCGGCAGGGTCTGCGCCACCTCAATGGCCTGCTCTCGGCTGTAGCCCAGCGCACCTGTCACGCGCTTGATGCCAGTAAAGGTAGGCTCGGGCAGATCCAGCAGCGGGTTGTCCATCAGACGGAAGGCCACCGGGTTGTTGTTGATGATCATGTGCTGGGTGTCTTTGACCACAGCATTGATCTCCACAATGCGCTTCTTGAAGCTCACCCGGTTGCCCGTCTGCAGTCGGATGTCCACAGGCATGGTCTTGACGTAGACAGAGATAGGCAGGCCCACCTCGTAGCTGGTGGTGCTGGAACGGTCAAACGTGACAGAACCGCCCGCGCTCACGGTCTCATTGCCCTGGGGCACGCCGTCGCAGATCACGTTCAGGCTCTTGCCAATGTGCGGCAGGCCAGATGCACTGGCAGCCGACGCGCCTAAAAAAGCGCAATCTGTATACACATCGTCCCGGAACTGTTCAACAAAGTAGCGATTTACGCTATTGAACGTGCGCTTGGTCACGCAATAGATGGTGTTGACATCCACGCCCACATCAATGAACTGGCCGTCCGTGGTGAACTCGCTGGGGCTGGTGATCTGCTGCGAGCGCATCAGCGAGAAGGCAGCAATAGATCCATCAGCCTCGTTTGTCATCATCAGCAGATCTGACTCATCAGTGCTGGCAGCACGGCGCAGAGCAATGCGCTGCGGGGTCTTGAGCAGATGGCCAGACAGCAGCGAGATGCGCTGTGTGACGTAGGTCGCTTGCGTGTCCGTGAACACGAACTCGTTGAGGCTCTTGCCTTGGCGCTGGATGTAGACCGAGCCAGACTCCACCGACTGCACGCGGGTGCCGGGCTTGATGCCGTTTCGGCTGACCTGCTTGAAGGTGAATGTCAGCGGGGTGATCGGGTCGCTGTCGCGCTGCGGCACATAGAACTCGCCGCCCGTGGTAAAGACTTGGAAGTCACGCGAGCTGATGATGTCGGTGATGACGTTCAGTTCGTTGGTGTCCAGCGTTGCCTCCACCGCATCGTCGTCCAAAGACTCAAATGGCACGAAGTCGAAGAACAGACCGATCTTGCTGCCCCAGATAGTCGATGGCCGAGACTTGCTGCCGCCGAAGTAAAGCCGCCCCTCATGGAACGACACGCTGCGCGGCCAGCCTTTGGTGCTGCTCCACACATCTTCATAGTTATGCTCCAACTCCCAGCGGCCAGCGTCAATGGCCGTAGTGTTGAAGAATGGGTATTCGGTGACGGCCTCGACCACCGTAGATGACACATACCTGGTGATCCTGGCGCGGCCTTGCGGTTGGGCATTGACATACTGGTTGACGGATTCTGTCGTCCAGGTGGTCACCTCATAGTTGCTGGTGCCGTTGGGCGCAGTTGTCCAGGCTGGCGTTACTGTTGCCACCTTCGTGCTGCCGACGTAATCTTCAATGAGCCTGATCTGTCCAACCCCGGTTCCGCTGGTGATGGTTACATACATTCCATTGTAGACATCGTCTGTCGCACTGGCCGTTGACTTTAGCGTGATGGTCGTGCTGCTGCCAGCCTGAGCCGCGCCGCTGTCGTGGTGCGTTGTGGATGCCGTCAGCGTCACGTTGCCAGACACACTGGACGGGGTCAGGGTAGATCCGTTATTAGTGTGAAAGTCAATATTGAAGGCGTACTTGGGGATGCTGTCAAAGGTGACGGATGTAGCCGTCCATGTTGCATCGCTGCCGCCACGCACAATTTTCACCGGCTGCAGGTCAGGATGCACCACGATCAGGGTGTCAGCCGACTGCGTCCAACACATATCATCGACCATGTCGCTGGTGATGCTAGTCGTCAGGTAGTTGTTGGCCCCGCCGTTGATGGCCGCAATCACTACGCCATTCTTGATGACGTACATCCGTTGATGCGTGAAGCACAGCATATAGCTGTCGGTCACCGAGAACTGGAAGGGAACTAGCCGCACGCCGTTGCCTGCGCTCGGGGTGCTGCTGTTGGGCAGCTCCAAGATGTGCTTGGTGCCGGGACGGCGGCGCAGGCCACCCTGGGGCTGGATCAGGACGTTCGTGGCCTTGGCCAGCGCATTGTTGTACTGATCAAGCTCGACACGCGAGCGCAGCAGCGGGTCAAGCTCGCCCGTGCTGAAGTTGCTCTGGATGTCTACAAAGCGCGGCATCAGTACCTCGCGGTGATCAGAGTGTAATCGTCAATGACCTTGACGGCATTGTTCGCGCCGTCGATCTGCGTGGCCTGACGGAAGTAACCGCCACGCCCGTTCTCGCCCGGCTCACCCAGCGCCATGCGCCGCCAGAAACCAGCTTTGTCGTTCTGCTCAGTGATCGGCTCTGCAATGTGCCAGGCCACCTGATACTTCAGTAGCTGCACGAAGTACTGAGGCATGGCGAACTCGCCCACGCTGTACTGGTAGTCGATGAAGACGCTTTCCAGGTTGCACAGAAGCTGGTCGCCCTGGATCTCCCATTCTTTGCGCGGGGTTGCGCCCACAGCGGCGGTGTCAAATACGGCACGCGGGTTGCCCAGGCGGTCTCCGGGGAGCTGGTAGGCATACTTCCAGACGCTGGTCGGAGCGGTCAGCAAACGCGAGAGCTGCACCTTCTTGAAGGTAAAGCTCCAGGGATACATCATCAGCGTAGAGTCGCGGATGTCAGGGTACAGACGGTCACAGACGCTGGATTCATCCGTGCCATCATTGAATGAAGAAATGGCTTTTGCGCCTAGCATCAGCAGCGCATCAGAGCAGATGGTGATTCCAGTGTCGCCTGCGGCCATACGAACCTCTTAATGTGAGAAGGGCCAGCCTCCGATTTCTCAGGGGCTGGCCCGCTTGCGCTGACTAGTGTCAGTCGCCGTCAGTGGCCGACAGCGTGGTGCCGTCAGTCACATCAACCACGCCAGAAGCGTTGGAAACGACATACACCAGCGTGACCACGGCGGTAGTGCCGGTGGAGGTCACGCAGTGGATGACATCGCCAACTTCCAGCAGGCTGGACAAGCTGTTGAAATACCCGGCGGTATTCACATCAGCGATTGCGTCGGTGGTCTTGTAACCATACATCGACGGGGCGTTGCCGCGCTTGGACGCGGAGTAGGCGGTAAAGCCGTCAGCAGAGTAAGCCATTGTCAGCCTCCCCTATTAAGCCGCAGCCGCAGTGTCGCGGGCGGTGATTTTGACGATACCCTCGGAGTCGATAGCAACCGAACCCGCCGAGAAGAGGGCGTTCACCAGCCAGCTCGTCTTCTCAGGGATGTAGTTGATCTCGGTGCGAGGAGCGATGCCTTCAGCGTAGCCGATTGCGTCACGATGGAACGCGAACAGCGTGCGATCCGAAGAGCCGTCGATGGGCAGTCCACCCTCAGAACGGTCGCCCAGGACATGGAACGTAAAGCCCATGAACTGGTTGATCTCACCCTGAACCAGCGCCTTGACGGTGTTGAAGTCAGAACTCGTCACCGAGGTCTGCTCCAGCATCGAAGCCAGCGAGTTGGCGTGGATGATGATGTTACGGCCTTCAGCAGGCACGTTCTTGGTGTTGAGGATCTTGGCAGCCTCACGCAGCTTGGCAATGTTCATGTTGGTGTTAGCACCACCAATAGAGTTTGCCACCGTGCCGGTGCTGGATGCTGCGTTCAGCGCGTCGAGGATCAGTTGATCCTGGCGGCGGCCAATCGCGGCACCGACCACCTGGGCCAGCTCGCTGCGCTCATCAAAGTTGACCTTCTGCTGCGAGAAAATGTCGCTGTACTCAGCGGCATTCCAGTCGCCCATCGTGCAAGTCACGCTGGAGAAGCCGACGTTCATGGGGGTGACATCGGTCTGGGTCACGCGGGCAGTAGCCACACCGCGACCAACTTTGGGGAACTTAACAGTGGAACCTTCGACACCCCGACGCTGACGCACAGCGCCCACCAGCATTGCTTTGCCCTGGTAGGCTTGTTTGACCTCAGCGTCGAACAGGGTCACAAAGGCGTTCGACAGAGAAACGCTCATGATTTACCTCTTCGGTTGTTGGACAGGGTTTGCGCGTCGGTGAGCCGCAGATGCGGGCCTGTGCTTGCTGCTTGCGGCAGCCACTCGTTGACATCTCGCCACGGTCAGGGTCGCTTGCGCGGTGGGCCTTGGTCTTGATTGTAGGGCTAATTTGACTTTGTCAATACCCCCACTGTTGCTTTGAAGAAAAAAGCCCCGGCTGGTTAGGCCGGGGCAAATGGCAACGGAAGGAACCGAAACTATCCAAGCACCTGCGCGAACAGACGCTCGACCTTCTGGCGGTAGGCGGGGTCGCTGCGGTACTTGGGGTCATTAACCATGGCATACAGCTCGTCCTTGGACGGCGCACCATCCACCGGAGCCGATTCGATGGGCACCCGGCCCTCGTAGGCTTCGCGGATCTTGACCAGGGCCTGCAAGCCACGGGCGGTGCCGCCCATGATCTTGAACTCTTCAAAGTCGTCCTTTGACCAGACACCCTTGTTGACCAGACCACGGGCCCAATCGACCATGCCATTGACCACCGCGTTGGCGTTGGGCCCTAGCTTGGCCATCTCAGCCTTGGGATCGACCATGTCGGCACCCATGATCTCCTGGGCCTGGGCGCTGATCTTGGCGGTCAGCTCCTCAAAGGCAGCAGAGCTGATGCCGTTTTCCTTGGCCCAGCCAGCCAGGGTCTGGCCAATGGGGTTCTCTTCACCATTCTCCCCGAAAGCACTTAAGTTGTACTTGCCGTCGGCGGGGGCGTTGTGGGCACCCTTGGAGATCTTGCCGCGCAGGTCGCGCCAGGACTTGGCCAGGGCCTCATAGTCGGGCTTGCCGTCCTTGAGGAAGTTCTCGGGCATCCACTCTGGCGGGGCCTCTGCCGCAGTTGCGGTAGGTGCTGCCGCAGTTGCGGTGGGCTCTGCCCTGTGGGGGATCTCAGCCTTTTGGGGCTCTGCGGGTTTGGAGGGGTCTTCAACAGTGACCGCGTCCAGTAGGCCGGACGAATCGCCGGGCTGGTCGTTGGTGTCGCTCATAGCTTCCTTGCTTGGTTGATCCGCGCTATCAAGTCCCGCACCACGTTCCTCTGCCCTTCAGCAAAGAAGGCATGGGAGGGATCAGCGCCCGGCACGGCAACGGGCACATCCACATACATCTCGCGCAGCCATTCCAGGAGCTTTTGGCCGTCCTCGCTGCCCAGCACCCGCAGGCACAGGCGGGCTAGGTCTTCACGCTTTTGCGTGACTTCGCGGATGTCTTCTGTCTGGCCGATGGATTCCAGCTCGTCCCAGCTCATGCAGGCATCCCTTCAGGGGCCATGCCAGAGGCTGCATCAGCCTGGGCCTGCATCATCATGCCCTGGGCCATAATCTGGTTCTGCTGGGCCTTCTGGGCCTCTTCCAGCAGCACAGCACGCTCCTCGCGGGTATTGCGTACAGCGGCGGGCACACTGAGCTTCTCGGCCAAGTAGTCGGGCAGCACCTCATTCTTGAGGGCCACAGCGCCGTCAGCACCGAATCCCTGCATGATCTGGGCGTACTGCATGATGGCCTGCACCTCTTCCATGGCCTGGGCCTGGGCCAGCGGGGCCTCGGGCACCACGCGCACCTCCAAGCCGTTCACGCGCAGCGGCAGATCAATCAGCCCGCGCTCATCCATGACCTCCAGAATCTTGGCCACCAGCGGGATCATGGTCTCGTTGATCAGGCGACCAAAGGCAGAGCCCAGGTTCTGGGACAGCTCTTTCATGCGCTCCACGATCTCGGTGGCCGAGCGGGCGCTCATGTTGTCCGGCGGCAGGGACTCGTCCAGCAGGATGCGCTTGACGTTGGAGCGCAGGTCGTTGATGACTAGCTGGCTCACGTTGAAGTCGCCGGAGCGGGGCAGGGCGGCAAGGGCAGGGCCTTGTGGGCCACCGTTGCGGGCCACGGGGATGATGGCCCCCGGTGCGAGCTTCACCGTGTTCGGGTTCAGCACCCCGTCATCCGCTGCCGTGTAGACACCCGAGACCGCCAGCGAGGCGTTCTTGAGCAGCAGCTCAATGGTCTTGTTCAAGGTCTTGATGTCGGGCAGGGCGGTGAGCAGCGGGCCCCGGCCATAGATCTCGCCTGCCACCTTCATGTAGCGGCTGATCACCCAGGGGCTGGACTTGCGGCGGCGGTAGACCAGCTCGTCTTTGCCGTGCGTGTAGATAACGTGGTAGCAGTAGTCACCGCGCTTTGCGTCATACACCGTGGCCTCCAGCAGCTCCACATCCTCGGTGGGCTTGTCCTGGATCAGACGGGCAAGTTGGCCCTCGATCTTGGCATCTGGCCACTGGCGCTGGATGGACTCGGCCTTCATGCGGATCTTGCGGTAGACGTTGTCCACCTGACCGTTGGCCCCTTCCTCGTAGGTGACCAGGAACAGCGGCACCGGGATGAAGTTGATGGGGCTCACATCGTCGCCAGGCTGAACCATCATGCAGGCAGTGCCCACGGCCAGGTCGAGCAGGAACTCGCCCATGGCGATGTCAAAGTTGGACTGGCGCAGCACGGTGAACATCTTGTCGCCGTACACCTCCAGCACGGCCTGGGCGGTCTGCTTGCGATCCATGGGGATGTCGCTGCCAGCATCCAGGCGGCACCATTTGCGCTGCGGCGGGAAGACAACAGACTGCAGGCGGTTGGCGAAGCGTTGGGTGCTATTGATGGCGGTGGAGTCAAAGACCCGCGTCATCTTGTTCTTGCCCGTGTAGCCGCCTTCCCAGACCCCGTAGAGCTGGCGCTGGGGCAGGGCAAACTCGTAGGCATCCATGTACAGGGCCTGGAACTCGTCCTTCTTCTTCTGGGCAACGTCTTGGCGCTTGACGATCTGCTCGGGAGTTAGGCGCATCCCGCCGCTTTTGTCTTTGTATTCCATGATTCACTCAGTCCTTTTGGGCTTTGTACTTGGCCAGCAGGTTGCGGCCTTTGGCAGCGAGGCGGGCAGCAGCAGCAGCGGTGCGGGGAGCGGGCTCACCCCAGGCTCGGGCGGCCAGGGCGAGGCGCGTGGGCTCCCCGTTGTCCTTGACCAGCGGGCCGCTAGGGTCGGTGTAGAAGCGGGCCAGGAAAGAACCCTTGCGACGGGCACGATCACCGGAAGGGGTGGACTCCTTCACGCCGGGCTGCAAGTTCTTGCTCTCGCCCGTGCGCTCGTAGTGCCGCCGCCCGGCCTCGGTCAGACCGCCATCAGGATCTTTGAGCTTGCTCACTTCTTGGCCTTGGCTGCCGCCATGTTGTCGATCAGGTTGGGGTAGGGTCGCCCAGCCTTGCGGGCCCGGCGCATGGCGTTGGCTTTTTGCGCGGAGCTTAGTTCTTGTGGCTTGCCCAATTCCTTGGGCCGAGGTTTGTCCCAGACTTCTTTCATCAGTCTTCCTCCTTGAGCAGGTACTGAGCCAACAGCTTGCGCTCCATGCGCGTCAGCGCGATGTTCTTTTTGAGCTTGTTGCCGATGGCCATCTTCTGCTCATCCTCAAGCTCGGACTCTTCCATCTCTTCCGGCTTGTCTTTGTACTCGCCATTCTTCTCAATAGAGACTTCGATCTTCATGCGTAGGCCTCCTTCATCAGACCACCCTTGCGCTTGC
>Ga0208546_1000230_pt1 | contig 24259 bp, 39 predicted proteins | sample DEB19_08_DNA_4_FD_184528 | JGI IMG/M metagenome (GOLD analysis project Ga0208546, IMG submission 184528) | Aqueous microbial communities from the Delaware River and Bay under freshwater to marine salinity gradient to study organic matter... | ecosystem: Environmental > Aquatic > Marine > Coastal...
TCACCATCGACGCGTTGTTTCACGACCGCGACGGAACGGCTGCGATCAGCGTCCTGTCGCTAGGCAGCACTGTGTCCGTGACCGGGGGAATCGTGTCGGTCGTGGAGGGTGTCGCCTCGACAGACGCAACACTGGTTGACGGCTCCGGCTACCGAGACGCAAGCGGGAGCCTTGTCATGTTTCAAGGCCACGAACTGTTTGTGGTGTCCGCAACTGGCACCATCTCGGTGACGTCTGTTGCCGCTCCTGACGGGCTCCCCGGCGTGAATGTTGCCGACGGCGTTTCTGTATTGCAGAACCCGGCAGGCGGCGGAGCGGATGGACTGTACGTCTCGACATTCAGCGGAACTGCTCGCTACTCAATCATGTTCATCGGCCAATGAGTATCGACGGAAGAATCAACGTCGACTGCCTGTTCCACGACCGTTCCGGCACGGCACGGCTGAAGGTGCTGTCGTTGCGTTCGGGTAGCCGCTTCACCACCGGAGAGGCGGTGTTCGTCACGGGCACGGCTGGCACGGCGGGAGTGACTATCGGTTTCGGCGGCTACCGCGATGCGTCCGGCACCCTTGTCGAACTCAACTCGCCGCTGCGGTTGGCGTTCTCGTGGTCCGGCTCGTCACGCCGCGTGCTGAACGACGGCGGCGACTATGCGTGGCGGCTGATCTCGTCCAACGGCGAGGTCGCCGTCACGCAGATGGCCGACTCGGAGCCGATCCCGATGCTCGCGGCTGGCACGGGAACCGGCACCTACTCCGTCATCATGTGGGGGCCGGACTGATGGACGCCGGGGAACTCCGCGAGCGAGTGACCGTGTTGCAGGCCACCGAATCCCGCAGCCGTCTTGACGAAGTGGTCATGACGTACGGCACGACGTTCGCCGAGGTGTGGGCGAGCGTGCAGGGTGTGTCGGCCCGCGAGTACCTGCTGGCAGGTCAGCAGCAGGTCGAGATCAGCCACCGCGTGAAAATGCGGTACCTCGCCGGGCTGTCCCCGCAGATGCGGCTGTCGTGGCGTGGCCGCACGTTGGAAATCATCTCCATCCTTGAACACGAGAACCGCAGCGTCCACGAACTGATCTGTCAGGAGGTGCTGTGATGGCGGTCGCAGGCATCAAACTCGACCTCAACACCGAGGAACTCCGAAACCTTCGCGAGCAGATTCAGCGGTTCTTCCCTGCCAAGCAGGCCGCTCAGGTTCTGACGCCGATCATGCGGAAGGCCATCCGTCCGACCGTGAACTACCTGCGTTACATCACGCCAGTAGGCCCAACCGGAAACCTTCGGCGTGCCGTGACCAGCAAGGTCGTGGCGTACAAGCAGAGCGGCGTGGTCGTTGGCATCGTGGGATTCACGCGGGCCGGAAAAGAAGCGTTCGGCAGTGCCGCTGGCGGGTCGGTCCGCAAGGGCCGTGACCTCGCCTACCACCAGTGGTGGATCGAGCGAGGGACAAAGGAACGCAAGATCGACACGCCGAAGCTCCGAACCTATGCCCGCAGGAGCCCCACCAGACCGTTCGCGAGGAAGCGGAACGACCAGTGGGAACTCGTGATGGGCAAAGGCGTGCTGCACCTCGTGGAAGAACAGACGCCGACCTACATCGCCTCGTCGTTCAACAAACTAGGGCCGTTCAAGATCGTCAAGCAGATCGGCCGCGACGGGCGAGTCGAGACTGACCCGGCCTATCCAAAGGCGTTTTTTCGGAAGTCAAAAAGCCCGATCACCATCCCCGGCGTGCCGGTTGGCGGCACCACCGGCCAGCCGCCGCTGGCGACGGCGTGGAACCAGACGAGGAGCCTCGTCGCCGACAGCCTCAAGCAAGACCTCGCCCTGACCATCGAACAGGCGTGGGCGGCCCTGCGGTACAAGGACTCTGGGACTGCCAGCGGCACCGACACGCTCTGACGCTGCAAGGGACGGGGGCTGGCGGGCGATGCTGGCAGTATGCCGCTCCAGAGCCCCGAGCAGGGTCTTGCCACCGTCCTCGTCTCCGACCCCGCCGTGGCGGCCCTCATCGGCACGCGGGTCTACCCAGTCATCGCCCCGGCGGCGGCCGACCTGCCGTTCGTCACGTGGCGGCGGTCCGGCGTCCTGCGGCAGCACACGCTCTCTGGGCCGATGGGGATGCCCACCGTCACGCTGACGGTCGATCTCTACGCCACCACCTACGAGGCAGTAAGGGAACTGGCCGACCGCGTGCGGCTCGCTCTGGATGGCTACGGGGGCACACCGGCAGACTCAATCTCAGTGAAGAACGTCAGCCTCGACAACGAGTCCGACGGGTTCATCCAGTTGGCGGGCGGCGATATGCCGCCGGTCTACAGCGTGACGATGACGTTCTCGGTGATGTGGTCCGAAAAATAGGAGCCGATACAGATGGCTGATACTCCTCATGATGGCGCCGGCACGAGTCTGAAACTCGGCAACACGAACTACACCGTCACGAACATCGTCATCACGTACAACGATCCAACGGCCGACCAAGAGAAGATCGACGTCAGCCACCTCGGCCTCACGACCGGCAACTCGATCCTCACGCAAGATCGCCCGCTGCAAGGCTCCACGACCGACACCGGGCGGCAGGTTCAGTTTGATTATCTCGGAAAGTCGATCATCGCCGATGCATCGACCGGAACCTGCGTCATCACGACCGGCGGCACAACGCTCCTCAACGGCGTGGCGTACACGGTCAACTCCAGCACGCTCACGATGGCGACGAACGACGCGATCCGTGGGCAGGCCACAATCCGCATCGCCCGTGTCTAGTCGCCGTGACGGAGGACCGTCATGCCGACCAACTGCGCAGGCGTCTCCGCAACGTGGAATGGCGTTGAGTTCGGTGAGGTCACGAAGATCGACGTCATTCGTGGCGGCGAACTTCCGCAGGCTCGCGGCAGCACGTGGACGCTTGACGCAGGGACTATAGAGATAACGTCCCTGTCCACGGCTCAACTGACGCAGGCCCAGTACGGCACGAAAGCCACGCTCGCCATCACAGGCGGCGGGCTGACGATGACCACGAAGGCCATCTGCCAGACGATCCGCATGACCGGGACCGTCAACGACGTCGCGAGGTACGTCGGCACCTTTCGCATTGTTATGGAGTAGCAGATGGCACTGACGGCGGCAGAACTCGCGGCACAGATCATGGCGGCTGATGACCTCGGCATCCTCAAGGTCGCGGTCAAGGAATGGCCTGGACAGGACGGGAAGCCGATGACGCTCGGCATCCGCGTGATGACGGTCGGCGAACGCGATGCCTACGAGAAGGAGTGGATCGGCAAGCGGGAGACGGGCATCGAAAACTTCCGCACCAAGTTCCTCGCCCGCTGCCTGTGCCACCCGGAGAGCGGCGAGCGACTGTTCACCGACGAGCAGATTGAGCGGCTCGCCAGCAAGTCGGCCAAGGTCGTGTCCACGCTGTTTGAGAAGGCGATGAGCCACAACGCGATGTCGGAGGCGGATGTCGAGGAACTTGCAAAAAACTGACGATCCGCCCGGCGAGACGATTCCTGTTTCGCTTGGCGGGGCACCTCGGGAAAACGGTCGGCGAACTGGAGCGCACGATGACCACGCGCGAGTTCGCCGAATGGCTGGCATTCACGAGGTACTTCCAAGCGATCCCAGACCCGTGGGCTGAAACAGGGCTGCTTACGTCGGCGATCATGGCACCGTATTGCGAGCGAGGAACGGCACCGAAGGCGTCGGATTTCAACCCGGTAGAAACACCACCGCAGCATCAGATGCAGGCCAAGGAAGTGATCCTCGACCTGCGTAAACAACTCGGCTTCGACTAACGTGGCAACGATATCCAATCTAGCGGTCAAGATTTCTGCGGATGCCACTGGCTTCACGCAGAAACTCACGCCCGTCGAGCGTGCCATCAAGCAACTTGATGCCGAGGCGTCGAAGGTCACGGAGGTGTTCAAGACCTTCGGCACGGCGACCGAGGGTGCAGGCCGTGCCCAGCAGCAGTTCGCCACGGACCTTGCGTTTCTTCAGTCCGCACTCCGCACCGGCAAGGTAGACAGCGACCAGTTCGTTGCTGAGTTCGCGAAGATTTCGGAGGAAGCGACAAAGACCGCCGCCGCATTCCGCGAAGGGGCTGCACTCACCGAGGCCAATCGCACAGTAGAGGAGAAGCGGGCGGCTGAACTCGCACGGCTCAACGAGTTGCTAGAACTCGGGGCGATCAACCAAGAGACGTTCAACCGTGCGTCTGTCGAAGCCAGCGGTGCTGGAGATGCCGCCCGTGCGGCAGCAAAAGCGCAGGCAGACGCGGAGAAGGCGAGAACAGACGCCGCGACGCGAGCCGCCGCGATTGTCGAAGCGAACCTGACCCGCGAGCAGAAGGCACAGCGGGACTACGGGGTCGCCACGCGGGAACTCAATGCCCTGCGAAAACAGGGGCTGCTCACCGAGGACGAGTATTCCGCAGCGTTGCAGCGGGTATCTCGTGAGTACGCCAAGGCCACGCTCGCCGCTGACAAGTTTGGTCAAGAGAGCGGCAAGGCCGGTGACGCTGGCAAACTCAAGTTCAACGAACTGAGCGGCGTGCTGTCCTTACTGCCCGGCCCGATTGGCAACGTCGCCGGGCGTCTCTCGGGCCTCGCGTCTGCTGGCGAGGGACTATCGCGGGTCTTTGCTGGTGGCCTGTCGCAAGGCATTTCTTCCATCGGTGCATCGGTGGTCGGCCTCATCAACCCGTTCAACGCCGCTGTCGCAGGTGTCGCCGCGTTTGGTGCCGGTGCGGCAGCGGTCGCTCGCGGGCTGGTAGACCTAGAGGATCGCGTTGAAAAACTCGGCAACACAGCCGACAAACTCGGCGTGTCATTTGAGTTCATTCAAACGCTGGAGGCTGCGGCTGCGCGCAGCGGCACCAGCATTGACGCGGTGAGCACGGCGTTTGGCAGGTTGCAGAAGAGCGTCACTGGAGTTGACGAAGAGAGCAAGACGGCGCAGGCCGCACTCAAGAACCTCGGCATCACCGCCGAGGAGTTGCAGGCACTCAAGCCGGAAGAGCAATACAAACTCATCGGGGAACGGCTGCAAGGGATCGCTGATCCGGCGCAGCGCACGGCCACCGCGATCAACCTGTTCGGCAAGACTGGTGCTGAACTGCTCCCGTTCTTCAAGAACCTCGGTGGCGCGGCCGATGACATGGAGCGGTTCGGCCGAGCGTTGACAGCCGTAGACCGTCGCCGCATAGATGACTTCGGTGCTGGGCTTGACGCACTCGCTGTTGCCACGCAAGGGCTCGGACAAACGCTGCTACTGCCGGTTGTGGGGCTCGGCGAAGGACTCGCGAAGGCGGCCGCAGAGTTCACTGCGGTTGTGACGTCCATCGCCGATGTCATCGGCAGGCTGCTAGGCCCAGCCCTAACGCAGATCGGGAGCGTGGTGCAGGCCGTCGCGTCTGGCATCGGTCTTTTGACTCCTGTGTTCCGCCTGCTTGCCGATGTGGTTGAGCCGCTCGCGGAGTTCATCCTGCCCGGCGTAGTGGCACAGTTGGTGTTCATCAATCGGATCGCGATTGCAGGTGTCATCCGGTCGATGGCGGCGGCGTTCACGACGGCTGCATCGGCAGCAATCGCCTACGCAACGTCGGCTGGCGTAGCCTCGGCGGCTACAGCGACGCTCGCCGCATCCGTTCGTAGCCTGCTGGCGTCAACAGGCATCGGTCTGATCCCGGTGGCTGTCGGACTCGCTGCCCAAGCGTTCATTGAATGGGGGATCTCAAGTGCAGACGCCGCCGAAAGCGTCACGAAGTCCGGCGATGCCGCCAAGCAGTCTGGAGAGGACGCAGCGAAGGCGGCCGAGCAGTTGAATAAGGCGATTGGAGACAGTCGCAAGGCGTTGGATTCGGCGATTGCGAAGGCGGCTGAGTTTGGTCAGGCCGGTTTCAGAGCCGCCTATGAGTTTCAGCAGGCGTTGGCTGACCTGCAAGAGCAGGCCGACGCAAAGGAGCTCAACGCCGACCAGTACGCGCGTGGAGTGGCGAACGCCACGGCTGAGTTTGACCGCCAGATCGATTCGCTCAAGCGAGTGCAGGAGGAGACGAAGCGAGCCGCCGACGAGGCCCAGAAGCGCGTCGACGCAGACCGACAGGTGACGGAGCAACTTCTGGAGCAGGCTCGCATCGACAGGGATTTTGGTGGCGACAATGCTCGCTTCAAGGCGTCGGAATCGGTGCTGGCCGTCGAGCGGGAGATCGCACGCGTTCGTGCCGAAGTGATGACGGCACGAAACGGAGGAGATTACCAAGCGGTCGATAACGGAAAGGAGCGGCTACGGCAACTTGAGAACATCATCGCGATCCAGCGTTCGATTGCCGACGGTTCCGCGAAGGCGGCAGAGGACGAGCGGAAACGGCTAGATGACCAGCGTAAGCGTGTCACGGAACTGCTTGACGCCGCTCAGGAGCAGTCGCAGGTCGAGAAGGATATCATCGCCGTGCAGGAACAGCAGGCGTTCGCCCAGAAGGCTTTGAACGACGCCCGCCGTGCTGGAAATCAAGAGGAGGCGACGGCGGCGGCGACCCGGCTCGCCGCCCTCGACGGGCTGGAAACCAAACTTATCGGGCAACGCGACGCCATCGACCAAGGGTTCGCCGACGGGTTCACGGCCGCGTTCGACAAAGTGGACGAGGCAATCGGCACGGCCACCGACAAAGCGACCGAGTTCGGCGATGCTGGTGCCGGTGCCGCCCGTCGCCTTGAAGAAGGAATCGCCGCCGCCAAGGCACAGGCCAAGGGCGGGATTCTCGACAAGGAGGCATTCGACGCGGAGGTGCGTCGCCAGCAGGAGTTTTTTGACAACGAACTCAAGGGCATCGAGGAAGCGGCGCAGGCCCGGCTCAAGAACGAAGAACTTGTCAACGGACTCATCAATGCCCAGCGGTTTGACGGCGACAATGCCCGCGTCAAGGCAGCGGAAAATCTGCTGGCGATTGAGCAGGAGATCAAACTTGCGCAGGAGGCCGTGGCAAAGGCCCGCGCCGATGGCGACCGTGAAGCCGTTGCAGCCTCTGTGCGGCGGCTGGCCGACCTCGACCAAGTTCGTGCCAAGGAGCGAGACGTAGCCAGCGGAGCGGCGCAGCAACGCGAGGAGTACGAGAAGGCATACCAGAAGCAGGTAGACGAAGCCACGAAGCAGCGTCAAGACCAGCAGCAGCAGATTCAGCAGGAGCAGCAGCGGATCGCCGAGGAGGAACGCAAGGCCGCCGAGGCCGAGGCCAAGCGGCAAGAGGAACGGCTGGAGAAGCTCAACACACTCGGCGAACGCACGATCAAGGCCGCCGACGTTCGCACGACCGAGGGGGCGAGTTTGGTCGTGAGCCTCGCCGCCGCCGCCCAAGACCCGGCCCTCATCCAGCAGCGGCTCCAGACCAAGTTGCTGGAGCGGATGAACGAGAACTTGGCGCAGGCCGCTGCCAACTACTTCAACTCGCCGGTCGCCATCGTCGGCTATTCATCGTTCGGGCAGAGGTAAGTCATGCCGAGTGCCATCGCGTCGCATCACGAACTGGCTCGCACGTTTGAAGCGGAACTGTCCGCACCGGAACGGGCTGTGCGACGCTGGAACCTCGTCCTCGCCGACAACGCTCTTTCGACCAACCCGCTCGATGAGCAGGACGTCATCTCCACGCTTGGGCTCGGAACCTACGGTGCGGCACACCCTACGTGGGATCACCTCGGCCTTCGCAAAGTCACGATTGTCGAGCGCACCGGCGACTCTCCGTATCACGCCGAAGCGACTGCGGAATACACCTACACCCCTCCAAATGATCTCCTCGCCCCAACGTCTCGCCGGGCCGATTGGAAGTTTGAGTCGCAGTCAGGGCAGATCGCCGCCCTGCGGTACTACCACGGCAACGGAAACAATGACGTTCGCCCGCTGACAAACTCGGCCTACGACTTTTTTGAAGGGCTGACCACAGAGGAAGGTCTGGTAAAAATCACCATCACAAAAAACTTCTGGCCGTTTCCAAATGCCTACTTTGCGATGCAGAACTTCATCAACAGCGCGGACTACATGACCTGCGCCCAACATACTCTCAAATGCACGGGCGTAACTGCTGACTACACGCAGGTGTTTTTCAACAACACTACGTACCAATACTGGGAGACGCAGATTCAGTTGATGTACCGGCAGTCCGGCTGGGTGCTTCAGATTCCCGATGTGGGGTGGAACTTCCTGTCTGGAACCGAGAAGCGTCGAGCCATGGTGTTTGACTTCAGAAACAACGAATGGGTCGCGTCCGCGAATCCAGTTGGGCTAGACGGCAGCGGCCAGCAGGCAGACGGCCAGCCTGAGATTCTCCAGCGTAGAGTCAACCCGGAGATGGACTTCGCCACGCTGCTCCTCGTTCCACCGACCACCGGCACGTGGCCGACAGGGGGACTCTAGTGGCGAGGCAGAAGGGACCGTTTGACGCTGTGCAGTTCACTCGCGAGTCGGCCGAGCGGGTTGCTCGCGTCGTACGCGACGCGGAGACAACACCGCCTTCGGCTGCGCCGCTAACTTTCGCAAGAGTGCCATCGCCAGCCCAGCACCGAGTTCAGTTGGCGAGATACACCGCTACCACTGCGTGGTTGAAGAACACAGTGAAGCAGGTGATTTTCGTAACGGCCAACACGTCTGCGATTCAGTTCACAGGGATCACGGCCACGGCGATCAATCGGTTTGCAATCATTCCAGGCCACACTGGATCTGGTGCCATCACGACAAACGGAGTGCTGATTTCCCTTGAGACTATCCATGGCATCAGGACTGTCGTGAACGCGGAGGTCTGATGTGTTTGGCATCCGAGGCAATCCGCGCGTTTTCTCGTGGGGCAACCCAGGAGTTCCTGAGTCAAAAGCCAGCCGAAACTCTACGCTTGCTGTCGGCCGACGAAGCGAAGGCGGCACGTTTCAAAGGGCTTTTGTTCCGGTGTCAACGTCAAGCACGACAGAGCCCGTCGTGGATGCAATCCGGCTGCCTCCTGACGAGCGTGCAAAAGAGTGCTTCGTATCGCTCGATACAGGTCTGAACCAGAATGTCGGCAATCCAGTGCTGGCCGTGGACGCCAATGGCGACCTTTGGTCATGGTCCTACCCGGAGCCTTTGGCGGGCTACCGGCTGGATCGTGTTTTTTACTACACGCGACCCGTCCAAGTTGTGGCACAAGATGAACGTGCCGCAAACACAAGGCTGCACAAGTGGAAAAAGGTTGTCGCTGACGGTTTTGGCAGCCCCAGCAACTTCGTTGCATTGACAACCAACGGAACGCTGTACGGCGCAGGCAGTGTGCAGTCGTTGCTGCTTGACTCAATAACGGCGACCTCGTCCTACTCTTACGGCCTTAAGCAAATATCCACGCAGACGTGGCACGATGTGACTTTGTTTGGCGGTGCCATCGCGGCAATCAGAAGCGACAGAACGCTATGGGTGCGGATGGGATTCAATAATGGGCTTTCCGGCATAAACGAAAATCAGAACATGCAAGTGCGTGGCTGCATTGAGTCTTGCGTGCCAGCAAGCCAATGGACGCACTCCACATCAAACGCCCAATCTATTAGTTTCACTTTTTCTCCACCACCGGCTGGCGGAGCGCAGGCTTTCGCACGGGGCCACGTCAGAACTAACGATTCCGGCGTCTCTGAAGTATTCCTGCGATTCGTTCACCTCGGATGGGGCTACACGTCCGCGCCAACGGTGACAGTGAGCGGATACAACTCCAACTATCCGCCTCCCCAGTACACGGCTCGGCTGATCGATGACTACAACTGGGATTCTGTCGATCACGTCGATGGCCATTCGCTCGTTGCCATGCAGAGGGCCAACGGCACGACAAAACTTTTCGTGCACACAAGCGTCAACCCTAATCTGTTGGCCACTAACGGCTTGACCGATCGCGGCAACGAGCCTAGAGGCCCGCTGTACATCAAGCGAGCATCCGGTGGATTCGTGCCCGGCCCGGCTGCGCTCGACAACTTGGCAAGTGCTGTCGGCAGCAAAGGGCGAGCCGCTGATAGCGGTCAAGTCTTTTGCGTCTGCAACTCCACGCACTCCAACTCCAGCAACGTTTTGTCATGGGGCGAGAACAACTATGGACAACTGGCCATCGGCACAACTTCGACGGCCACGACTGACACTGTCAACCTTGTGCCGTCGCCAGACGCTCATCCGTTCGTGGCGTTGAAGGTGGCAGCCGGCGGATACCACACGCTGGCTGTTCGTCAGGGCCCTGAAGAGAGGCCAAATCACCCTGGCGAGTTGGCCACTGAGTTAATGACATGCGGCAGGCATCAGTTTTCTGGCAACACCACAGCGACGGCCAGCATCACCACTTTCTCGCCGTGCAGTGGAGCAATGGCTGGCAGTGGCCAGTACCGGTGGGAAAACGTGTTTGCGTTTTGCCACGGATACGACACGACTAAGCCCGAGCAATTGTCGTTCGCATGTGCGTCAACTGTGACAGAGTCGGTTCTTAACTAGTTGACGCCCGTGTCATAGTCGGGCGAAAGGATTCAGATGGCCGACCATCACTACACCTTGAACGGCGACGAGCGGTGGCTCGTGCGGTTCACGGACCTCAAGGGCAGTGCGTACGGCTACACGTTTTCGTGGAAGTCGAAGCGACCGCGAATCCTCATTCACGACGGACTCAGGGGCAAGCACCGCCTCACAATCATCATCCACGAACTCATTCACGCGCTGTTCCCGACCGCGAGCGAGGAACACGTGGAGCAGGCTGGCAAGGACATCGCCAAGGTTCTGTGGTCGCTCCGATACAGGGAGGTGCGAGATGGTCAGGACTAGCGGCACGTACCGGCGGAAGAACGCCAGCGACCCGTGGAACGTGACGTCGCTCGGTCACGGCGTCACGCGAATCGACTTCTCACAGCGGCTCTGGGTGCTGCTGTCGAGCGATTGGCACTGGGATTCCGTGAAGTGCGACCGCGACAAACTCGCCGCCGACCTCAAGAAAGCGAAGGAACTCAACGCCGCCGTGCTGTCCATCGGCGACCACTTCGACGCGATGGGTGGCAAGTACGATCCGAGGAGCAACGGCAAGTGGGACGTTCGCCCGGAGTTCCAGAAGGGGAACTACTACGATGACATCGTGACGCAGTGTGCCGAGTGGCTGGAGCCGTACCGCGAGCAGATGGCCCTCATCACGCCGGGCAATCACGAGACGGCGGTGCGGAAGCGGATGGAAACCTGCCTGACCACGCGGCTGGTTGAGCGGCTCCGGTTTCGCGGCTCCAAGGTTCGCCACTCTGGATACGCCGGCTGGGTGCTGTTCAAGGCTACAGTCGGAAAGAAAACGACCGCCATGTACCGCCTCTGGTACCACCACGGATATGGTGGCGGCGGGCCGGTCACGCGTGGCGTGATCGACTACAGCCGGTACCTCGTGGACATCGACGCCGACGCGATCCACGCCGGTCACATCCATCAGCGGACGCTCGTGGAGGCGTCACGGCAGCGGCTGTCCACCACAGGCATCCCACGCATCCGGCCGATCCACCTCGTGCGGAGTGCGGCCTACAAGCAGGAGTGTTTGACGGACGGGTGGGCTGTCGAGAAGGGCATGAGTTCACGCCCGCTCGGCGGCTGGTGGATGCTCTTGCGTTGGAATGTAGACCATACTGAGTTGCGAGCATCATTCCACGACTCACCGAGGGACACAGATGACAATGACCATTGAGCAGGCCAACGCTGCACTCCGCACCGCCGTCGAGGCACGCCGCGAGGCACAGGCAGCAGGGAAGCCGCACGAGGAGTGGTACGGCGAGCCGCTGTACGGCGAGACTGCTGCGGAACCAATGCCAGAAAAAACACGAGGCCCGTCAGCGGCCGAGGTCATCGAGCGGTTCGCTCCCGAGCGACCCGGTTCGCTCGCATTCCTTGAACTGCTGGAGGAGTTGCGACGTCTCCATCTCAGCAAGAGTCAGGACTATGGCAGCGAGAATGACCCGCTCGCGAACATTCGACACGGTGCCGACCTAGTGAACATCGAGCCGTGGAGGGGCTGCATGGTGCGGATCGGCGACAAGATTCAGCGGCTCCGCACATACTGCCGCACCGGACACCTCGTTCACGAGGGGGTCCGCGATTCGTTCCTCGATCTCGCCGCGTACAGTCTGCTCGCCATCGTCCTTCTCGATGAGGACCGGCGATGAGGAAGGCGGCGACGCTCACCGAACTGCTTGTGGTAGTCGCGATCATCGCAACGATTATAGCCATGCTGTTCCCATTGTTTCTTCCTCACTCATCTAGCAATCCAAAAGGCACCGGCAACAATGAACCTCCTGTCGTGTTAGGCTGGATCCTCTACACGAGGCAGCATGACCGTCACTGGTGGGTCATAGGCGGCGAGCACTTCGTGCATCATCCCGACTGCCCGTGCCTCAAGCGGCACGCGGAGGCCGTCGAATGATTATGGCGATCTTCCGATTCGTCGGATTCATGCTGATGACGGCAGGGTTGTGCCTCTTTGGATGGCCGTTCCCTCTGTTCACGCTCAACGATCCGTACCTTTCGTGGTACACCGAGAACGTGCTGATGGTTGACAGCAGGCCGGGCGGTGCGAGTGCGGCACTGCCGTTTCTGTGGCTGATCACAGCACCTCTCGGGGTCGCAGTTGGCAGCATCGGCATCGCCGTGTTTGCTCTATCGAAGCCGTCAGATGTTAGCAGTCACGATGCCTGACCCGCTCTCCGATGCCTACCTTCTGGAGTGCGAGATGCGGGCTCGTCGCTTCAGCGGAGCGTACACCGGCACGAGCGGCACGCTCGCGGCTGACGTACTGCGACTCCTCGCGGAGTTGAGCCGCGTGAAGGGCGAGGCTGCGGTCGAGAGATCGCGGCGAGTTGATTCGTGAACCGGACGGCGGGTTGAGCGGCGTGGGTTTTCTCCCTTTCCCCACGCCGCTCCCCGTCTGTTCGCGATCCGCGAACGGATGCCTATTGACTCGGAGAAACACCGGACGTAGGAATGGTGTAGAACGGTCACTCGGGAGATGAAGCAGTGGTTTACCTGTCCATGCAGACGGCGGCGAAGCGTCTCGGTTGTTCCCCGCCAACGGTTCGTCGCATCGCGAAGGCCGAAGGTCTTGGCATCTTGGCTGACGGCACGAGAATCGTGGCAGTTGCTGCGAACGAACTGCCGCTTCTCAGGCCGCACATCCATGAGACAAGCGGGAACCCGCTGTGGATCGCCGCTGCAAAGAAGAACCGCCGCCGGAAAAAGTGATTCCTATGTATATGGAAAACGAAACATCCCCGATGAGGCTTTGCGGCGTCCCGTTTTCTCGGCAGGCGTCATAAGTCGTTGAGGCCGCACGTGTTTTGCGTCGGGAGAATCGCCGCGAAAACCTCGTTTGCCGTGAGAACTTTTGGGAACACGGATCAACGTGGACTTTTTGGGTGCCCACTCGTTTGAATGGGGTCCATATATCAAAGGGAGATTGACGCACGTGCCACCATGAACTCATGGCACGCACGATCATCCACGTGAACCAACACGTGATCCGCCGCAACGGCAAGACGGGCGACCGGCATCCGGTTCTCACCGTGAAGCAGGGTCGCACGAACACCTACGCCACCTCTGTGGAGGTGCTTGGGCCGTGCCGCGTCGTGTATTCGCCAGACTGCCCGCTGCACTGCGGTGCCAAGGTGTGGATAGAGACAGATTCCGAGGTGGTGCTGGCCGGGGCTTCCCCGCCGCCCCGTTGAAAAACCCGCGTTTCGCCCGCGAAAGAGGCCAAAAAAATATTTTTGCTGTAGGCTATTGACGCAAACAGCCGATACGTTATCATGCAGGGGCCAACGCGGCGGACACCGCGAGGCGACAACAACGGAGAACGCGACCATGGCTACGATCAACAACCTGCCCGAGACGATCACCGACGCCGCACTCCTTGACTTCACGGGTGCAGTCGGTTCCTACAGCGGCAAGGCTCGCCGCTGCTGCTGCGGCTGCTGCGGCAACCACAGCGAGAGCAAGGTGGCGATCACTCGGCAGATCAACAAGATCAAGCGGCTGGTCGCAGCCGGTCACGTTGCCGAGGTTGGCACGAACAACATCGCGGTCGAAGTGATGAGCGGCGAAACCGACAGCCACGGCGAGCAGCAGGGCCGACTCTACATCGTCTACTTCAACTAGCCGACCAACCGGACTTCACCACACCACACCAAACGGAGAACATCACCATGACCTCGGCCAACGTCCTACTGTTCGTGTACGGCACGCTGCGAAGCGATGCCGACAACTCCAAGGCTCACCTGCTCGGCGGCCGGTTGCTCGCCACTGGTGCGACCATCAGCGGCACGCTGCACGACTACACTCACTATCCGGCCGTCGTGCTTGGCGGCACATCAACGGTGATCGGCGAAGTGTGGTCGGTGCCGAAGGACAACCTCGCACGGCTCGACAGGTACGAGGGTTGCGAGTACGTGCGGGTCGCGACGGATGCGACGTATACCGACTACAATGATCGCCCGCACGTGCTTCACAACGTGATGGTCTACGAGGCTGTCGATCCGACCGGCTTCCCTGTCATCCCCTGCGGCGATTGGGTGGAGCGGCACGCCAGTGCCTGACGATGCAACGCCGCCGCGACAGGTCTGGCAGCGTGCCCGGTCTGTGCGCGGCGGCAAGACTGACGAGAACGGAGAACGAACGATGAGCGATCCAACATTCGGCGGCTTGGTCCCGACGCGGCTCGGCTACACGATCACACCGGCCTACAGCGGTGCCACGAAGGAGGGGCGTGCGGAACGCAAGGCCGCTCACGACGCCGCCGCATCAAAGCAACTGCGGATTCCCTACTTCAAGTTCACGCACCGTGACGAGGCCAGCAAGTCAGGGGCGAAGGTGTCTGCCACCATAGCCGCGCTCAAGTTCACTGGTGCCACAGGGTACGAGTGGACGGTAACGGAGTGCATGTTCTGAAAATCCGCACCACCCTATTGACGCCCCGCGTTGATTGTGCTATCCTTCACCCGGCTGCGGCGGACACCGCAGCCAGAACCCAAACGGAGAACGACCCATGCCCCGCCGACCTGACCCCATGATGATGCTGGCCGCGAACGCCGAGGCCTGCCCTGCACTCGACACCCTGCTCATAATCGCACGCTACGCCGCATCGGCTGTGCCGCAGCGTGATTGGCCCGCCCCGTCGTGCCACGCCACGCCGTGGGAGGTCAACTTCGCCAGCGACATCGCCGAGAAGGTTCGGCGGTGGATGCTGTCCGAGAAGCAGCAGGCACTCGTCGCGAAGATCGTGAACGGCCTCGCCGAGCGGGCCGGTCGCCGCAACGAAGAGATCGCCGCAGCCAAGCCCATCCCAACGGGACGCGGCGAGGTTGACGGCACCGTGCTGACGATCAAGGAGCAGTCGTTCCACACCGGATACGGTCGCTGGTCAACGACGCTCAAGATGCTGGTGCAGTGCGATGGCTACAAGTTGTGGGGCACGGTGCCCTCGGCCATCGCCGAGCAGGTGCAGCGTGGCGACCGCGTGACCTTCACGGCCACAGTGACCGAGAAGGAGCGTGGCTTCGGCCTGTTCTCTCGCCCCGCTGGTGCTGTGTGCATCGCGGAGCAGGCGGCTGTGGCTGCGGGCTGATTGGCTTGTGCCCTGCCGCCGCTGTTGGCGGCAGGGCTGGACCGATGGAACTCAAGCGGAGAGAACGGCGATGGCTCAGACAAAGAACGACATGATGACGGCGATATGGCGAGCCACAGTGGCCTGCTGCATCGCACTGGAAGATTCGGGCTGGTCGGTAGAGGAGGTCGCTGGCGAGATGCCCGGTGTCATGAAGCGGATGGCTGATGTGATGCTCAAGCCTGCATACGTCTACCGGATGGCGTACCTGCTCGACTGCGGTGCGGTTTCAATGGGACGCGATGAGGCACGGCGGCTTGTGACCGAGAACTCACGAAAGAGGCAGGAGGCAGCACGATGAGCAGCACAACGCTTCACCGGGTTTCGTGGAGTTGCCCTGACGAGGGGAATCGTCAGGAGTGGTTCACAACGTGGAACAAGGCGATGGCTTTCGCTCGCCGTGAGCGAATCGCCGACAGCGCACACTTCGATCAAGTCGAGATTCCCAAGACGCGGGTCGGGCTGTGCGAGTGGCTGAACAGAAACGCACGAACGGACAACGGGTGATCCATGCAGACCTTCCTGCCTTATCCATCGTTCGCCGAATCGGCACGCTGCCTAGACTACCGGCGGCTCGGGAAGCAGCGGGTCGAGTGCAAGCAACTGCTGCTGGCCCTCGGCGTATCGGTCGGCGAACACCAGCCGAAGCAGTCATCATGGGCGAACCACCCTGCTGCTCGGATGTGGCGAGGCCATGAGTTCTCGCTCGTTGAGTACGCCATCGCGGTGTGCCAAGAGTGGATTCGTCGCGGATACAACGACACGCTGCTGCATCAGTTCAAAGAGTGCTGGTGGCAGATCGCGTGGGACAGCGACCGGAAGATCGTGGAGCCGAACTGGCTCGGCTACGACGCGATCCACTCATCACACAGGTCGAACCTGCTTCGCAAGGACCGCTCATGGTACGAGCGGTTCGGGTGGCAGGAGCCAGCCGACCTGCCGTACGTGTGGCCCGTTGAAAAGGAGGATGCACAGTGAGCGAACGTGGGGACTGTCGGAGACTCAAGCGTGAGCGATACCACCAGTGGCTTCGCCGTCGACGGGAAGAGCGAGCGAGGCAGGCAGCACAGCGACGAACCAAGGAGGGCAAGCGATGATCGCATGGATGATGAAGATGATCGAAGCGCAGAAGGACGCGGCGGAACTCGACAGGTTGCGTGCAGCCATCGAAGATCGCGACCGGAAGATCATGCTGCTTCAACTGCTGACCAGCAGGCTGCGGGACATCAATGCCGAACTGGATCGCCGCATCACGGAGTCGCTGCGATGATCCGCGACATCGTTCGCACCGCGTGCATCATCATCGTGATGGCTGTGGCCTGCTCGCTGCTCATCGAAACGCGGCACAGGCTCGCCGTGATCGACCTTGCTCACCGGCAGGCTGTGGCACCGCCCGCCGTCTACGCCTCCACGCCGACGCAGGCAGCCCCGACCACGGGGCCGCTGGCTCGGCTGGGGGCCGCGACGGTCGGGCTGGCAGACGCGGCTCTAGGGGTGATCCGGTAGCGATGCCCGTCGACCACTGAAAAACAAGGGTCAAAAAAAATCTTTGCAGCCTATTGACGCCCCAAGCCGATACGTGTATCATTGGGGCATGACGCGGCGGACACCGCGACACAAGGACCCAAACGGAGAACAACGATGAACGCTGCCGAGATCACCTTTGGAGTTGAGATTGAAACCCACATCCCCTACGGCGTCTGCCATGTCGGCGTCCACGGCAGCGGCTATCAGGTGCCGTGGCTCCCGGCTGGCTGGCTCGCCGATGGCGACCCCTCCATCCGCCCGCCGCGTGGCCGTCAGGGCTGCGAGTTCGTGTCGCCGGTACTCAAGGGTGCCGAGGGGCTTCGCCAGTTGGTCGAGGTGGTGGCCGAGATCAAGCGGCGTGGCGGGAAGGTGAACGAATCCTGCGGCATTCACGTTCACGTTGGGTTCGACAAGCGGAACACGAAGGCCGTGGAGCGGCTGCTGTCGCTGGTCGCCAATCATGAGAAGGCCATCTACGCCGTGACCGGCACGAAGAACCGCGAGCGTGGCGTCGGCAGCCGATACGGCACCTGCTGGTGCCAGAGCGTGAAGCAGTTCGGCAACGCTCGCAACGCACTCAACAGCAGCCGTGGTCCGGCACACTATCGATACAACGTGGTCAACCTGACCAGCGACAACCCGACCGCCGAGTTCCGTGCGTTCAGCGGCTCGCTCAACGCGACGAAGATCGTCGGCTACGTTCGGCTGTGCGTCGGGCTGGCACAGAAGGCAGCCACCATGAAGCGTTCCTGCAAGTTCGATGCTGGCCCGAGCCGGTTCAACCGCCGGTTCAAGGAGGGTCGGGCGGAAGTTGCCCGCGTGTTCACCAGCCTCAAGTGGTTCGGCGGCAGCCCGCTCGGGGTGGTCGAGGGACCGGGCATCCCCAGCATCAAGGCCACGAAGAAGATCATGCGGGAACTGGCGAACCAGTACGACCGGCAGCCGTGAGGCTCGCCGGATGACCAACCAGACAGCGGCACGTTGCCGCTGGCGGCAGGACTCAAGAGACACGACCAAGAGGAGACAGAACGATGTGCGGCATCTTTGGATTCGTTGCGAAGCAGAACACCCGGATAAACCTGACCACGCTGCGGCAGATCGCCACCGTGACCGAGCGGCGAGGCCCGCACGCTTGGGGCATGGCGTGGGTCGATGGTGCGGGCAAGGTGCGGACCTACAAGCAACCGGGGGCGATCACCGATTCGCTCGGGCTGCTGGCGATGGCGAAGGACGCACGGCTGCTCATCGGCCACTGCCGGTGGGCCACGCACGGCGACCCGCGAAACAACACGAACAATCACCCGCACGATGGTGGCGATTCGTGGATCGTCCACAACGGGGTGATCGGCCACTACGAGGAGATCGCGGATCGGCACCGGCTCGACCTGCTGACCGACTGTGACTCCGAGGTGCTGGGGGCGATGATCCGCGACTTCCCCGGCAAGCCCATGGCACGGGCGAAGAGAGCCTGCGTCGAGGCGATGGGCGACAATCCGTTCGCGATGATGGCACTGTGGCCCGATCGGCTGATCGCAGCACGGGCGAACAATCAGCCCCTCCACGTGGGCGAGACGCGAGATGCGTTCTACCTTGCATCGCTGATGCACGGGCTGCCCGGTGTCGTGCAGCAACTGCCCGATGGCGAGATCGTTGAGTACGCTTGATCCACGTGCCGCCACTCCGCACGGCTCGTTGTCGTGCGGAGTGGCGACCACAACCTTCAACGCTCGGGGGCTGCGATGACGAACGAACTGGTGACTGTGTGGCACTGCCCGAAGTGCGGTGCCGAACTGAAAGCCGCAGGTGTCGTGGAGTGCGATGGCGAGAAGATGCCGGTGTTCCAATGCGACAAGTGCGTCGTGACCAAGGACGTTTTCGGCGAGCCGTTCCGGGTGGCCCTCACGTTCGCGGTCAACGCGGCAGGCCAGCCCGTGGACCCCGGCGATGACCAGATGCTATAGACCCCTAGAAAACAAGGGTCAAAAAAAATCTGTGCAGGCTATTGACGCCATCAGCCGATATGCTATCCTGTAGGCATGACGCGGCGGACACCGCGACAGGACAACGAAACGGAGAACGGACGATGACACTTGACCAACTGATCACAGCGTTTGCCCCCCTGACCGACAGCGAAGAGTCGTGCCGCTTCTTCAAGCGGTGCGGCGTGATGGAGCCGCTGACCAAGTCGCAACTGGTCACGCTCGCCAACGACGCAGGTCGGCGGCTGCACCCGAATGGCGGCGGATGGTTCACAACTGCCAGCAAGGTGCGAGCCATGAGCAAGTTGGATGTGATGCGGCACGTGGATTCCGCGATCAACCTGCTGGAGAAGCACGGTGCCGGTGCCATCCGCTGAATCACGATCATCACCCACAACGGAGACACGACGATGCACAGCGAAGAGAAGATTCTGAGCGACTTCCGCGAGCGGATTGAGTCGGTTGTTCGCGGGCCGCACGCCCCCGTGTTCGTGCGGATGGCTGCTGGCGGCACGACCGACTACGGAGTGCGGCACCACGTGGCGAGCAAGGTGTTCACGCTCGCCCAACTCCGCGACACAGCCAACCGGCTGGAGTGGTTCGGCGTGTCATCCATGACCAAGGCGATGCTGCTGCCGTCGCTGCTGGAGTCGGCGTATCAGTTCTGCAACGACGGCTCGCTGCCGCAGACGGAGGTGGTCAAGTGACCAAGATCACCAAGACGCAACTGGCTGCACTCCGGACATACGCGGAAGCCACGATGGACGGGACCGCTCCGCTCCTGACCGGACGCAACGGCTCCGTGCGAAGCGGGACGCACTGTGCCCTCATGCGGCTCGGCCTGCTGGAGGTCGCGGTGCTTCGCCCCGAACGCACGGAGCAGCACACCTACGGATACAACTTCGGACGGACGAGGATCACGAAGAGTCATCTGGTGTGCGACTCGCGGTTCCGCCTGACTGACGCAGGCCGTGCCGCGATCAGCGACTGAACCACCCCAAACGGAGACACGACGATGCTTCCCGCAACCCGCATGGACTTGAAGAAGATCAAGGACGCGATCAACTACCTTGGCCGCGATGATCGAAAGACCGGACTGACCACAAAGGTCGGCGACAACCTCGCTGCTGTCGAGGCGACGATCACTCTGATTGAAGACTTGTGTGCCGTGATCCGCAGGCAGGAGGAACTCCCCCGCGAGTCGCGAGCCGCCGCGAAAAAAAAATATTGACAACACTATTGACGGGCAGGGCTGATAGCGTTATATTTCGGTGGTGCTGCGGCGGACACCGCAGCCGGGACACGATGGCTGGACTAACCGTTTAGGTTTGAGGCCAACAACCAAGGAGACGATGACCATGAGCGAGACGATTGATAACGTGGTGGCACAGCAGGTGAGGTCGGCGTTCGACTTCACGGTCGAGAAGTTCCCGCTGACGGGGCCGGATGGGATGCGGACCCCGCACTACGGACTGTTCCGCAGCGACAGCGGGCAGTGCATCGCCAGTGCCGTTTCCGGCAGGTACGTGCCGCACACGACCGATGATGTGCTGGCTCTGGTCGAGGCGGCTGGCTCGGTGTTCGGTGGAACCGCTGCTGTGCAGACGCACTTCGATGACGGCCACTACGTCACGGTGCAGCCGTCCCGCGAGTACCGGCTCTCCGTGTTCGGCAGCCGCGACAACGTGTTCCCGCGACTGATTCTCGACGCCCCCTACGGTGGCACGGGTTCCTTCACGGGGACTGTCGGGCTGTTCCGCGACCTGTGCCGCAACCTGTCTCGACTGCGGAGCGTCTCGTCCGCCACGGTGTCGGTGATCCACAACAGCAACCTCCGTTCGCGGATGGATGAACTTCGCACGACGTTCGCCAGCCTCGACGCGGGGTGGCAGAACCTGTCGCTCGTCATCCGGCAGATGGAGGATCGCCGCGTGCGGATGGTGGACTTCCTCAACGCCGTGTACGGCGAGCCGGGTGATCGCGACGGTCGCTCGCTGACCATGCACAAGAACCGGACCGAGGCGATCTTCAATCGCCTGCTCCGCGAGAGGGTGCAGTCCGGTCGCGGCGACATCGGCAACGACTTCGTGGTGTCGGGATGGGAGGCGTGGAACGCCGTGCAGGGGTACGTGCAGCACGACAAGACTCGGCGTGGCTCGCCATCGGAGATGGATCGGGTGGTGCGGTCACTGCACGATTCCGCCGTGGCACGTGCCGAGCGACTTGTGTTCGAAATGGCGGTCTAGTCCCCCGCCAGAGCCTCGCCGTGAGGCTTGGCTCGCCGGGGCGGGAGGTTCCTCCGTTCTCCTCCCGCCCCGGTTTTTCTCACCAACGAACGGACTCATGGAGGACAGGCATATGGACAAGGGGACGAAGGTGTTCAAGGCTCACTTCCACGACCACGGCGATGCGATGTCGCACTTCATCATGGAAGGAGTTGTCACGGAGATTGTCAAGGACGGCGTTCCGCTTGTGCAGTGGCACGAGCAACTCCAGCCGTTCGACTCACGGTGGCACGCTCGCAAGGCCGACGCGCAGCGGGACATTCACCGTGGCATGATCCGGTTCATCGGTCGGATGCAGGCCAAGGCAGATGAACTCGCCGCCGAGATTCTGCACGCCGATCTCTCGACCGAGGAGGCGGCGGCATGAACGAGGAGGAACTTCTGTGGCTGCAAGGAGTTCGCACGTATACGTCCGGCACGCGCTGGATTGCCGAGGCCATGGTGCGGAAGAAGCCAGCAAGCGAGGCCAGCGACGATCCTAGCGTCTATTCGCCAACGGTCGCGGCGGCGTGGGATGCGTGCGAGTTGGCATTGAAAAAGATGGCCGAGGAGTGCAACCGTGAGGCTGATGAGTGCCGAAAGCGAGCCGCTACGGCACGAGAAAGCGAGGTGACGCGTGTCGTGGCATGACTCGTTCGACCGGATGAAGCAGAGGCCGCACGTGTTGGTGTGCTGCCCGCAGGCAGTCGCCTCCGCGTGGGGGAAGGTCGTGGCAGGCGTGGCGAACGGAGCCTTCACGCCGTGGCAGCATCAGACGCTGGCGGCTACGTGGCTCAGCGAGCGAGCGGCAGGGATGCTCGCGATGGACATGGGGACCGGCAAGACGTTCACCGCTCTGCTGGCCCTGCTGACCAAGGAGATGCCGCTGGTGTTCGTTGACCTGTCGCGTGGCACAGGCAAGTCAAGAGCCGAGCGGTTGCAGAGGGCACTCGCTACCGCAAGCGGGAAGCGACTGATCGTCTGCGTCAACTACGAGTCTGTGTGGCGGTCGCAACTCGCCCCGACCATTGAGTCGGTCCAGTGGTCGGCCATCGTGCTGGACGAGTCACACCGCATCAAGTCGCCGGGTGGCACGGCGAGCAGGTATCTGGCACGGCTCGCATCGAAGCAGCAGCACGCCAAGCGGGTCTGCCTCACAGGAACGCCGATGCCGCACTCCCCGCTCGATCTGTACGGGCAGTGCAGGTTCCTTGACTCGTCTCTGTTCGGCACCAGTTTCGCCAGAATGCGGAACCGGTATGCCGAGTGCGACCCACGGTTCCCTAGCAAGGTCCGCAAGTGGCGGAACCAAGAAGAACTCGCGACCAAACTGGACTCAATCTCATGGCGGGTCACTGCCGATGAGGTTCTGGACTTGCCAGATGTCATTCATGAGACGATCCCCGTGGAACTCTCGCCTGCCGTGATGCGGTTCTACTCACGGCTTGAGGCAGAGATGACGGCAGAGATCGGGGCTGGCACCGTGACGGCTGCGAACGCTCTGACCAAACTGCTGCGGCTGGCACAGGCCACTGGTGGATACGCCCGCGTCGATGGCACTCAAGGCTCTGTGCCCATCGACGGCACGCCTTCGAAGCGAATGGCGTTGCAGGACAGGCTTGAGGACTTGCCAGCCACAGAGCCAGTTGTGGTGTTCTGCCGATTCCGTACCGACCTTGAGGACGTTGCAGCCGTGGCTCGCGACCTTGGGCGTGAGTACGCGGAGGTCAGCGGCGAACGCAAGGACTTGGAGCGGTGGCAGGCTGGAGACGCCGTGATCCTCGGCGTGCAGATGCAGTCTGGCGGCGTGGGCATCGACTGCTCGCGTGCGGCGTACGCCTTCTACTACAGCCTCGGCTACTCGCTGGGGGACTACGAGCAATCACTGGCACGGCTGCGGCGACCGGGCCAGACGCGATGCGTTCGCTACTACCACCTCGTTTGCGAGGGGACTGTGGACGAGCAGGTCTATAAGGCACTGAGGGAGCGTCGCAACGTAGTTGACGCGGTGCTGACTAAACTCTCGCCGAGGCAGGAGCAGGTGGCATGATCGAACAGCAGCAGTTGAGCAAGATGCTGGAGCGGGTGGCCGAGTTGCAGGCCGAGAAGGATCGGCTGGCGAACGAAGCCAAGGTCGTGAACAAGGCACTGTCGGAGGCCGAGCAGTTGGCGGTTGAACTGCTGGCGGCTTCCGGCCTTGACGGAGTGCGGGCGGCAGGGAAGTCGTGGTACACACGCGAGTTCTTCGCCGTCAGCGTCCCGACCGAGAACCGCGAGGCCGTGGTCGCCGCAGCGAAGGATGCGGGGCTGGATGACCTCATCGCAGTGAACACCACGACGCTCAAGTCGTGGCTGATGGAGAACCGTGGGCAGGCCGAATCGACCGATGCTGGCCTCGCTTCTGGCACGCCGTTCGACGGGCTGGTTCGGGAGTTTCGCGAAGTGCGGCTGTCGAGCCGCACGCTGGGATGATTCACCAACAACAGAAAGGCAGGGCAGCATGATCGGAACGAATGGCCTCGAATCGTCCAGCGGGGACGGAATCAAGATGACGTTCGGCAGGGTTCACGGCACGGGCCGCATCTGCACCACGGCGGACCTCGTTGTCGCGCCGCGTTCGGAGAAGAACAGGCCCATCGGTGTCGCCATCCGGCTTGCCGGTGATGTGCTGGTGGCCGCTGGCTGGAAGCCGGGGGACTACGTGGCGATGGAGTTTGAGAAGCACAAGGGGCATATCTACTTCATCGTTCGCCGGGTGCCCGGTAGCGTCGGTGTGAAACTGATCGCCTCGGAGTTGCAGACCGAGACGGCTGGCCGCGCATACTTCAC
>Ga0208546_1000233_pt1 | contig 23604 bp, 43 predicted proteins | sample DEB19_08_DNA_4_FD_184528 | JGI IMG/M metagenome (GOLD analysis project Ga0208546, IMG submission 184528) | Aqueous microbial communities from the Delaware River and Bay under freshwater to marine salinity gradient to study organic matter... | ecosystem: Environmental > Aquatic > Marine > Coastal...
AAAGAGTTTAAAGTAAAATATGCAACCCGTGTTAAGTTGCAACGGGCAATACAGCAACAGATTCAGCAAAAAGGATTAGTAGATACTTACGCCTTAAAAGATTCCGTCCGTGTTTCGTCAACAACAGGCGACCTTAACCAACTTTATGTTACGGTAAACGCTATTTACTATTATATGTTTTTGGATAAAGGCGCAGACCTTTGGAATGGCGGTGTTATTGAACCTTTTGATATTACACGTGACGCTTTAGCCTCACCGCTTGGACTTCAGTTTCAACAAGAATGTGTTGATGCTTATGTTAATTGGATGGTGGCTAATTATCCGCTTTTGGATGTGGGTAGAATCTCTGTAAGCAAACTAAAGGTAAACATTAAATACAACCTTTACGGTGACCCAGACGGACGTTGGAATGGAACATTTGATTTTTAAAGTTTAAGTTCGTACCGCATACTTAGAAAATTAAAAACCATTATTAAAGGCAGATCGGTAACTTGGTCTGCCTTTGTTAAATCACCTTGACACAAGTCGTAAATTAAACGCTCCCACGACCACTTATTTAAACGCTGTTCTTCCTGTTCAGCTTTCCTGTCTTCCTCGTCCATTTCGCCATCCTCTTCTATTTCTGGGTTAAATAGATTCTCGTAGGCTTTCATGAACTCATCGCGAAACTTCAGATATTCAGGGACTATCCCGTAAACGTTGGTAATGGGCAATTCAGTAAATAGGTGTTCGCGTTCTGTTGGGTTAAACCTGTAAGGCTCTAAAACACGGTTTCCAAACTCATCTTCTTTAAACCTCCTAAACAATACACCGCAGATTTTAGTTAGATTAGTTACATAGTTGTCAGCAAAGAATGTTTCAAGGTCTATAAACTCACCAAGCGTTAATTGATTAAGTTCCTTCTTAATTAACCCGTCAACTTTTATTCGTCCGTTAGGCTCACGCCCTATCCACTTAATCTGAGTTACATACTCGTTAAGTTCGTCGGCTGTAAGGTCTTCTAATTCGTCAGCATCCGTATCGGAAAGAATGGCAATGACTTCTAAGTTGTATAAAAAAAGAGAACCGAAGTCCTCCTCTTTTAAACTCCTAAGTTCAACGAATTGCTCAACCGTTACTTCCGTCCAGTTCTTCGGTAGATTTAGATTCATTGTTTAGTTTTTCGGCTGTATTGTTTAGTTCTTTAAGTATCTCATAAACGTAAGGCACGGCAATATTAGATTTAAGTCCTTTGAAGATTTTCTGTTTATGTTTCAAGTGTGCGTTGGTATAGTGTTCTTTTTTTGTTAGATCACTACGCTTAAACAAAATAGCCATAGCCTCAGAGCCGAAAGTGTCTATATTTAGTTTCCAAGCCTTTTCAATTAGCCCCAAGTCCTTAACTCCGATTCGTTCAGGTGCTACATAAGTATAACCGTCTACTTGTATTTCGGTTACCTTTTCTAAAGTCAACTCCGAATCATTGAAAAGACGGATATACTCTTTTAGTTCATCCAAATACATATCTTCAAACACCTCTTCAGGCACTCCTAAGTAAACAAATTTGTTTACCCATTTGTCAATGTTGTCTAATTGATTGTTACGGGATAGTGAGTTAAGATAATCGAACTGTTCAACGGTCAGTTCATTTGCAAGGTTTGGGATTTCGTGTCCTTTAATGTTTACCATACTGATTAGATTTTCGTCAAAGATAGAAAAAGTTGTTTAAAAATTAAACAAAATTTCTTATTTATCCAATCTTAAGTAATGGAGGATTTGCCAACCTACAAAATTACAATAGACGAGGAATACAATGACGGACAAGAACCGTTAGGTATTGACCAAATTGCATTCACGGCTAACCCTGCCGTGTTGGTTAAAGGCGTTGCGTTTACTTCTGAAACAAAGATGCACTTTGCCGACGAAAAAAAATATCGCATTACTGCACCCGCAATGATCCCTATGGAAATCTACAGAAGGGACGATGAGATGGGCGAGTATTACGTGGAGTTCACGGAACAGGAAATAGATAATATTTTCAAGGACTTCATGTTCAAACTAAACAACCAAAACTTGTTTAACCTTGAACACGACGGTAACGTAACTGTTCCCGCTTACATTCTTGAGGCTTGGCTCGTGGCAAATCCTGAAGGGGATAAGTCTAAAAATACTTTCGGTATTGATGTTCCAAAAGGGACGCTTATGGTAACTGCCCAAATCACGGACACAGACTACTATAATAAGTTAGTCGAAAGCGGTCAAGTAGGGTTTAGTATCGAAGGCTTTTTAGGTCTTAAACTAAGTAATCAAATACAATCAAATATGCAACTACCAGACGGTGAACACCTGATCGAAGGTAAAATCTATGTCGTAAAAGACGGAGAGATTATCGAAGTAAAGGAGCAGGAGGTTGCGATGGAAGCGGAAACAGAAATGGCTTCCGAAGAAACAGAAGTTAAAGAGGAAGAAATGTCTACTGAAGAGGTCGTATTGGCTGAAGAGGCAGTAGAGGTTGAGGCTGCGGTTGACCCTGCTGCGGATGCTGAAGCAATTCTTGCTGTTGTTATGCCTGTTTTGGAAGAAAAGATTGCTGAAGTATTGCAAGTAATCGCAGACCTTAAAAATGAAATGACTGAATCGGAAGAGGTTGGGCCAACCGAAGAAGTCGAAGTTGAATTGTCGGCTCATCAAAAGTTTAATAACGTATATAATTTTCTAAAAAACAATGGCTAAAAAGTACAAATTTGACTTGACTGTAGACAGTTCTGCGCTACTTCAGGCAAACCCCGTAGAGTTCTACGCACGTCTTTACGGTATGGAAAGCGCAGCAGGAAACTTCCGTGTTCTTCCATCAGTAAAAAACAAAACTAAGATTGCTAACGTAATCTTCGACCAACTTATTCAGGAGGCTGACTGCGACTTCCTTCCAACAGATGCGACGGTTTCAGCTATCGAAATCGACGTTTGTCCGCTTTCTGTTCAGGCTTCTGTATGTCAGTACCAGTTAGAGCAGTCTTGGTTGGCTGACCAAATGTCAAGAGGGTCTAACGGTGATTTCACAGTAGCATCTTTTATGACTTACTTCTGGGAGCAAATGTCTTCTAAGGCTCACGAAGAACTTGCTAAGATCATGTGGCAAGGTGACACACTTTCAGAAGACCCTATCCTTTCTAAGTGTGACGGGTGGTTGAAAAGACTTTGCGGTCTTGAAGGTGTTATCCGTGCTGCGGGTGGTTCTGTAACAGCATCTACTGTTGTTGGTGACCTTGGTGATGTTCTTGGACTAGCTACGGACGAAATGCTTACGAACGCTTCAGGAATGCAGTTCAAAGTATCTCCTAACGTAGCGGCTGCATATCGTATTGCTACAGCTTCAGCGAACACTATCAACTACACTACTGCTGCGCTTAACCTTACGTTCTTGGACATTCCAATCGTAGTAGAGTACGGTCTTCCGTCTAACACTATCTTGTTGTCAGACGCTAACAATTTCGTTTACGCTTTGGATGCTGAAAACGATATTGATTCACTGCAAATCGTTGACTTCTCTAAGACTACACTTGACCGTAAGATTGGTGCTAGAGCTGACTTCAAAGTTGGTTTCTACATTACCAACCCTACGCAGATTGTATTCTGGGGGTCTTGCGTTGCATCCTAATTAATTAACTCAAACGGGCAGGGTTTCGGCTCTGCCCTAATTTAAATTCTAACAGATGGCTTGTACTACATTAGCAACAATTACAAAAGGATGCGACAACAACATCGGGGGAATCACTTCTATCCTTATCAATGATATGGATAACTTGGGTACTCTGACTATTGACTTGGCAAACTGGGAGGTGACTTCTTTCGGTACGCTTGTCGATGAGTTCGTAGCTTTTGAGTTCAGACGTAATACAGGAAGTTTTACAGAAGAGGCAGCGATAGACCTTGTTAATGGTTCTACTTTCTACACGCAGACTATCAACCTGATGTTCCACCGCAGAGAGGCCGCAAAGTCTAAGGCTATTAAAATCCTTGGTGAAGGACAGCGTGATTTAGCTTTGGTTGTTGGTGACGCTAACGGGAAGTATTGGTATTTTCCAAACGCACAACTAACGGCAGTTGCTGAAGGTTCTGGACAGGCAAAGGCTGACGGCTCTAAGTACGCTATCACATTCGTGGCGGAAAATGAAAATCTTGCTTACGAAGTAGATTCTTCAATTATTGCAGGTCTTACCACTCCTATTTCTTAATTTCCTTTCATAACGTTTAAGAGGGTAGCCAGATTGGTTACCCTTTTTTATTTAAACATATTACGAAAAACGTCCAATATTAGTTAGTATGATCTACATTACCAAAGGAGATTTAAACACTTTCGCTTTAACGCTTACGGAATCAACAACCATAAGCAACCCTACTTATTTATTTAAGTTCGTGTGGGAGATGAATGAAACTTTAACGCCTGTTTATTTTATCGGTATTGACATTTCAGCTTATCCGCAAAGGGCTAATATTTTCGAATTAAACGAAGGTGTAGATGCTACTTTTAACATCGGTCAGTACAGATACGAAGTTTACGAAAGCCCCGTGATTAATCCTGTGGACGAAACGGGATTAGATAAAATAGAGGAAGGGCGAATGGTTGTAGAAGGTACAGGTTCAACAATTTATGATTAATGGGTTTATTCGGTAAATTTAAGCAAGAAGAGAAACTGCAAGTTGAAGAGGTTGGTTATCAATCTTTTTCTACGCCATTTTTAAAAGTAGGCGGTGATAACCTTTCTCTTCCGTTCGTTGATTCACGTTACCAAACTAACGGCTACGTTCCGTTTGGAGGCAATAACTTGTACCCGCAGACGTTGGTACAGATGTATTATTCTTCACCGTTACATGGCGCAATAGTTGACTTTAAAACTAACGCTACTATTGGCGGTGGATATACGTTCGACGAATCTAAACTAAGTGCTAAAGATAAAGTAAACCTTTACGCCTTTGGTAAAAAGATGTCTATTAAAAAGACACTTAAGAAGGTTACTAAGGACTTAATTATACACGGGAGGGTGTACTTTATCCTGTGTATGAAGAAAGGCGTTCTAACGTCAGTTAAATACGTTGGTGCAGAAAAGGTAAGAACGAACAAAGACAAGTCTAAATACTTTGTTAACTACGATTGGCAATACACTAATACGATCCAAGAATTCACCCCTTATCACCCTGAGTGCAAAGACGGGTATTTCATGTATATATACGAAGACGATTCAACAGGGCAAGATATTTACCCTTTACCACAGTACACAAGTGCGTTAAACTTTGCTTTTGTATCTGGTGAACTTTCTTACTTACAGAAATCTCACATTCTAAATAGTGTATTTCCGTCTTTTGCTATGATGTTTCCTAAGAAGCCACAAGGTCAAGAGGAAATGGACTTAATTAGAAACACGGTCAACAAATTAAAAGGTGCTGAAAACGCAGGAAAAGCCGTAGCGTTTTTTGCTAATAACAAAGAGCAGCTTCCTGAATTAGTGAATGTTCCAAGTTCTGACAACGACACTTTATTTAAAGAGGCATCTGAATTAATCACAGAACAGATTTGTTTTTCGCACACTATTGACCCTATCCTTTTGGGCGTTAGAACAAGCGGAAGTTTAGGTAACGGTTCAGACATCAAACAGGCGTATATTATTTTTGAAAAGAACGTGGTTATTCCTATTAGGGAAACTGTAATGGACATCTTCAACGGGCTGTTAAAGATTGCGGATATTGATTCTAAGATAGATATTAAGAACTACCAAATCATTAATGAAACTATCGTAGAACGTGACGAAGAAACTAAAGCCTTAATAGACCAATTTAACACGTTACCACAACCGTTACAGGCTAAAGTTATCGAAAATATGACGGCTGAAGAAATCCGTGCTTTGGTGGGACTTAAACCACTTGAACAAACAACCCCTCAGATATGACCTATTTTATTACTGAGAACTACCTAAAGACGAACACGCCTATAACTCGTAACGTAGATGTTACAGACGTTGTTCCTTATATCCGTCCTGCGGCTGAAATGCGTTTAATGCCTATCCTCGGAACGTACTTTTACAATTATTTGTTAGCGGGATATAACGCGCAAACACTAAACAATGACGAGGAAAATTTAGTAGAAAAGATTCAACCCGTAGTCGCGTGGCGTTCAGCAGAACAAGCTGTGTTTGGGTTATCTTACCAACTTAAAAATAAAGGTGTTCAAGTTCAGTTCGGGGATTATTCGACTAACGTAACTCAGTCAGAGGTTGCTTTTGTAATGGATCATTACGGGCAGATGGCGGCTTTCTTTGAAAAGAGGTTGATTAATTGGTTGCTTGAGAATAAAGATTTGTTCCCAGAGTTCACATCTGACAATAATAAGGATTCTGACATTAAGCCTGTGGACGATTGCACGGACAACGACTACGATAATACAATGATGGTTATTTAATGGCTGACGCTTCAATAAATATCGAATTAAAGGGTATTGCCCAAATCAAAAAAGAACTGCGTGAGTTGAAAGGTGAGTTGGCTTCTGCCACTGACCCTGAACAAATGGCGGAACTTGCACAACGTGCGGGGGAATTATCTGATAAACTAAAGGACGCTAACGAAAAGGTGGCTGTCTTTGCTGCGGGTTCTCCTTTTGAGCAGACCAACAACGCACTTGGCTTGATGGGGTCGCAGTTAGCTTCATTAGATTTTGAAGGTGCAAGTGAATCCGCTAAGTCTTTTGCTGTTGCTGCTAAAGGTATCAATGGCGAACAGATTGCCACACAGTTAAAAGGTCTTGGCGGTGTCGTTGCCAACTTAGGCAAAGGGTTTATATCTTTAGGGGCTACTATACTTGCCAACCCTATCTTTTTAATTGCTGCTGCTATTGCTGCAATAGTAACTATTATCGGAGTTGTATTAAATAAACTTGGACTACTTAAACCTATACTTAAAGCGGTAGGTGATGCGTTTAAATTTGTTGGTAAAGTAATAGATGGCGTTGTTCAGTCTATTAAAGATTTCCTAGACTGGTTAGGTCTTACAGCCTTTAAAGCCGAAGAATCTGCGCAACGCCAAGTTGACGCACTTGAAAAAGTAAGCAAAAAACAGGAGGAGAATTTAAAGAAAACTGTCAAGGCGTTTGATCGTCAAATCGAACTCGACAAAATAGACGGTAAAAGCACCGTAAACACGGAAAAGGAAAAGCAAAAAGCAATTATCGAAACAAGTAGCCAACGATATAAGTCACTTGTTAAAGCTATGGAGATAGCCCAGAAATATAACTTGTTAAACGAGGAAGATTTAAAGGCAATAAAAGATAAGGCAATAGCGGCTAAAGAGGCGGCTTCAGATGCACGTTTTGAACTTCAAAAGATAAACAAACAAGAGGCTGCGGATAAGAAAAAAAGTAACGAAGAAATAGAAAAATCGGATAAGGATTCTTACAAAAAAAGACTTGACGACCAAAAAGCATACGGCGAAGCAAGGTTAGCAGCCGCACGTCAAATAGAAGACATTCAACTTTCTTTATTAGACGAAGGTATAGTTAAGGAAATTGTTTCTTTGGATAGCAAGTACAATAGAATTCGTAAAGATATTTCTAAAAACGAAAAGCTAACCGCCGACGAAAAGAAGAAATTGCTTGAATTATACGCACAAGAAGAGCAAAAAGCACGTGCAGAAATTGACGCTAAGTACGCACAAAAAGAAGAAGACAAAACTTTTTCGTTGCTTCCTGCACCTGAAGATTTACAGGCAGAAACTGATACTTTAATCCCGATTTTAGAAGAAACATTTTCCGCTTTTGACCGTTTACGATTTGCATTTAGTGAAAACTTTAAACAATCATTCGAAGGTACTTTAGCGGGTGCAGATGCTATGTTTAGCGGAATGGCTGCACTTGCGGAGGCTTTTGCGGGTTCATCCGAAGAATCGGCACGTAAAGCGTTTAACATTCAGAAAGTAGCGAACATTGCACAAGCCACAATGGACACATATAAAGGTGCTGTTGGTGCTTTTACACAAGCTGTTTCTACTTATCCTGCCCCACTTGGTCAGATTATCGGAGGCGTTCAGGCTGCTGCAACCGTGGCTATGGGTATAGCTAATATTAAAAAGATTGCATCACAGCAATTTGGCGGAAGCGGTAATGTGTCAGCTAACACGGGAGGCGGGGGCGGTGGTGCTACGACAACAACACCCGCAACACCTAGTCTTAATTTATTCGGTCAGAACAACAACGCTAACAATTTGTCTGCTGCTCAGTCTGTGGAAAGCGGACAAAACATAACAGTCACGGCGGTGGTTTCTGAAACGGAAGTTACGAATACACAAAACAAGGTTAAGAAAATACAACAAGCTGCAAGTCTATGACCAGTTGGATAAGTATATTACAAAAAATACAAGCGTTCTGTAATGCTCACATACAGATACAAAAGTTTGGCGGTGAGTTCCGTGAGCAAATGCCAAATTTCGCTACGCAAGACGAAAAATATCCGATTATTTATATTGAGCCTGACAGCGACACGGAAGACTTGTTAACTAATCAGTTTACTTTTAATGTGTATTGTGTTGACATTATACAAAAAGACCGAGCCAATATAAACACGATCACTTCAGATTGTCAGCTAATACTAAAAGACCTTTACGTTTACTACAAAAACGACAATGACCCCGACATAGATGTTCTAGGTACTGCCACAATGACCCCATTAAATAATTTAGACTTAGATTATGTTGCAGGGTGGGTAATGAATATGACCGTTGAATTGGCGCAAGAATCTGACTGTTGGATTCCAATGTCGGATATAACTCCAGAGCCACCTGTTGAATGTGAGCCTGTTGAATATACGATTACCGATAGTCAATTAAATGTGCTTTATTCAGGCGAAATTCCTTCAGGCGGTGAACTTAATCAAGTTATCTCTAACAGTATTGCTAAATTAAAAGATACAGCATTCAATGATATAGGCACATACTCTATTTTAGCAGAAGATACTTCGATAATAATAGCACCTAATGCAACTCTTCATATAAAAGCGGAGGATGATGGCACTATAACAAACCTTTCGCTTTTAAGTAATTCAGCAAATGAGTATACTGTAGCAAATAACGACATCTTAGTTAATGGTAACTATGAATTCTATATCCATGCCACTAATTCTCTTGACATTCGTTTAAGAGATAAGTCAAATAATGTGCTAACCCCGACAAATATTCAACACGCAGGTAACCAGGTTAAGATTGAATTAAACGTAAGCACTCCTGTAAGTGGGGCTACTCTGATGAAGACCAATCAGAGCGTATCATATCGCACAGGAGACGATGGAGATATTGAAGCAGGGAGAGCTGTATCGTTTACGGTGCTTTCTGTTAATAATCCCTTTGGGAATAGTAACAGATTCACGGATGAACTAGGTGGTCAAACGTACACAAATAACATCGTAATTGACTGGAGTACATTTAACGGCAGCACGGTGTTAGGATGGTATAAAGGAGCATTTCCGATTGAAGTATGGAATACAGCTATTGATAATGCTTTGGCTTTATCAGTTGATACATTCACAAGTGGTTGGAGATTACCAAATGCAACAGAAGCATTCTCAATATTGAATTATGGAGCATCTTCAGCGTGGAATTATGCACCATTTAACAACACTACTTTATCAGTTGTATGGACAGCTACAACGTACAACGCAGGTACGTCTAATGCTATGGTGTCATGGTCAGATCATCGAATAGCTGAAAGGTCAAAAGCAAGTACATCTTATTCAATGAGGTGCAGAACATTTACAGTAACAGGAACAACACTTTCATAAAATATGGCAACTTATATTTTCCCACAATTCAAAGTAAGCATAACAGACCCAAAAATAGAGGTTAACATGAACAGCATCTCTGATAAGGCGGTTGATCAACTTCTTTCTGTTGATGTGGTACTAACAACAGATACAGCATCATTCGGAGTAAGGGCTGAAGATATGCCGTATAAAGATACTTGGGAGGATAGCGAAATCGCGGGTATGGTTGATACATGGTTAACGCAATTTGAACAATAATTCATAGAATGAGGGCTATTTTAGTTAACTATTCGTCTACTATCCTGAAAGTTTTATTGGCTTTTTTCGCTCCTATTTCTGGCATTATTTTACTTGTCGGTCTTTCGGTTATTATAGACACGCTTTTCGGTATTTGGAAAGCATATAAAAAAGGCGACAAAATAACATCTAGAACAGCCCGTTTTGGATTCGTACCTAAGACCGTTAGTTATTGCGGGGCGGTATGTCTTGTTTATGCCACAGATTATTGGATGATTAATGACCTTACTACTATGGTTGTTAGTGCTAATTTTATCTGTACTAAATTACTTGCGCTTGTTTTGATTTCAATAGAAGTTAAATCTATGGACGAATCATTCGAAGCGGTAAAAGGATATTCGTTTTTAAATAAGATTATCGGCTTAGTAAGAAAGGCAAAGGATATTAAAAAAGAATTACAGGAATGAAACTAAATAACCGTCTTTTATCTATTTGGATATTAGCCACTATACTCTTTGTCGCTTTCGTTTTAGGGTCTGTTGGGTGTTCTGCTACCTACCACTTAAATAAGTATCAGCAGAAAGGCGGAATATGCGGTAAAATAGATACTATCAAAGTAACCAAATATGATACTATCAACCATAGATATTACTATCAGGATTCGTTAGTGATAATAAATGACCGTGTTGTACCAAAAACAAAGACTGAGATTCGTTACGAATATAAATTTAAGCGCGATACTATCCGTTTAAAAGAAACGATTGTTAAGGAAATAACAAAACAGGCAAAAGAAGAAACTAAGCAAACACGATCACAAAATCGCAGTCCGTGGGTGTGGGTGGCACTTGGTTTAATAGGATTAGCAGCGTTGTACTTAATTAAAAGAGGATGAACTTAGACAAATATTTAGAATTCGTTTCGCGTTGGGAGGGTAAGTACGGTAAATCTTTAGAAGATTCAGCGTCTAAATACTTTTGTCCTACTCCGTTAAATGGCGTTAAATACCACACGAGCCACGGAATCACCTATCAAACATGGGTTAATACTTTCGGAACAGATAATGACAAAGAGTTCTATTCTATGCCGTCTGAAATGTGGTTTAAGATATTCAAGACTAGATTCTGGGATAAGGTGAAAGGTGATGCACTACCTTTTAACATTGCAGTTTTAACAACAGAATTCGCTTGGATGTCCGGCGTAGGTACAGGCGGTAAGCAATTACAACTTGCACTAAGAAAACTCGGACAAAACGTAGATATAGACGGACAAATAGGAAACCAAACTATCAACGCTGTGAAGAACGTAGATTCAAAAGCATTGTTTGACGAAATGATTAAAATCCGCCGTGCCTTTTATGAAAAAATCGCAGTCGGAAAGAACGCAAAATGGAAGAAAGGATGGATAAATCGTTTGGAAGCGGTAAAGGTATTTAGATAATTCGTATATTAGGCGAAATTTTTAAAGCCTAACTATGAATAAAGTTATTAAAGAATTTATCCGTGTTAAATTAGAAAGCACTTCTAATAACACAGCAATAGCCCGTCAAGTAATTAAAGACTTCGGGCTTGACAAAGAACTTGAAGCCGTCCGCAAATGGGTTCAGAAAGAACGAAAGAGCCTTAACTCAGGAAAAGACCGACATCTTAAACGCCTTTTCTTTGACATTGAAACCTCTTACGTAAAAGCACCTGTCTGGCGTGGTGGTGAACAGTACATTTCACCAATGACAATAGAAGGCGAAGTTAAGATAATCTGCGTTTGTTACAAATGGCAATACGAAGACGAGGTTAAGGTGTTAGTTTGGGATGAAAACCAAGACGACAAGAAGCTATTAAAAGACTTTATCAAAATAATGGGTCAGGCAGATGAACTTGTCGCACATAACGGAGATCGTTTTGATATAAGACAATTACGCACAAGATGCGTTCTGCAAGGCGTTTTAATGTTCCCTAAATATCGAACCTTAGACACCCTAAAAAAAGCCCGTAAATACTTTTCTTTTATGTCTAATAAATTAGATTACTTAGGACAGAAACTAGAAGTCGGAAGAAAGTTAGACCATGAAGGAATCGAACTTTGGCGAAAAGTGCAGGAAGGCGAAACAAAAGCTGTAAGAAAAGAAAACCTTCAAAAAATGGTTGACTATTGCAAACAAGACGTTATACTATTAGAAGACGTATTTAACGTATTTATGCCGTACATAGACCATAACACTAACCACGCTGTACTAAAATACGGATCGCAGAAAAAGTGGTGCTGTCCTGAGTGCGGTGGCGAGAAAGTAAAACTATCACATACGGACACAACTCCGATGGGTTACATTAAGAGGTTTATGAAGTGCGAGTGTAAAAAGACTTACAACATAAGCAACCGAACTTATCAACAATACCTAACTAAATTAGATTAATTGCCTATCTTTACAGCGTAATCTTTTTTGTTCTTTTTCATAGGCTAGGTTAAGCCCTCAGAAATGGGGGCTTTTTTCATTCTATACCCTTAATTTATTGCATCTTATTTAAGGTTTTACCCTTAGAATATTAAATAGTCTTTACATGATAGCGTCTTTATGTAAAAAGTATTTTGTTTTCTATACTTGAAAACCTCAGTAAATACGGGCAAACTAAAAATAATTTAAACTTTTTTGTTGGAAAGTTATACAACTTATCAACATTGTTGTATATTTGCATATATCAATTAACAAAAAACGCTATGAAAACAGAATTTAAAAAAGGACAAAAAGCAGTTTACAAACACATTTCGCTTGTTAACGGTAAGTTTGTAAGAGAACTATTTAATGTAACTATTATTGAGGTTGGAAATAACACAAGTGTTTGTATTCTTTTGAATGGTCAACATAAGTGGACAGAAATATCTAACGTAACAGTAAAATAACTATGAAAGAAGTAAAACAACTACACGAAACAGCCACGGCATTGTTAAGGCTGATTCAAGAAGAGAAAGACCGCAAAGACCGTCTTTACAAAAATTACCGTCAATGGTGTCATTTTAGCAGCCGTGAGTGGCTAGAGAAATACGAACACGACATAGACATCTGCGACAGAGCAATTAAGCGGTTAAAGGAATCTTATTTTAAAACGATCAACAAAATATCAGAGCATGGAAAAGCTAATTAAGAAATGGTTGAATAAAGGAGTTCAGCCGACTGGGTGGGAAAAGAACACTTACGAACCACTAAAGATTAAAAAAACTATCTACCCAAACGGGCAAAAGAAAATGAGCCTTAACGGAAAAGATGAGTGGTACGGGTTACAAGAAGGAACTATTAAAACACGATAGAATGAAAGAGAAAGAACTATTAGTAAGCACTTCACTACTTCCTGTCTTAGCCGACTTTCTGGAAGAGTGCAATTTAAAAGGAGCAATCAAGAGAGAAGCAAACGGTGTCATTAACTTTATTAGAAACCTTGACCGCCTTTTACTAGAGGGTGCAGAAATCGGAGAACTTGAACAGCAAATAGACATACAACGTGCATTTAGGCAATGGGTTGACGAACACTTTAAAACAGAGGAATAATGAAAACACCAATAGACACATTTTTAAGAGACGAAAAAAACAAAGCATTAGTTAATTCATTGAAGGGATATTTTAAGGTTAAATATAGAGGTGCTTATTACGTGCAAATGAAAGTAGAAGCAATGCGTAAACTCAGAGGTATGGGTTACAAAACACAGGAAATAGCTTTTATAGTTTATGGAAACTCAAAAAGACACGACGTAGTTTGTACTTTAATGAAAAACCATAAAGACATTGAAGACGCGGACATTGTGCGTGAAAACTTTCACACTTGGATTGTAAATAAGCTGTACCCTGTAACACATCACCTAAACGAAAAACGCCTTGCATATAATCACGAATACGCAAACAGAGACGGACACGTAGTTTATAGCAAAATTTCTTATCAATTGGAGAATATATGTTGATAATTACTTATATTTGTAAACACTTAAAAACAAAGTAATATGAAAAAAGAAGAAAAAAACTACCCTCAACTAAACGAAAAGTTTGAGGATTGTATCCCAAAGCCACAGACTATTTGGTTTAAGCTATGGAAAGCTAAACAGGAAATCGAAGCGGTAAAGAAGAACGCTAAGAACCCGCACTTTAAAAACAACTATGCCGACATTAACGCAATCATTGAAGCTGTTGAGCCTGTTCTGTTGAAGTATAATCTAATCCTTATACAGCCAATTCAAGACGGCAAGGTGTTTAGTAGAGTTATAGACTGTGAGAACGGTGATTTCGTAGAATCTTCAATGGAACTACCACAGATTACAGACCCACAGAAAGTCGGTTCTGCCGTTACATATTTCAGGCGTTACACATTGCAGTCACTTCTTAGTCTGCAGGCCGAAGATGACGATGCAAACACGGCTTCACACGCTACGAAAACACAGAAACCTACTATCTCACAAGACAGGTTTGAATCTGGTCTTGCCAAAGTAGAAAAAGGCGAAATGACTTCAGACGCATTTAAGAAAGCGTTAAGCGGCTATGAATTAACTGAGTTGCAAACTAAAGCATTGGTGTTATTATGAAAATAAGATGTTCCGCAATAGGCAAGATAATGACGGCTGCACGTTCAAAAGGTGAAACGTTGTCTCAAACGGCAAAGACATATATTCAGGAACTTGCATTAGAACACAAATACGGCATTAAGAAAATGATTAACTCCCGCTATATTGACAAAGGGTTAATAGTGGAGAATGAAGCAATACAACTCTGTGACCGTGTTTTGGATTTAGGATTCGTAGTTAAAAACGATCAGTATTTTGAAAACGAATTTATCTGTGGTACACCCGACATAATCACGGAAACTTTGATTGTGGACGTTAAAAGTTCATGGGATGGGTCAACGTTCCCTTGGTTCGAAAATGAACTACCGAACAATGATTACTATTGGCAGATGCAAGGATATATGGAGTTAACAGGTAAACAAAATGCTATCGTTGCTTATTGCCTAATCGACACACCGCTAGACATCGTACAAGACGAGATCAGACGGGCAAGTTGGGCAAAGAAAGAATTAGAAGTTTCTGAAGCCACCGAAAACGAAGTGCGACAGCAACACGAATTTAACCACATACCAGAACCGAAAAGAGTTAAGGCGTTCTTGGTAGAAAAAGACGAACAAGCTATAAACTCAATCTACGAAAAAGTAGAAGAAGCAAGAAAGTATTACCAACAAATAATTGAAAGGATATGAAAGTTAAGATAATTAAAGCGGAATTAGATACTTATTGGTATGCAGATAAGATTGGGCAAATATTTAAAGTCGAGCATAGCGATATGTATAAAGATTATTATTTGGCGGTTGGTTACGAAGCTTATATATCGAAATATGATTGTATAGAAGTTGACGAACAAGACACAATAGTAGAAACCGTAATAACCAAGTTTCAACAACGTTCTGAAGCAGGAATTAAGAAGTACGGAACAACTTTAGATCGTAACGACTTAACCGAGAAAGAATGGTTTACACATTTGCAGGAAGAATTAATGGATGCCACGTTGTACGTAGAGCGCATTTTAAAGGCTCTGAACGAACGCAAATAACAAAGTAATAGTAAGTATTAACCAGACGTAAAATAATGCGTCACAAATCAAATAAATCAATGAGTACATTTGACAACACAAATCGAGGTGCAATCTTTAAGAACAACAAGAAAGAAAAAGAAACGCATCCAGACTACCGAGGAACGATCAATGTAGACGGGGTAGAGAAAGAAATCAGTCTGTGGGTTAAGACTTCACAGAAAGGCGAACAGTTCTTTAGCGTGTCTATTTCAGAGCCGTACAAAAAGACGGAAACTAAACCTGACAACGACCTACTTCCTTTTTAACTAACCAAACCTTACGGTGGAGGTTAACCGTGTTTTTAAAGCTATGGAAAAGAAAGAAGCATTTAAGTTATTAAACAGTTGGTTAAGGAGAGGATTTGATTTCCCAGAACACGACTTGGTTATTAAAGTCCCAAATCTAAAAATGGACGAATTACCAACGCAAGACGACTTTGATAATTGGTATTGGAAAGAAAGAGCCGTTATTGATGAATACACATTTAAATACTTGCTTTGCGTTGCTTATGACTTAACCGACAAAAACACGGGCAATGAAAACTTGGTATAAAATAGCCTTCAAACTAAACCACCGGTGGTCTTTCTCCGTGTTTAGCTACGGATCAGAAGACGAAAAGAAAGCCAAACTGCAACGATGGAAAGACGAACACGTAAGACCGTACAACCACATAGAAGTAATCTGGCACGGAATAGATGAAATGGATTTTACACAAAAGAAAGTGATTAAAAATTAATCAACACAGACAACTAAAAGACGAAAATTTCGTCTATATTTGTAAACGTTACCGTCTCACATTATAGTAACAAAAGGACTTAGTTTGCCCTGCTTTTGAATGTGAAGTGAGACGCACAGGATAAGGCGGGGCTTTTTATTATTTAAAATTAAGGTATGGCAAAAGAATTACCGTATTACAAACACGAACCTTCTGAATGGTTAGAAGGAGAAATACAAGTATGCTCAGATGAAGCGATAGTATGTTTTATGAATTTATGCTCTGGTTATTGGTTAAAGTTAGGTAATATGAGTTATGCATTTGCAAAGCAAAAGTATTGCAGAAGTAGTGAAAATATCATATTAGAGTTGATTGATAATGGATTAGTTGATGAAAATGAAGGGAAAATCAATATTAAATTCTTAGATAAACAGTTAAATGAGTTTTCAGATGTTAGTAAAAAGAGAAGAGGAGCAGCTAAAACAAGGTGGGAAAATGCAAAAGCAATGCAAATGCATAGCAAAAGCAATGCTATAAGAGAAGAGAAGATAAGAGAAGAAGAAGAACACTCCGCAAGACCAAAATTAGATATTAACGGATTCCCAATTTATGAATAATGAAAGTTAACCACAGAGACCAAGACGAGTTTTTAGAGTTGTTAAGAACTAACCGTGTTCCGTTAGGTAAGGGAATAGGTATAGACTTAGACAACCATTTAAGATTTAAGGAAGGGAAGTTTAATATTATCTTAGGTCACGCTAACGTAGGCAAGACTTATTGGTTATTGTATTATCTACTTTGTTTGAGTGCAAAGCACGACCTTAAACACCTAATTTACTCTAGTGAGAATACGGTAGAAGGTATTAAACGTAACTTACTGGAGTTGTATCTAAACGCTAAAGTAGGTACGCTATCGAAAGACGAAATGCAAAGAGGTAAAGACTTTATAGAAAGTCACTTTGATTTCATAGATACAAACAAGGCTTTAACCTTAGACGACTTTATGAAGGGAGTTCAAGGAATGGGTAAGTACGATACTTTAATGATTGATCCACATAATTCATTCCTAAGACCTAAAGGAAGTAACGCCCACGACTACGACTATGAAATGGCTACCAGATTAAGATTGTTTTGTAAGATGACTAACACAACTATTTACTTATGTATTCACGCTGCTACGGAAGCACTAAGAAAGCTACACAGAGAAGGAGACTTTGAAGGACACCCGATGCCACCGACAATGGCGGACGCAGAAGGGGGCGGAAAATGGGGTAACAGAGCAGACGATTTCTTAGTTATTCACAGATACGTTAGTGACCAAGATAATTGGATGTACACACACGTTCACATTAAGAAGGTAAAAGAAACAGAGACGGGTGGTAAACCAACGATGCTTGGAGAGCCGGTAAGATTCAAATTAGAGAACGGGACAGGGTTTAGTTGTAACGGAGTTAACCCATTAAAGAACGATGTAAACACGGAAGCAAAAGCCAACTTAGATTTTTGGAACTTAAAAGATAACGGCACACCGTTTTAAATTGTATATTTGCTAACAACCGTGCAGACGATCGTTTTAATGTCGTTTGCACTATGTTATACTTTAAACTTAATAACTTATGAAACCTTGTGAACTAATAGCGGAAGTAAACCTACAAGCGTTGTTAAATTCTATCCGTCTTTCAGTAGCCGAGATAGAAGAAAAGCACCCAAGCAGGTTAGACTTAATAGAGCCGATGCGAAAACACGAACAGAACTTAATCTATGCAATGGCAGTGAACCGAGAGAAAGACCGACAACTAAGAGAATTAAATAAGTTAGTAGCCAAACTGACTGAGGAGAATCTAAGATTAAGACAACGAAATAATTTTTTAGAGATATGAAAAAGATGAAAGTATTAAACCTTTACGCTTGTTTAGGTGGCAACCGGTACAAGTGGGATGAAGTAGCAAAAGAAGCAGGAATAGAAATAGAGGTTATTGCGGTTGAATGGGATGAAGAATTAGCAAGACTTTACCAAGAAAGATTCCCAAATGATGTGGTAATAGTAGCAGATGCACACCAATATCTGTTAGACCATTATAAAGAGTTTGATTTTATATGGAGTTCACCTCCTTGTCCAAGTCATTCGAGAATGAGAAAAACAAACACAGGGACCGGTTCAAGAAAGAAAAAAGCCACTTACCCCGATATGAAACTATATGAAGAGGTAATATTTTTAGATAATTTCTTTGATGGGAAGTATGTTGTAGAAAATGTTATCCCTTATTACACACCTTTAATAACAGCAAGTGAAAGGGGTAGGCATTTATATTGGGCTAACTTTATTTTACCAAGTAACCTAAATGATAGGAAAGCAAGTAACTTTATTAAAGCTAAACAAAAAGACTTAGAGAAATTTCATGAAATAGACCTTTCAAATTACAAAGGAACTCAACGGACAGATAAAATAGCTCGTAACCTGGTAGACTACGAAGCAGGTAGAACAATCTTTGAAACTGCGGTGGGAATAATAAAGAAGAAAGACGTTAACCAGGTTTCTTTATTCGACTTTGATGTATGAAAACACGAACTAAAAAATGCAAGAACTGTAAACAACCATTCACCCCTTACACATCTCTTCAAAAATTCTGTACAGAATCAGACTGCATACGTGTTTTAGTAGAAGAAACCAAAGCCAAAGAATGGAAGAAAAAGAAATCCAAAACTAAGGAAGAGTTAATGACTGTTCAAGATTGGATCAAGATTGCACAACAGACGTTTAATAAGTATATCCGGTTAAGGGATGGGGGAAATGATTGTATAAGCTGTCAGAAACAACCACTCAAACGAAATGCAGGACACTTTTACAATGCTAACAACCATTGGAATTTGAGGTTTAACGAAGACAATGTACATCTTCAATGCGAACACTGTAACACTTTTCTTTCTGGGAATCTTTTGGAGTATAGAGGTCACTTAATAACTAAGATAGGAGTGGAAAGATTTGGAGCCTTAGAGAGTGAAGCAAAAAAAATTCGGAAATATTCTATTGACGAATTAAAAAATATTGTAATATTGTACAAACAAAAAATAAAAGACTATGAGAAGAAAGCAGAAAGACCTTAGAGCCTACCGAATAGGCAGAAGGAAAAAAGATTGGTTTATGTACCTATTCTTAAAAGACTGGAATTTTGAACGACTAAACCCGAATGAATAATGAAACCGAAAGAAAAAGCACAGGAAATTATCAACAGGTTCAGACACTACTCAAATGGGTATAAATGGACAACAACAGTTGCAGGTAAATCAGTTGTTTTAGTTGATATAGAAATGCAATTTGAAAACGCCAAACAATGCGCCTTAATTGCAGTTGATGAGATAATAAATGCATTGGAAGAACATCAATGGCAAAATAGATTAATGATAGATTATTATGAAGAAGTACGCAAAGAAATTGAAAAGCTATGAAACTATTTTTAGAACTAACATGCCCTGAGTGTAAAGGCGAAGGCGGTTATGAAACGATAACAGGAGATGTCAGCGAAAACACGGTTTGTCCGTCTTGCGATGGGGACGGTGTTATCTGTAAACAAGTGGATCAAATGTATTTATACAGCCTATCGGATAAGCTGAATGAATACCCTGAGTTAGTTGAATGGATTCTTGAAAATTAAACACGGACAAATGAAACAGACAGCAGTAGAATGGCTAAAAATGTTTATTAGGAAATACATCTATTGCAATCACAGATTTATGTATGTTCATAGCACACATTGTTCTAAGTGTAAAAGAAAAATAAGATTAACGTGGGATGAATATTGGAATAAAAAACTTAAAATAAAGAAGCTATGAAACAGACAGCAGTAGAATGGTTAGAAGAACAAATGAAAACTTGGGGAAATTTACCAATATGGATGAGAGATGATATTGTGAAAAAAGCCAAAGAAATGGAGAAAGAGCAGATAATAAATGCGGTGTACTATACATGCAGTTCAATGACACATTATGATTTGCCTTGTGGAGAACAATACTACAACGCAACATACAAAAACACGGAGGAATGAAAGCAACATTTGAAACTGAAGACCCGAAAGAAATAATCCAACTTGCCAAAGCATCTGACATGGCATCTTTTATCTGGGAGTTAACTCACAACGGATGGCGGGTATTCAAGGATACTGACTACGACTACGAAAAGGCGTGGTATAAAATTAACGAACTACTTGAGGAATACAATATCAATCCCGATGAGTTGATGTAACTTTTAAGTTACTAATTGGTAACATTTCGGTAAATGATATGTGGTAAAAAATAGGACTTAACTTAAATAGAAATGAAATACTTAATATTAATAACGATACTGTCTTTAACGCCAATAAAATACGATCATAATAAACCAGTTTGGGGAGTATTAATCTTAAATGAATTGAAATGATTTTTGTGTTTTCATACGAACGCGAACAAATGCTTGATAGCTTAACCGCAGAACTGAAAGGCGAAAACTATCTAATCTTAGACGATGGGTCTAGTTTCCCTATAACCGAAGACATGGTGCGTTTTCCACACGAAGGTAAGGCGGGATTCTACAAAAAGTGGCAGTTTGCATTTAAGACGGCTGAAGCGACTAATGACGATTTCTTTTTATTCATCCCGTCAGACTTTCAGAACGTGCAGTTGGATGAGATAAAACGCATACACGAAGGAATGAAACACCAAGCATATGTGTATAACGTAATCAATGATGGGCGTGAGTGGTGTTGGATTCAGAAAGACCCTGAACCGCACAACGAAAACACGGACAAGGTATATTTCACAGACTGCGGATTCTTTTGTAATCGTAGAGCGTTAGAAGGTATTAAATTCAGAATGCGTCCTGTTGATCCAAAACGTTTTAAACTAAGTCCTAACATAAGTTCAGGGGTAGGTCAAAACCTTACGATGCAATTCCACACAGCACGGATTCCTGTTTATATGCCTAAGACATCACTCGCATACCATGGCGGACACGAAAGCGTGATGCACCCAAATGAACGTAAGAAAAACCCATTGATAAGCAAATGAAAGTAATTGTAGGAATGGCGACAATGAAAGGGCGCGAGAAAAACATAATTGAAGCCCGTAAAAGTCTGCTCAGAAACACGGTGATGCCTAACAGCATTATCACTTACGACAATTCTATAATGCCAATAGACCTAACAGACAACGGAAAGTTCTTTGGTCTGACCTGTGTAAATGAGCCGGTATATTATTTCAGTTGTGACGACGACTTAATTTATCCTGTTGACTACATTGAAAGAACGATTAAGGCAATAGAAAAACATGGATGTATAGTAAGTTATCACGGAAGGGTTTTAAAGGGTTTAGGATTGAATTATTACAAAGGACATAGGGCTTACGCTTGTCTGCATACCGTACCGAAAGACTTTGAGTTAGATGTGTGCGGAACGGGTGTGACGGCTTTCAGGACTGACTACTTTAACCCCGTAGGTATTCACGAAGCGAAAGACCAAAAAATGTCGGACTTGGTATTTAGTTTGGAAGCAGCAAAACACGGAAAGAAAATAATGCACCTATCCCATAATGGCGGATGGATAAAGTACCAAGACATACCAATAGATAAAACGATCTACGGTCAGGAGCATAAAAAATGTGACCGTCAAGGTCAACTTGCAGACGAAATTTACCGTCTAAAGTACATTGATTAAAAATTAATCTTATATTTGACGAAAAACTAACCAAATGAACTACTTATTTGTAATTGCTTTAGCTTGGTGGATTCGTGAATTTGAGCCTATTCAATACGGCGTTCACTATCTACGGTCTAAACTGAAGTCTGAAACTGCCGACTACCTTTTGGGTGCGTTTGATTGTATTAAGTGCTTAACGTTCTGGACGGGATTAGCGGTAACTTTGTCATTTAAGGAAGCTGTAATTGCTTCTTTCATTGCTTTTAGTTTAGAATTAGCCTTTGAGGTATGGAGCAGGAAGAGGTAAATATAATGAATCGTCTTTCTCAGCAATTCAAAGACGGATTCGTAATAAAAAAAACGGTATTAAAAGCCCGTGATATCTATAATAAATACTCAGGTGAACGAGTAGACTATTGTATGTGTACGGAAGTAAGGCGTAGAATATACGCCAAGACGTTTATAGAATGGTATGAAAGCCAAAATAGATAAGTTCTTTTCCGACAATTACGAGAAATTAATCGGGTTGTCTAAGGCTAAAATCTGCCAGACCAATCGTGATGTGTGTCCAGTTGAACTTGTGTCGAACACCTACCTTTACATTTTAAAGTGCAAGGACAAAATAACGGAAGAGGAGATACAGTCGTGGGCTATATCTTACATAAACACGGAACTAACTTACCCTCGTTCAGTTACTTTATACACAGAAGCTAAAAAGAACGCCTACCAAACAGATTTAGACGAGGCTTTAACAATTTCTAAAGAATGCGACCTAATCCAATTAATTGATAACAAGGACTTATTAGACGGTTTCGAAACAAAATTAGATAGAACGTCCAAAATTATATGGGAGGTTTACTATAAAAAGGGAATGAGAACCGCACAGGAGATAGCTGACCATTTCCAGATAGACAGAACTTCCGCCCATTTATACAAGAAACAAGTATTAGATAAATTAAAAGAATATGCTAAGACCGAAAAGAGGCTTTGAAAACACGGAAATCGAATACCGTGTAGGTCAAGCCACAATAAGAATAAAAGCAAGTGATATAACCCGTGAACATATCGAAAGGGCTAAACACTATTGTGATTTGTCTGCATACGTTGAAGAGGTGGTTATAGAATACGATCCAAAAAGACACGATGCTGAAACAATTATTCAAGAATACATCAACCAAGATTCACTTGAAATGCTTACTGAATTGAACTCCCCTAAGAAAACACGGAAACCAAGAAAAAAGAAATGAGAACAGTTTTATCTATACTATTATTATTGTCTTCCGTATGTTTAGGCACTTGTCTTGCTTTACAGTTAGGCGGGTTATCTATGACCTTTGCAGGAATATGTATATTAACTTACATTACTAACGTGGCACATGATTACTACGGAGAGTAAATACTATGTATTGGACTTCGGTTTACAAATGGGTCATTACAAAGATTTAATTTTAAACGACCTACTAATAAACGGACATCATTGTGTGTATTACGAAACAGAAGAGCCTTACTTAATAGCGTTAGAAGAGATAACTGAAGACCAATTTTTAGAACATTTCAAACCACAATACTTAAATTAATGCCAAACGTACAGAAAGACGAAACCAAAGACGAATA
>Ga0208546_1000243_pt1 | contig 22908 bp, 38 predicted proteins | sample DEB19_08_DNA_4_FD_184528 | JGI IMG/M metagenome (GOLD analysis project Ga0208546, IMG submission 184528) | Aqueous microbial communities from the Delaware River and Bay under freshwater to marine salinity gradient to study organic matter... | ecosystem: Environmental > Aquatic > Marine > Coastal...
AAAAAAGAAAGAAAAATGCGGTTAATCCAATCATCTATTCAGTAAAACAAAAATCGGATGTAAAGTTTTTTGATCTTGATTCAAAAATAGATTTAGACTCAAAGGAACTTTCCTCCTTTAAAAAGAATCTTGAGTCCGACTCAGAATATAACGAATCCGCTGAATATGCTTTGTCTGAGCTTTTGGATGGAAATGTCAAGACATATACTGAACTTCTGAATGAATCGAGAAAGGGTTCGGTAAAGGATGAATTTCAGGATTTGGTAACAAATATTCAAGAAGATTTGAAGAAGCAAGGGTATGGGGGTTTTGAGCATACGGGCGGAAAAATAGTCGGAAAGAAAGAGCATCAAGTCAGAATTTATTGGGAGCCGGAAAATCAGATCGAGTTGAAAGAGGTTATTGAAAGCGATCTTTACGAAACTCCAGAAATACATTTGGAGAGGGACTCGACATTCAAAGATTTCTTCAAAGAATCTAAAGGCGTACAGGCTTGGCTTAACTATGCTTGGGGTGATATTCTTGACGCTATTCTTCCGCCAAGTAAAGCCGATGCGAACTTAAAAAAATCAATCATTGAAGATCTGAATATCAGTAAGGAAATTCAAAAAGAAAAAGGTATTCAAAGAGTCCGTACGGATAAGTTTATAGACGCGGCAAAGGAAGCGTTTGGCTTTTCAAAAGAGGGAGATTTGCACGATAAGTTTTTACAAGACAGTAAACAAGAGGTAATAGGTGTTTTTGTGAATAGTGCAGGAAAAAGAAAAAGACTTAAGTATTCTAAAGCTCAAGCAAGAAAATTCTGGATGGAGTTGCAAGATCCATCTCTTAAAGAAACCATTGAGTCACCAGAAGGTATGGGGTTCACGCCTGAGATGATTGCAGCAGTAACTTCAACACTCGATCATAAAGATATTTCTTTTGCAAAAGCTCAGTTAAGACTTTACGAAGAATTTTATCCAGAAATCAATAAAGTTTATCGCCTTATTTATGGCGTGGATTTACCGTCAATTGAGAACTATAGCCCAATCTCAAGAATTGTGGATAAGATATTAGATTCTTCCGTTGGAGAGTTTCTTCAAGAAACTTTTGTCAGACTTTCAATCGCTCCGGGCAGCTTAAAAAGCCGTGTAAATAATTTGGGCGAGCTGCGTAAAAGCAGTGATATTGAAGTTTATCAAAAACATATTGTAGAGATGTCTCACTTTATTGCGATGCAAGAAAAGGTTCAGCAAATCCAACAAGTATTTGGCGATAAAGAAGTCAGAAAAAATATTGAGAAAGTTGCCGGAAAATTATACTTAAAACTTATTGATGAGAATGTGGAAAGTTTTGCCAAAAATGGTGCAGCAAAATCTAACTTCCTTGGCGATATGATTAATTACCTCAACAGAGGTTTTGCCCTATCAGTTCTTGGTGGAAAGATGGCTCTGACGGCTAAGCAAGCAACGTCAATCTTCGCTTATTGGGATGAGATGTCAGCAAAAGATTTTGTCTCTGGCGTAATTGATTTTGCAAAAAATCCCAAAAAAGCAATTGATATTTTAAATCAGTCCGAACTCGTTAAGGCTCGTGGCGTGCCGGAATATGACTTGGCAAAAATCGGAAAAACAAATCAATTTAAAATTGTTGCGACCAAAAATAAATTCATTGACGCAATGCTTCTTCCGGTAAAATTTGGTGATAAAGGAGCGATTTTAATTGGTGGTTGGGCTTACTACAAAAACCAAATCAGACAAGGTAAAACTCCTGACCAAGCATTACAGGCGTTTGAAGAATTTACTGCAAAAACTCAGCAATCGACTGACTTAGATCAGATCACTTCATTACAAAGAAGCGGTGCTTTTGGAAGAACTTTAACAATGTTCTTGACAGCTCCTAACGCTTACTACAGAGCGGAAGTAAAAGCGATCAGACAGTTCAAGCGTGGAGAAATTTCTGGAAAAGAATTTGGAAAAAAATTATTCATCTACCATATTTTGTTGCCAGCTACATTCCAATTTGTTGCGAACGGATTTACCTTTGATGAAGAAGATCAGTTGGTTGCGGTTGCTACTGGACCATTGAACGGATTTTTTATCCTTGGAGATCTGATAAATAATTTAATCAGAGAGGCTTTTGACGGCGATTCTTTTCAAGAGAGCGGTTTTAAATTTATGAAATTTGCTCAAGAGGTAAAAGATGGTATGTTAGAGATTGCAAAATCTGGCGGAGATATGGAAGATGTTCTTGAGGGTGTTCAGGATATTTCCAAAGGAATAGGAAGGATTGCTGGGCTACCAGTCGATCAAGCTAAAAATATGGCTGAGGGAATTGATGATTTTGATTCAGGTCGTCCGGTAAGGGGAACGCTAAGATTTTTGGGCTATCCGAAGAAATCAGTTGAAGAAATTGATAATTAGTTTATTTTTAATAAAAATAAAAATTGTTTTACCCCAATATGAAAAATTTTTTAAAAAAATACTGGCCGTTCTTCCCATTGATCTTAGTAGTCTCTGCTGCTTTTTTACTAATAACTATAGCAATTGTTGGAGATCTATATGGCTATTGGTCAATTTCTAGATATGATAACGATTATCAAAGTGACGGGCTTTATGATAATAGTAATGATTCTTTGAGGAATTAAAAATTTATGACCATAGAAACAGTAACAAACAAAACAATCCAATCAGGCAATGGCTCTAACAAGGATTTCGACTTTGCGTTTGAAATCCCTGATGAGGATTCTTTGTCGTTGACGAAGCGTGGATCTGATGGAACCGAGACGGCAATCACTACGAATTTTACAGTTACCGGAATTGGTGATGAGGCTGGCGGAACTGTTAATTATCCTACCACTGGATCTGCTTTGGGTGCGAGTGAAAAAATTATTATCAAGCGTGTCGTTGCTTTAAAACAACTTGAGAATCTTAGAAACCAAGGTGATTACTCGTTAGAGGATATTGAGGATGCCCTTGATCGTGCGGTGATGTTATGTCAGCAATTACAAGAGCAAATTGATAGATCTCTAAAATTGCCTTTAACAAGCTCATCAACCTATGTTACCGTTAATGATTTTGTGGCAAACAAATTGCTTTATGTCAGCTCCGATGGGACAAAAGTTAAAATGTCTGATGCTGATTTTGGATCTATTCAGACCTACTTAACATCCCTTGCTGCTATCGCTGCCGATATTTCAGCGGTTGCGGCTATTGACACCGAAGTAATGACCATTGCAGGAATATCCGCTGATGTCACAACCGTTGCCGGAATAGCTGCTGATGTAACTGCGGTTGCTGATATAGCTGCGGATGTGTCGGCCGTTGCAGCGATTGATACTGAGGTCGCTACCTTATCAGCTTTTACTGTAGAAATAGCTGCTGTGTATGCTAATCTTTCGGATATTTTGAATGCAGCAAGTTTTAATTTTCCAACTTTAAGTGGGAGTGATGCTGGAAAATTTCTAAAAGTAAATGCTGGTTATAACGGTTATGATTTAGTTGCAAGTGCAAATCTGACGTTACTTGGTGCATTAACTCCATTAGCCGGGACGATCCCATATTTTGATACGCCATCAAATGCCACGCTATTCAGCTTAACGGGGGCGATACTTCCTTTTGCAGGTTCAGCATTACCTGCGGGTTTTCTAGCTTGTAATGGAGCCGCTATTTCTCGTTCAACATATGCAAATTTATTCGCAGCCTTAGTTACAGCCGATAGTTTCTCCGCACAAACTTTTACTGTAACAATTGCAAGCCCGGGTGTTTTCACTAAATCTTCTCACGGCTTTTTAGGTGGTGAAAGAATAAGGTTATCAACAACTGGCGCATTACCTACAGGATTAAATACTTCTACTGATTATTTTGTTGTTTACGTAAGCTCTAGCACATTTAAGTTAGCCACAACACTTGAAGGAACTGATATTGTGACAACTGGCTCTCAATCCGGCACACATACTTATCTTCAATCACGATATGGCTTAGGAGATGGCTCAACAACTTTTAATTTACCGGATTTAAGAGATCAATTTTCAAGAGGGTATAGCTCAACTAGAACTCTTGGCACAGGGCAACTTGATGCTTTTCAAGGTCACTGGCATACTTCAAATAAAAACAACACCAATCCATATGATTCGGGGGCCAATTCCAATATTTATATCGGAACTACAGCCAACGGCTCTGCGGATAATGTGAGTATTAAAAGCCCTATTTCCGATGGCACTAATGGAACACCTCGAACCGCATCAGAAACACGACCTGTTAACGTAGCATTAAATTATTGTATTAAATATTAGGAGAAAATAATGACAAAAATAGTTTACACATATCATCCGGAAACTAAGGAACTAATTGGGAAAGACACGGCTTATGAGAGTCCTTTGGAAAAAGGTACTTTTATGATGCCCGCAAATTCCACAATCAAAGAACCAATTTTTGAGCCGGGGAAAATTACCAAATGGGTGGATGAGAATTGGGTATTAGAAGATATACCCGAATTACCATTACCACCAGAACCAACATTGCAGGAGATTCAGCAAGCCTTAATCCTTGAGACTAAAGCGATATGCGCTTCTATTATCATCAATTCATATCCTGAATATAAACAAATGAATTTGCTTGCTAAGGTGGCATCAATTCAGAATAAAGAAATTGTAGCCTTAAAAACTGGCAGTGTATATCAATTGTCAAAAGAAGATATGATGTATTTAGGGCAGGCGCAAAGATGTGAGAGCTTCATTGCTTCTGTGAGGGCAAAATCAAATGAATTAGAGCAAAAGATTTTAGCGATGACACAAGAAAGCCTTAAGGCTTTTGACCCAAAAGACGATAGTAATTGGAGATAGTTATGCAGAAATTCACAGAAGAACTTTTGGTCGAATCCACCGGGGAAAAATGGGTGCTAAAGCGTGCGTTTAAATTTTACTATGCTGATAACGCTGGCAATCCATTAAAAGAAATAATTATACCAGAAGGCTTTGAGACTGATTTTGCATCAACTCCAAAACTTCTTTATCCTTGGTTTCCGCCGATTGGGATTTACAACAAAGCTGCGATGGTTCACGATTTTCTTTATTCAGAATCAACTCCGATAACCAGACGGGAAGCCGATAAATTTTTCCTGCAAGCGATGGAAGTTTTAAAAGTTCCGGCGTGGAAAAGAAGGTTGATGTATTTTGCCGTAAGATTATTCGGTGCATCCCACTATGCTAAATAAGATTCTTGGAATAATTTTAGCAACGAATTTTCTTCAAGTCTTTTTCATCCACAGTTTTTCGGACAACGCACAATTCTTCGTCTGGAATGTTTATATGCTGCTGCAATGCTTCCTGCTGAGTATCGTTCTTCACCAATCAATCAATTACAAAGAACAAAAAACCAAGGCACTGAATTTTGTGGTGTTGATTTTTGCGACTTACAACCTTATCGACTTTGTTGCTGAGTGGTCCGTGGCAGAAACTCAATTTTACAATTACACAGTCGTAGTTTTTAGCGTGATTTTATTCTGTGGAATTTTGCCGTTTAGTGCGCTCGTTATTTGTCGATCCCTGATGCCGACCGGATCTGATTACAAAGAAGGTGATTCTTTTCTTGTTTACAAAAAACCTACCAACTGGTCTGGTCTTTTGGGGCTTGCGTTCCAAGCACCTTACGGACATTGTTCTTTGATAACTGAGGGGCAACATTTTCGTTTTAAAAAAGGCGAAGTTGTCGAAGAAAAGTATGTTGAAAAAAAAGATGATTTACATATAAAAATTCTTCCAGTAAAGTTAGAAGAAGCGAGAAAATTATTAGGCACTGAATGGTCGCTGAATAACAACTGTTTTAATGTATTTAAAAAATTCAAATGACTCAGCAATTGGAAGACTTCATCAAGAGCGACACTTTCAAGGAACAGATAACAACGATTATGGTTCCTTATACTACAAAAGTTATTGAAGAAGTAATTCGTCAGCACTCTCACAACACAAAAGACATTGTTGCTGACACGGTTAAAACAGTATTTTTGGAGATGGGATTAAATATTTCTAAAGAAACCGATGAGATAAAAAAAGATTTTTCGCATATGCGGCAAGCAAGACAAGGGTGCGAAGCCATCAAAAGCAATGCCATAAAGACCATATTAACAGTAACGATCCCGACAGTTCTTTATTTTGTCGGCAACGCAATAATAGAAAAATTACAAATTGTTATCAAATAAATTAGCACAGTTTTTTGAGGGACCAGCCGGATCAAAATCTTCAAAAAGATTGATCGGAATTGTCGGCGGCATAGCGCTGATTTATCTTGCTGTCCGTGGTGGAGAGCATTTTTTAGCACAAAATAATTCCGAAGCCTTCCTTAGATTATTTGACAGCCTCGCAATTTTTGTTGCTGGGGTTCTTGGTCTTGGTTTGGCGGATTATAAAATTAAAAAAGAAAATGAAAAAGTATCTGATCCTGATAGTAAGTAGTCTTGTAATCATAGGTCTAATATGGTTCTATCGCTTTGCCGAAAATAACGGCACAACAAAATGTGAATTAAAATATGAAAAAATATCTGGAGAAGTCCAAGCTAAAATTATCGAAGATAAAAAAATTATTTCTCAGCGGCAGGCTATTGCTAAGTCTGTTAGCTCCGATGGTAATCTTGAGTGGTTGCGCCAAAACCGATGCAAAGATTGTTCCAGTAAATGATTTTTGCGAAGGTAGATTTACCACACAATATCTGACAAAAAAAGATTACGACAATCTGGATGAGATCAGAAAGAATAAGGACTGGAAGATTACTGTAGATTTATTAACCGACAACAAAACTGAAAACGAAAAAGAATATGAACACTGTAAAGCAGAAAGTAATAAGTAAGATCATCGAAGTCGAGGGTGGATACTCAAATGATCGTAGCGATAGTGGCGGGGAAACCAAATACGGAATCACGGTTGCGGTAGCAAGAGCTAATGGCTATGCCGGAGATATGAGAAATCTTTCTTACGATCTGGCGTTTAAAATTTACTCCACAAAATATTGGGATTCACTTAATCTTGATGCCATCGAAAAACTTGCACCAAGAATTGCAGAAAAGATGGCTGATATAGGGGTTAATATGGGCGTTGGTCGCTCAGGATTTTTTTTGCAGCGTTGCCTTAATGTTTTAAATAATTGCGGCACTGCTTATGCAGACATCGTTGCTGATGGTAATGTGGCTGGCAAGACATTATCAGCGTTAAACTCATTCCTATCCCTCAGAAAACTCGATGGCGAAGAAGTTTTATTGAAGATGCTGAATTGTCTTCAAGGAGAATTTTATATTTCTCTTGCTGAAAAAAGAGAGAAGGATGAAAAATTTGTTTTTGGTTGGTTTAAAAATAGAATATGATAAAAAAATTACCAGACGGAAAATCTTTCGGATTTATACACTTTAAGGTTGATTGAGATTTATTTATTAGGCGTTTTTAAATCTTCAATTTTTCCAGTATAATCACCATTAGAAGTTTTTGAACCTTCCCACTTCTTTCCATCTATCAAAAAATACAGAATTCCCAGAAGAATCGCCGCTTTCCACCAATGATTAACGAGAAAACATTTCCAAGATGAATCATAAATTGCTTTTGCATCGGAAATTTGTTTAGTAGCTTCTCTTATTTCGCTCCTAATTTCCCCTATGTTATTAATTGCAGTCTCGACTTTTCCATAAGCAACACTTATTTCTTTTTACCATTCTTTTAGAAGTTCAGCAACTTCTTTAGCATCTAGTTTTCCGTCATTATCTGGCATATTGTAGTAGCAATGGATATTGATGATCTAATCGGGCATTAAATTCTTTCAGATTGGAAATTTCTTTTTTCAGCACTTCCTTTACCAATCCCATTGGAGATGGTGAGATTGGCGAGGTTTCAAATTTAATTTGTATCTCAAGTTCACTACGACCAGAAGTGTAATGAATAATTGCTGGCGGATTAAATTCAAATTTATTAAGCAACATTTTCCGACTCCTTTAAAAGTTTGCTAAGAATATCATTTAAAGATTTAGCGTGCTCTAAATCAATTACAATTCTTTCTATTAACGCAACGCTATCTTTACCTTCACTATAAGCCATTGTTAAAACTACATTTTTGTTTTTTAGAAGCCCTATGTTTATATTTGTACAAAATTTAGGAACTATTTTTTCCTGTGTAGATTTAATTTCTAAAATTTCTGGTGCTTTAGCTTGGTTATCCATATTATTATCTTTCATATTACGCTACACAATTATTGATTAAATTACTAAACATTGCTGGATTTTCTTTGTTGTTAAATCTCCAACAAAACTCATCCATATACTTTTCTAAATACTTCTTACTAACCCAATGAAACTGCCCCATCATTCCTCTTTTGACAATAGCCCAAAAGCTCTCAATAGTGTTAGTATGAATATCACCAACAACATATTGTTTCGCACTGTGATTGACTGTATGATGAGGCATTAAGCCTTTAAAAGGGATATAACCTTTAAAATCATCAGTCATTAAAACAGTTGGGGAAAATTAAAGTCAACCCATTAACGTATAATTCCGTTTAAAATAAACCCAACTGAACACTCTTGCCGATCGGTTTCTCAATCGCATCTGGAAATTGCTTATCGAACTCCTGCTCACACTCACCATTCATTTCGCAGAACCAATAGCCAAGAGATTGATTGTGAAGACCTCTAATCTTTAAGCCCTTGCCGAATGGTGCGTGTTTTTCACCGCACATACAGCACGGGTGGATGATGACCACTGCGCCGGATGATTTTAAAGCGTAGGCTTTTGCTGGAAATTTAACTGGTAGCTTTACCATCTAACTCCTCAATCAATTTATCCAGATACCAACGGCATTTTTTTAAATCATCAACCTTGTCTTTGTGGTCAGCTCTGGTAATGTATTTTATCACATTGCCTTTGCAGAATCCAGCAAGTTGAGTTGGTGATAACTTGGCTCGCAAGATGTCAAAGGTTTCGATACCACCGACTTTGTAATGATCGGGGTTTATTTTGTCAGCTTCGCCGCAGAATTTTTCGTCAATCGGAAATCTGGTCTTTACTCCAGCGAGTTCCCAATTAGCGATGCCGTGTTCTTCAAAAAATTGTGAGATAAAATTTGCATACTGAACACAGGTGCTAAATCTTTTGTCAGCAACGATGGCTGCTGGTTGTTGGTAATAATCTTTTTTCATTTTTTACGAAATTTGTTTTTAATATTAATACGTTAGTTTAATAATTTTCATAGTCCGAATAATTTTTGGATCCAAGTTTTTTTCTCTACCGGAAGATCTCTGATTCCCATCTCAATTTTTCTGATCTTGATGAGGTGCTTGATCTTGGTTTTTTTCCGACAATCCAAAACGATTCCTGATGTAAATGCTGGATACATAATCCTCCTAGGTTTTGTTGAACAAAAATCAAAGAACTGATCCACAGTCTGAAAGATTAAAGTCCGGTCAGTACCTGAGCCAGTAGCTTTAAAGCTATTCAGAATGTGGATAGCGTGAGAAATAATCTCGTTAGTTACTCGCTCCTGCCTCAGGGTTGTTATCTGGAACTTTAATTTCTCCACCTGCAATACCGGATTCATTTCTAACGCTTCCATTTAAAATCAAAATTTGTTTATCAAGAGTTTGTAAAGCTGCAATGTCTTGGCCGTTAATGGTATTAAGTTCCTGAACATATTTTGCAGTAGCCTTAATCAAAGAAGCTGTCAAGTTAATTCTTTGCAGAACTGCTCCCCTCAAGATCTTTAATCTATTTGCCAAATCTTCATTCGGGCTAATTGATGGTGTGGTTGGTTGGTTCTCGTTGTTCATAATTTATCCTATTATTTAATTCAGTGATTGTCAAATGCAGCTCACTGTTTACTGCACAAAACTCAGCGAGTTTCAATCGGTAGACTGGCAGAACATTTTTGTAATGATCTAGCTCTGTCCTCAAAGCTATCAAGGAATCTACGCTTTTTTTATTTGCGAGTTCTTCGATTTCTTTCTGGAAAATTTTTTGTAGAATCTTCTTTAACATAACCTTGCCTCCTTAGTCTATTAACCTCTAACGACCTTTGTTGATCGCTAAGCAATAACTCAGAATCAAAGTCGTAATATTTTTTTACTGGTCCAAATAAATCTTCTCCGTCAACGACTTCCAATTGTTTGTTGGTCGGACATTCAAAGATTTTTATGATCTGGTTTTGGACTAAAACCAACCAGCGTCTGAGCGTTTTAGTTTTGCTACCCATATTACCTCACAGATAAAGTTTCCTTCTGGTAAATTCTCAGACCCGGAATTTCTCTCTCCCCGTTTCTGATCGCCTGACGGATTGCCACTGTGTTTTCAATTACCAGATCAGCTCTGGACTTAGCCAACTCCTCAACGGAGATGACATCAAAAGTCCAATCTTTTCTGATGGTTGAAGTGCCGGACATCGTTCTAACCGGAGCAACCTTAACTGGCTCCACCTTAACGATCTCTTGCTTAACCTCCTCAACTTTTTGTTCAGCTTCGGCAACCGCTTCCGGCTCCTCGTCATCACCAAAAATTGATGCTGTTAATTTCGCAGCCTCAGCGTCTTCCTGTGCTTTCTTGATACGCTCTTGCTTCTCACGCTCTGCATTTTCTTGAGCTTCCTTCAATCGCTTTTGTTGCGCCTCCTGATTGAATTTCAAAATTGATGCAGAAAGTTTTGTGATCGCATCGTCAAGAGGATTTGTTTTTGCCTTAAAAATTTCCTCAATTTTTTTGACAGTCGCTTTCAATCCCCTTGTGAGATCAAGACGCTTCTCATCGTAGAGCTTGACGGCACGCTTGGCTTTTGCCAAAAATTCTGTTGCATCAAGAAGTGATTGCTGATCTACGATCTTATGAGTTCTTACAAACTCTTGGATCATAGTGAGATCAGCAACCTTCGACTCTTCTGCCTGCTCTACAAATGTTTCTAATTCGTTTGTCATATTAATTTTTAAATATAGTTGATAAAATATGCTTAATTACTGGTACAGTAAAACTATTCCCTAAAGCTTTATAAGCTTGAGTTTTGCTAACTGAGTCACAATAACCACTAGGGAATCCTTGTAGTTCACAAGATTCGTTAACAGTAAGCATTCTATATAACGATTTATCAGTACTATCCATATCTTGTCCAACTACAGATTTATGAGCAATGATTGGTCTTCCTGCTCCCCTTACACCTTTATACATTGAAGCGGTTAGTGTTCCAAGTTTTTCAGTTTTTCTAAAAAATCTTTTATTTGAAAACCCAATAGCTGCATAACACCAATTTTCATCAATCATTAATAGCTGATTAGCTTCTTTAGGCTGTTCAATTATTACTTGATTATATTTATCGGCAACCAACTTTCCAACCCAATAATACCGCTTGCGCTGCTGCGCCGTTAAAAGTGCAGAATTAATCATTATCGGTTCAATTCCCAGATTCTTACTGATAATATCACGATCAGCAGCTTTCATTGATGCAACATTTTCTAAAACAAAATATCTTGGTTTAACCTTGTTCAAAATTCTTAGATATTCAAAAAACAATCCGCTTCGCTTACCTTCTAAGCCTTTTCCGTTACCTGCAATTGATAGGTCTTGGCATGGCGAGCCACCAATAAGCAAATCAACATCAATGACACTACCGCCCACATTCCTAACATCGCCCATCTGGACAATATCGGGGTAATTAGCTTTAGAAATCTGCATAGCGTATTTATCGATCTCACTAGCATAATATTCACAATCGATATTAAGCTCTTTGAGCGCCTGCCTAGCTCCAGATATTCCGTCGAATAAACTCAATACTCGCATTACTCAGCCCCCCTAACACGATACCCTTTAGTTGGGTGGAATGTCACCTCCCGCTTGATACCAGTTAATGAGATGAATGGATGGAACACTTGAATTTTGCCCTCCATTTTAAGCCTGCCCTCTGCGTTGAGAGCTGGCTTGATAAATTTATCGTCCGGTTTTTTTAACCTTCCTGATCTTTTAATATTTCTATTGCTCATATTTGTTTTTTGTTTTTGTTATTCTTTTATATTAAAAAATTTAAGATCTCGCTTTGTTTGCCTCGCTGCTAAAAATTCTATTAAAAAATTTATAGCCGAACAGACTGCTAAGATACAAACTAGTTCCATATTTGTTTTTTGTTTTTTATTATTTTAGTTTTCCCCTGCTTGGCTCCTATAAAAATAAAACTACACGAGATGGCGACCACGCAGCAAGGGCTTTATTCCTAACTTCAACCAACAAAGCTAAGTTATACTCTCTCGCAAGTTATTCTTTTACCAAGGAATCTCATCGCCAAGATCATCGTCTTGAGAATTTGATTGCGCTTGTTTCGCAGGGGCGGCAGCAGCTTTGCGCTGACCATCCTCTTTCTTGTCAAGAAGAACCAACTCGCCACCAAACATAGGAATTTCTACCTCAGTATTGTAGCGTTCGATGCCTTCTCTATCAGTGAATTTTTTAGTCTTCATCTGACCTTCGACATAAACACGAGAGCCTTTGTGCAGGTATTGAATCAGCTTACAAATTCTTTCATTGAAAGTTGAGATGTTGTGCCATTCAGTTTTTGATTCCCACTCTCCGGTCTGTTTACTTTTAAATTCTTCCGAGGTTGCGATTGAAAATCTCGCCCAAGGATTTCCGTTTTTTGTTGTGCCGCTTTCCGGGTCTTTACCCAAAGTTCCTAGTAAGCTGACTTTATTTAATGATCTTAATGCCATTTTTTTCTTTCTCTTTTTCAAAGTTAATAATGTCAGAATATTTGTAATAAACATTCCGCCCAATGTAAAACCATTGGGGATGATTAAAAGCTAAATACCTTGCAGACCGGATGGACTGTGGATGCCACCCCCACCGAGCCGCAAGTTGATTAGATGTTAAACAATTTCTTGGCTTAGGAACCATCTCTTTTGGTTTCCGCCTAATTTTATTTCCTGATTTAAAACGCATCGCCGTCCTCCGCTGGTTCGAGATCGTCCTCCTCAACGACTGCCGCTAATTTCTTGCTGGTAGTTTTTTGTTGAGGTTGGGGCTGATCCCAGTTATTAGGATTGCCGACATCGTTGTCCTCAGATTCTTTTATCGGTGCTGGTTTTTTAGCTTCCTGTTTTGGAAGTTTGTTCAACACCTCAGTAATCCAAGTCGCCACTTCTTTCTTGTGGTCGATCGGCAATTGTTCAAACCAACTCTTCAATGATACTCTGTCCTTAAAAGACTCGGCTTCGTTTCTGAGTTGTTGTGGTAGAGAGATCTTCTCACGATCAGCAACAACCTGTTCATTTACTATTGGTTGAGGTTGGTTTTCGTCAGGAGTCCCTGTCTCGTTTTCAATAACTACACCATCTTCATCCGCAACAATGTCGGAATCTAAATGGCTGGTTACTGATTTCATTTCTTCGGAATTTTTCGGTAGGAATTTTGAGATCTGTCTTAACGCTGACTTACCCCAGAACTCATCTGCCTCTTGATCCCATAGCTTTGGATTTTTGCTTTTAGCTTTGAGCTTCATAACTTTTTCTTTGCTCAAAAATTTCAACAAAACATTTCCATCGGTCAGTTTTGCTGCGGCGTAAACACCGATCCGTTCGCCCTTATCTTTTTCTGGAGCGAAGACTAAAGGCTCGTGTTCCATTTGTTCTTCGCCGTTTACGATCTTGATCTTGAAAGGCTCATTCGACCAAACCAAATAAACCGAAACCTTTGATACGGCTCCAGAATTTTGAATCAGTTTCATCAAGCCCCAAACCATCGGAGAGTATTGAGCCTCAGACCCGAAGGTCATCCAACAAGCCTCGTTACCATCCATTAACAAACCTTCCTTGGCAGCCTTTTCAAGGGCGACCATAATAGATTTTTCTGATGCGCCTTGCAGCTTTCCAGTTTTATCTTTTGAGATTGAATCAACATAGAAAGTTTTTGCCGCAGTCACGAACTTCTCTGCTAAGATGTGCGCTGGTAGTAGCTTACGATACCTTTCGATCTGGGTATCAATCAGTTGTGAAAACTTTTTCGGTTCCATATTATGATATTTTTTTAATTGTTATTCTACGATAGCCAGAACGACCGCCGTAGGTAGTGCCAACCATATCACTAGTGATAACAGTTGGAGGTGATGCCTTAACTTCGGAAAATTTTACAGCGTAGTTGTAAGATACGGCAGCCGGAGCATTCTTAATTAAGTCAGTGATCTCAGCCTTTGCAGCATCTTCAATTTTTTCTAAAGCCTTCCTTTGTTCTCCGGCTTCCAAGAATCTTTGGCAAGCTGCTTGGAAATTAATGTCATCACCAAAATCAATTGCTTGATCGTGCAGATTGTGAGCGTAAATTTTCTTGATGATGTCGCCATCCTCTGAGTAGTCAGCTTGTGGAGGAGTTTGCTTCGCAACCATATCCCAGAACTTCGTGATTTTTTTACAGATTCTTCTACCAAAATCTTCATCACGATCACGCAACAAAATGTGGATGTCATACCCGATCACCGATGCAACAAGAGCGGTCCAGCCTCTACGGCAGATTTCTAATTGTTGCTGCACTTGGAACTCGATGTGAAGCGGGGCTTCCTCGTCAGTCCATTCTTTTTTGTGGACAAAATAATCCACGAGTTTGATCTCTAAAATTCCGGGACCGCTTTCGATAAATTTATCACGCAACATATTGGCGTTATATTTATCTTGAGCCATCTCAGGATTCCAATCGTCAGCAAGACCGATGATTTCGTAATCAAAGCTCGCACCCATTTTAGGAGTTTCGCCGTGGCGCATATACTCTTTCATTGGGCGGACGATCACGCCATACATTTTAGCAATTGCTTCTGCGGTTGGAGCTTCGTAAATTTTTCCCCAGAAAGCACGCTTGGATTTTAGCTCATCTTTTTCAAGCAGCCCAGCCTTCTCGTGGTAAAGCGAGAACGCAGTTGCGTAAGGAGATTTATTGTAAAGGGCAGCAACCTCTGTTGAGGAGATGTCCTCGGACTTCCATTGAAGCCACTCGGTATCATCTTTTGGATGTAAAATTATAGGATTCATATTTATTTTTTTTGTTTGTTTACTCTTGTTTTGTAGCTGCTTTGACTGCAAACATAGCGGCGGATTCAATTTGATCCTGAGCTAAAGTAGTCAGCCTATATATATCCTGGTCTAAAAAATCCCTTGGAGGGTTGGCTCTTGGTTTTATTTCTTGAATTAAATCAATAAGTTCCGCAGCCTTAGTTTTTATTTCATCCACGAGTGGATTGTTTGAAGGATTAAAGTTTATTCCAACCCTAAATTCACCTAATGTTTTTTCGTTCATATTGTTTTTGTTTTAAAATTAATAATGGTTGCGGGTGCAAGATTTGAACTTGCGATCTCCTACTTATGAGGTAGGCGAGATAACCAAACTTCTCCAACCCGCAATAATTTAGCAGACTCAATCCACGAGGGATCGCTGGTCTGCCAGCAGCACATTTTTTAATTATGCCTGTAAAAAATTAATCAGGGACAGTCTCTCACTGGTCAAAGATTTCCTATTTTATTTGAGGCTCTTTCCAATCCTTAAGTTTTGAGCCTTGACTGCACTAATCTTTATCCGTGCCGGATTTTTTAACTTCGGTAGATAATCTTTCCAAAGCCTTCATTGCAACCTTACCGATCTCAATCATTTCTTCTTCGTTAAGTTGCACTTCGACTGCGCCTTTGTAAGACATATAGTCGCTGGAATTTGCACCTTCATCTACGAATGAAGCTCTGCCTGAAAGTTTTTGTTCAGTTGATCTGCCGGAAGAGTCCGCCATTTTTTCTGTACAACACATACTTTCAGAATTGATGTAGAGGTTAGTTAGTTTTTTCATAATTTTATTTCTCCTTGTTGATATTTTTTTTTGATCTCTTCGATTAATTTTTCGTTGTGAGATTTTGTCTGAATTTTTTTAGACTGATTCACAACAAAAAACATGATGACAAAGCAAACTAAAGTTGTAATTATTATTTCTAATGTTTTCATAAAACTAATTTATTAAGTTGGTAGTAATATAAGTAGTAATATAAGTAGCACTACAACTAATGTCAAGCACTATTTTAAAATATTTTTATATTCATCGTCAGACCTTGCGAATCCTGCATAGCCGCCAGATTTTTTTACTTGTTCAATAAAATTTATTTGTCCTTTTAAAGTTTCGTTTGGGTTTTTTGGAAAAACAAATCCCTCTTTTTTACATTCGATTGCCGTAAAAATTGCGACAGTTTTTCCAACCATATCCGGCGTGATTTTTACCTCAGTCCATCCAATTAAATCTGAGCTGCCATTATGCAATCCGGTCTTGATAACTCTGCCGTCAAGAGTTTTGAACAATCCTACATTGTTGCGGAATAATCTGTTGCGAAGGCGTGATGCAGCAAGAAGTATCTTGGCTTGAACATTACATTCGGCGGTTAGTTTTTCCGTTGCCATACAATTTGTTTTTGCTTTCTAAAGTTAAAAATCTTATGCGCCCAGCTATCTTTATAGCCACGCTTCTTACCAAGAGCGATCAACTCTTCAAGCGATTGAGCCGATGCTTGCTCTCTTATGGCGTGCTGACGCACCGCTTCTTTGTCGATCTCAACTAACTCACCTTCGACCTGCTCAACCTGCCTGCCTTCATATTGGAAGCCGCAGTTTGGGCAAGCTGGAGCTGGTGGGTGGATGTGATAACATTGATCGCAAATTTTTGTCGCAACTTTTCTCTCGCTAACTTTCTTCTTTTTAGTCGCAGAAAATTCCAGCTCCCAATTTCTATCCTCGTCCGGAAGACCGTGGCGCAAGATGTTTCCAGCGTGATCTAAAATAATTGCTTTTGGTTTCCCTTTTTCTGCACGCAAACATCTTCCGACTTGCTGCAAATAAATCGTGAGTGATGCGGTCGGGCGCAACAAGATGCAGACCTCAACCGCAGGGACATTGAACCCCTCGCCAACGAGATCAACATTGCAAAGAATCTGAATTTTTTTCTCACGAAAATCAGTAATGATTTTTTTTCTCGTCTTCTTGTCGAGCTTTGAATCTAAATGCTCGGCGACATATCCTGCCGCAATAAATTCTGCCGCAATATGTTTCGAGTGTTTGATTGATGTGCAAAAAACTAATGCTTGGCGACCATCGGCGAGCTGCTTGTAGTGCTTGATCGCATCACCCGTGATAGCAGAGCGATCCATAATTTTATCCGCTTCTTTTTTGTTGAAGTCGCCACCAGTCTTTTTAACTCCAGCCATATCCGGCGTGTATGGAGCGTATGGTATGTAGTCAGAAAGAAATCCGTTTTGTATCAACCATTTCATTGACGGACCGCAGATAATATTATCGAAAATATCTCCCAAGCCACGACCATCAAGGCGTTTCGGAGTTGCTGAAAGTCCAACACATTTTGATTTTGCGTAATAAGTTTTGACAGCTTCCCAAGTATGCGACTTGCAGTGGTGCGCCTCATCAAAGATAATTACGTCTGGAAATTTTATATGAAAAATTGCGTCAGAAATTTCGTGTTCGTAAAGCGACCGGAAAAAATAATTCTTCCGCAGCTTTACGCCATCACCATTCTCAATCATTTGAATCAGATTGTAGAGAGTTTGGATTGAACATATCTGAATTTTTTTTGTGAGGTCTGGCTTCTCGCCGCTTGCGATTTTACCATACTCCAAACCCAATTCATCAAACGCTTCGCCAGCCTGATCTCCAATCTCTTGGCGATGCACCAAGAAAAATACAGAGTGTCCAAGTGCCGCCGCACGCTCAAAAATGTCAGCGGCGATTCTTGTTTTTCCGGCTCCGGTGGCAGCTTGTAAAATTACTGAGTTAGATTTTCTCAATGTCAATCTCGTGTCCAATATCATCTTCTGCTGATATTGTCTCAGAGGTTTCTTTTTTGTCATTTGTTTTTCCAAAAATGTAAGTTAAAGGTATTTTCGTGCCACGAGAATTAATCCCTGCGGCGTAAGTTTTATTTGGGGCTGGTTCCGCACCCAAAATATTTTTCAACTGTTGACCCCAAGATCCAGCCCAAGGTGTTCCAGCTAAAAGTTTTCCGAGGGGAATTGATTGATTAGCGACCCATAAGAAGTCCTCGTCAATATCCATTCCCCATCTTCTGAGTTCGATCTTCGCACCCTCGTCTTTGCGCCAAGTGTTGTGATCGTTGCAGATAGAAATCAGCTCTCCGATACTCGTTTCTCTAATCAACTGACCATTATCATATTTAACCGTGGTCGTGAGCAAAGTGTTGAGCAATCTATCTTCATCACGCAACAATTCTCGTGAGTGTTCGATCCAATCCTCGCCAGCGATCCATTCTTTTGCTTCCTCAAGCGTCAATCTTTTTGTTGAAACGCAAAGATAAGTTCCCGCTAACATCGGCGCAATCTGATCTGCTTGTCTTTTCTCAGTAAAGATTTCTCTTGCAGCTCGGTTGAAAGTTTTGATGTTTACCAAAAGGGTTTCGATATTATCGAACGCTCTCTTCATCATCGCCGCTGCATACTCCGCCGTGATTGTCTCGTTAATTTCAACAACCAGTTTGTTGTATTTTTCCGCTGATCCAAGCTCAAAACTTTTCTTCAAAATCAATTTGGTGATACGGCTTTCATCCGCATACTGGCTGATTGAAGGGTTGATTGCAAAGAAACAAAACGAGGAGCGGATGCAATAACTCATACTCTCGCCGCCCGCAGTTCCTTTAACCATCTCGCCGCCGGAAGATGCAACACGAGCCAAATCTAAAATGCCCTGCATCCGAATTGCGCTGGCTTTATCTTCTGCCTCAGCTTCATCAAAGACAATTGGTAAAGCGTCTCGCTTCAATGTTTGCCTGATTCCTGCCTCGGTCGTTTTTCCTTCGATAAATAATCCGAACTCACCAAGCATCGGCTTAATTACCATATTATTAATGGTTGATTTTCCCACGCCACTCGGTCCGGTGACGAAAATATGAGGTCGCCATTCTAACATTCCGCAGATCGGCGCAATTACGCACCAGCCCGGCAAAATTTTTCCACTCAAATCATTGACCCAAGAAAATTCATTGCAGATTTTGTAAAACTTTTGAGCCTCTTCATCGCTGAGTGGCTTGATTAATGGGTCGAAAGATAGCGGATAAGCACCCTCATAAACGCAGCGGGTTTCCGTTTTGCCCGGCAAATATTCTTTTCCGTCAATAAAGACTGTATCGCCAAGATGTAACACTTTTTGTTTTCCATCAATCCACGCTCCACGACCACGGCGCATTTTCGTCTCAGAAAAAATTCCTTTTTTAGTGCATTTATCCATCAATGCGGAACCGATCAAATCCCAATTTACTTTATCTTTTTCTCCGAGGTGAGCAAATTTCTCCTCCCACCAGCCGATAGATGCGAGCTGAAATAAATTTAATTTGGTATGCGCTCCGGCAGAAAGAGAAATCACTTGCTGCCCTCTTCTTGGGAGATAAAAATAATTTCCATTATTATAGCCAAGCACCACAAACTCATCTTGCATATCAAAAATATCGCCAGACTCAGCGGCGATTTTAAATTCTTTTTTCTCCACCTCTACACAGAACTTTCTCAGCCAAGATTGAACCATTTCTTTTGTCCAATTTTGCTCCAAGCAATCGGCGGCATCAAAACCTTTCGGCGTGTCTTGAGGTGCGAAAGTTATTTTGATCTGCTCAACGCCAATTTTAAAAAGCTCTTGCTTAATTTCTTCTGCTGCCTCTGATCCGGCTTGGTCAGCGTCCGCCCAGATTGCAACCTTTCTTCCGGCAAGAGGTTTCCAGTCAGTTTGTCTCACAGATTTTGCACCACCAGACCAAGAAACCACATTGCAGCCAAGCAGCTTGGCGCAAGCGTCCGCAGCCTTTTCACCTTCGCAAATAATTACTTGCTTATCATTCGATTGAATTGTTTCCAGTCTGTAAATTGGGCGTGGCGTAGGAAAAGCCTTGACGCACCAGCCCTCAGTCCCATCTTCTTTTCTGCACCAAGTGAGTGGGAAAAAGATTTTTCCAGCGGCAAGCGAATCAACCCGCACAATATAGCCAAGCAGCTTTCCTTCTTTGTTTTTGTAAGGATGAATCAGTGTGGCTTTTTGTTTTATTGTCGTGTCCCGCTTCGGATTGTAAGCCTCAAAATCTCCGGTAATTTCCGGCACAGTTTCTGGCACGGGAAAAATTTGGTAGAGCGAATCCTTTGGCTCCTTAATTACTATCGCCCGCTTCGGTAGCTTGGTGAGCTTTAACTCTTCGCCACTAAGCATCTTGCACGCATCGACAAAAGTTTTGCCACGAGTTTGCACAATATAATCAATAGCGTCTCCGTGCGCCCCACAACCAAAGCAATAATAGAGTCCTTTCTTGTCATTGACATCGAAGCTCGGCGTGCTTTCTTGGTGGAATGGGCAGAGTCCAAGAAAAATATCAGCGGTTTGTTTTTTTAATTCAGTGTCTTTGCCAATAAGCTCCGACAACTTTATCTTAGACTTTATTTCGTCTGTGTCGAATCTTGACTTTTGCATGTTATCAATTGTAATTTTTTTGGTATTGGTCTTTTTGCAGATAAATATTTAGCGAGGGATTGTCGGCAAAATCCCAGCTCTTTTTCAGCATCGTAGAGACTTAGAAGTCCCCGCTTTTCCAAATAATTTTTTAATTCTTCAGGGGTCATAGTTATTTGTTTTTTAGTTGATAATGCACTGGCAGTTGCATTGAGCCATTAGCAGCCAGAATCCCAGCCAGAAGCAGATATTAAAAAATTTTTGGGTTAAATCCCAAACAGTAAAACAGATTGGAGATTTTAAAAATGATTCTTTTCTTGCGTCTATTATGGCAATTTTTTCCTCAAACCCTCTTTGATCTTCAGTCATATTTTTTTTGTTTTTATTAATTTTAATAGTAGGCGGGCGGCGGTATCAGCCATTGATTCGTCAGTTTTAAAAACACAGAACAGCGGTTCAATTTGTGTATTAATTCTTATCAAGATCCCATCTAGCCCAATGCTTATGGGCTTTGGCAATGTTTTAATTAAAGTTTCCAAATCATAAGCGGGAAACTTTTCCCCAAGAATTTTATCTTGGATCATCGTATTAGATTTTCCCCGAAAACCCGCTTCGTGTAGCTGCTTACTTATTTCGTAAGATGTGATATTCATTATTTTTTGCCCCCGACTAATTATTTAGGTGAATCTGGCAACGGCATCCAATGTGTAGGCTCGCCTGTTATCTCATACACAAACTCAGTTCCTCCGTCTGGTGCGAGTTGCCAGCCATAATAATCCCAACCCACAATCAACACCTGCATAAAAATTTCCATATTTTTTTTCCTACAATAACCTGAATTTAAAGGAAAAAATGCTAGTATTCTCGAGCCGTCCTTGGGAGCCGTCTCGATTGGTTGCCACTCATAATTAATCATAAATACTCTTTTTTTTTGTTTTTGTTTTCTGGTTAAAAAATTAACCTAAACAGAAATTCTTTGCAAGTTAATTTTTTAACTTTTTTTTTGCGACTAGGCTCCGTAATAATCGCCACACTTTTTCCGCTTCGTTTAAGTTTCTGATTTTGGCAGTGTGATATTTAAAGCCCAATTCAGCCGATAAAAAATTGTAAAGATCTTTGCGTGTCCAACTGCCACCTTGCCACAGCGGATCAAGCAGCTTGTGGATTTCTTGCCGCGCCGTGCGAAGTCTTGGCGTTGGGATATTGCCTAGCGGATTGGTTGGGTTGGTGGTTTTGTAGTGACAGCCAACATAATTTTTGCAGCCATTGCAGCGCCAGAACGGCTTGGAATATAAATCCTCTCGATGAGGATAAATTTCCTTGCCGTTCGTTAAGCGCGCTTCCACTTTAGTTTGACAACCGCAGCAGAAAATCAGCATAGGATCAAGGACAAAATCCTAGGCGAATCATTAACCTTGTATAATTTTTTAAGCTCAATCAAGCGTTTAATTAGAAGGCTCGCCCCCGTCTCGCTACAATTTAATTCTTCCGCAATTTTCTTATTTGAAATAAAAAATTCTTCTTTGTCCGAATAATTCTTGACAAGGTGGGCGTGTAGGCGGGCGGTGTTGCCTGTCATTTTTTTAGTTTTGTTTTTCATTGTTAGTTTTTGCTTAAATTGTTAATATCAATTATTTGTGCCTGAATTTGAATTATTCTTTTGTTAAAAAAATTGACTTCTTTCTTTGCAGCTTCTAATCTTTTTTCTGCAAATTTTTTGTCGGTCTTAACCCATTTTAGACATTTTTTTAACTCCAAAATACTTTTGGCGGCTTGGTCAATTGTTTTTTTAGTCATAAATTTATTTTGTTTTTGAGTTGATAAAATTAATCCAGTCCGTTTCAATCAAGGTTTCAGCCTCAAATAAAAACTGCTCTGGATCTAAGCCCAAATCTTTGACCTGGTGTAACCTGCTTACAATTTCCGGTTTGAGTTCCGTTTTATCGTCAACAAAAATTGCATAGCCAACCGCCCCTAATTGCTCCGCCAATTCAAATAAAATTCCCATTTGTAGCGAATCATCTTTTATAGCGAGTGTCTTTTTTAACAAATCCGAGAGTATCATCAAAAGGCGGTTGCTATCTTTTAACTTCGTGGCTTTTTCAATCTCGCTTTCAATCCGTTTCGAAAAATTTTCTTTAAAATAAGTATTAATCAAAAGAGCAGTTTCTTTTGCCTGCTCTTCTTTCGATAAAATTCTTACGCCGGATAAATTTTCTTTTGGCACGCCCAAAGTTTCGGCGAGCGTGTCAATTATTTTTTGGTCTTTGATTTGCATATTTTTTAAATTGTTTTGGTTATTGGTCAAAAGCATAATCTTTAAAAGATTGGTCAAAAGCATAATCTTTAAAAGTTCCAGCAATTTCGCCGCAAATTCTTTTTATTTCGTAATCGTTCGGAGTTACCTTCTCTGAATAATTATCAATCGCTTCCACAAGGGCTTGCCCTAAGTCTCGCAATAAT
>Ga0208546_1000245_pt1 | contig 22859 bp, 38 predicted proteins | sample DEB19_08_DNA_4_FD_184528 | JGI IMG/M metagenome (GOLD analysis project Ga0208546, IMG submission 184528) | Aqueous microbial communities from the Delaware River and Bay under freshwater to marine salinity gradient to study organic matter... | ecosystem: Environmental > Aquatic > Marine > Coastal...
AAGCGCCAACGAGATGAATAAGCCCGAAGCAATAAAACCCAAACCCAGGCACATAGCCGTAGTGAACGAAATGTTGACGTTTTTGATAGCTTTTGTCATCTTCTTCCCAGTTTCTACGGATTGAAAGGATTGTATTACTACCTTTTTCTAGGGTAACAACGTAAGGTAGGGCAATACCTGTAGGCTCACCGTCTTCTTCATGCTCAAAACCAGGTAAGTCTAGGTCAACATGCATTTCTAAGACCTTATACCGGTCATCCGATGTGGCTCTGAAGCCCATTTTTTCAGCAATTTTCTTCTCGACTTCGTCCAAAACGTTGTCTGGTTCACCCAAATCAACATCTCTATAGAACCCTGCTACCTGTAAACGACGTAAATCGTTCTCAGTCTTACGCATAACATGCGTCACACGCTCAGCTTGCTCTAAATTCATCGCGCCATAAGGCACAACAAGGTCTTCAGCAGGTACAAACACCGAAACCTGACGATCTAAGTGGGGGTCAAAATAGACTTTTTTGAACGCATTACCTGACATACCCAAGCCCCACAGCATACGCTCATGCTCTGGTCTAAACTCAGCCATCTCATCGGTCAACTGATAGTTCATATCATCCTGAACTCGCGTTGCAGCCTCTTTTTTAGCCTGTGTTTCCTTACCAATCACCTGAGTTTTAACCGGACCCGCGGCAGGGAACGTACTCATCATAGACTCTGCTTGGAATTTAACCAATGCTTCACTCAAGAGTGGGTGATACACCCCACAAGCACCCTCCCAAGGTTCTGACCGCTCCTCAATCTTCATCCCTAACAGCTCGATACCATCGACGTATGTTTGCAACCAATCACGCCTTGAGGCAATATCGGCGTCGAAATCGGCTAAAAGGTCATTAGCAATTGATGCTAATACTTGTTCATCTAATTCTTCTGCTAAGTTGGCATTAAAGTCTTCTATACCTTCATTAGGTATCAAATCAAGTTCTAACCCTCCAATTTTTAGCACAACATCATCTGGGTTTTCGATTTCTATCTCTAAATCTGGTTCTAAACTATCAAGTGCTGCCATGCCTTGAGGGGCTTGGTAAAGGGGTTTTTCAATTGCCATGTTATGTAGTTCCTATAGGTGAAAGCTTCACTTAATAATACGTCACTTTACGTCTAAAGTATTGTTCTTCTTCGGGTTCATCACGTTTGGTCCCTACAAACCCACCTTGTCTAAATCTAATCAATGCCATACTAACTGTATCGACAATATCATCGTGCTTTCCTGCGGGGAATGATGCTACATCATCTATCACTTCTTCTGCCCAGCGAGTTTGTGGTGCCCATACATAACCCGAAGCAAAAATATCAGCAACCGAGTTAACCCTAGAAATCTTGTCGTTACCCTTAGTGGGGGTAAATTCTTGCACGGGAATACCCATGCGGCGTAGTTCTTGGATTAGTGATGCGCCTGAAGCCCTTTTTTCGATAATGACCCCATCAGGCTCCCATTCTTTATACGCCTCAAACACCCATTCTTTTAATTCGGGAAACTCCACACGCTTTTTAACGGCATCCAGCAGTATGATATTAGGCTGCATATTGCCATTTTCATCTTCATAGTCGAATACACCCCATACCGTCATAGCACTATAATCAGCATTGTTATGCTTTTCGAAGGCTGTATCCCAAGACATTAGGGTGAACTCAATATTATGAGGGGGGTTATCTCTTGTCCACTCTCGCCACCACTCCCGCTTAATAAGCGCACCTTCTTCTGAGGTAGGCTCTTGTTGGTACTGCGCTTGCCATTTACTGTTCGGAATCTCAGCTTTAACTGCTTCTAGTTCTTCTAACGACCAAAACTCAGGCCATAAGGGCTTACCACTAGGCAATATTGCGGGGAACTGCACAAGACGCCACTGGTCCATCTTGTCGCTCTTCTGTGATGCTTCAAGAATCTGCCCTGTTAAATCGCGGGAGTGCCATCGAGTGTTATGGCTTACTACACCATTAGCTATGAAGTTCTCTGTGCGCTCTATTTCTACATCAAAAACTTCTTCTTCGCCGTCGTAAGTTATAGAAACTATAGGGTCAGTTGTGAAGTCTGAGGTACGCCGCAGCTCGTTCAAGTATGTCTGGTGTTTTGCCATATCCAACTGCGAGATTGCAGTCGTTACATAAGAGCCCTCGTACTTTTCCGGTGTCGTGGCAGTGGTCAATGCATAATTTTCCACCCCAATGCGCTCTAACATTCTTTCCTGGTGGTTGTCCGCATACGTCGCACTTATTCCCTCGCTCAAGTACCATGAGGTCATACTGCTTAGCGGTAATCCCATATCTGTTTTTAATACGCCGGGCTCTATTTTGCTCTGCTGTTGCTTTCTTGGGTGGGAACTGTTTTGAGTAGCAGCTACCGCAGAATCCCCTACTATGCACTGGGTTAGCACACCCATCAGTTGAGCAAGTTTTACCTTTCCATTTCCCATGAAACCCCATTTCTCTGCGTGGGGCATTGGGGTTCTTTCTGTGGTAGCACTCTCGTGACATACATGGTGCGCAAAGACCTGGTTTTGTTTTCGCTCTTGGTGGGCGATTACATCCTTCATTACTACAAGTTCGTGTCCAACCTTCAGGTGTTTTAATCTGGTCCATTCTAATACTCCATCATTCATGACAAGAAACGGATGTCTCTCGTTTGCGCGTACTATTTTACCAGATTGTGTTTGTATTTTGTATATGGTATCAACACCACTTGACTGATGATTCAATACTCTTGATACAGATAGGTGTCCATTATCAAATGTGGCTACATTGTCCCCCAAACATATGTCTTTTAACGGCTTTTCTTTACCATCAGACATGAGGACAGGGGTGTCTCCAGTCATACACATGCAAATTAGTATAGACCCCCCAGGCTGTAACCGTTGTCTAGGACCTGACGTATACCAATCATAGGTCTTATCGTAAATCGCTGGGTTTGTTCTAGCGGCTAACGCCTCGGCTTCTGTGTGAGGATCATCGACGATACACATATCAGCACCACGGCCTGCCAAGGCACCACCGACACCTGTCGCAAAATACTCACCATTCTTGTTAGTGTTCCAACGGCCTGCAGCTTTAGAATCTTGCCTTAACTCAACATCAGGGAATATCTCTCTGTAGCGCTCAGAGCCCACCAAGTTACGCACTTTACGACCAAAACCTTCAGCTAATTCTGATGTATTGGAAACCTGCATAATCTTTTTGTTTGGGAACTTACCAAGCAACCAGGCAGGTAATAGATAAGACGTAAGCTCCGACTTTGTATGTCTTGGGGCTAGGTTAATAATAACGCGTTTTTCTCTACCTGACGCTACATCACAAAACAATTTAGCCATACGACGATGGTGACGTCCATTGATAAACTCAGGCCATATGTACTCTACAAAGGCCATAAAATCATTTTGGGCGCGTTCACGCAATTCCCGCTGCTTCAACTCATCTAATATTTTATTGATAAGCACCCTTTCCGTAGGGGAGGCATAGGCCAGTGCTAGTTTTAGGTCTGCTTCGGACAAATCGTTAAGCATCGGTGAACTCTGCATCAGAGGCATCAATTACATTCGGGGTTGATAGACTTCGTCTAGCAATGTTCTTAATTAGGGTAGAGAGGTCTGACTCTAATTCAACAGTCGATTTCTGATTGATGTTAATTTCAACGCGTTCTGTAAATAACCCTACATCGGAAGACTTAGCCAAGAACTCAAGTGCTTTTAAACTGACCTTAGGGTCTTCACTTTCTGCATGTTCAAACAGCTTATACACTACGTAGTTACGCATCTTGTTGGATGGGTCTGTAAGCACATAGTCATGCTTGGAAAGCATCTTATTTAAGATGATAGCAGCACCTAGGGTGGTGGGTTTTGGTGGGGCATCGGGCGTTGCATGATAAATTTGCATAGCCTCTTTTTTGTCATCTGCCGTAGGTTCAGGCATATCAAATCCCATGCGCTCTAGGAATTCAACAGACGTAGTGAAGCAATCCCTGATATGGGACAACATGTTGGTTATCGCACTAGGTTCATCTAGTGGTGGGTCGAAGGATTCTTCCATACGGGGGTGACCGTGCTTTTTAGTGAATTTTAATATACCAAAATTTTTGGGCTAGGTGAAATAAAAATGACGGGGGGTGTTTCTAGGTTTTGGTCTAAGTGGATACTAGGCAAATTTGATAGGGGGGGGGTGGGGGTATGTTTTTGATTTGATATTTGTTGTCTTATGTAACATCGTTATGTGTGGTTTTGTGTAGTTTTGAAAAATTTAGTATTTGTCGCCTTATATAGTGTGGTTTAGTCTGGTTTTGTGCAGTTTTGAAAAATTTAGTATTTGTTTGAGTAGATTTGAGTAAGGGTATGATCGTACATGAACCGGCCAAATCTAGGGGGTGGGGGGTTCGCCTATACCTTATTAAGAAAAGATAAGCCCTTATACCCTTGATTTTGCTGGTGCTTCCTACATAGTAGACTTAATACTATTTAACACAACAAAACACTTGACATGGCTATTCAACGTGATACAATAAACCATCAATTAAGCAATACCGCTTGATTGACCTGGTAATTTTGCCAATGTTTTAGAGCCGCAAATTGCGGCAAGGTGGAACTATGGATAATTTCCATTACATGTTGGTTACAATCCAAACAAACGATAAATTTGTAAAAGATGCATTTTTTAGATACTACGATTACATCGTAGAAGGTTGCCATTTGGCAAATGGTGTTATGGGAATATGCCCAAGAATAAACGAAAAGGGATATATAACTTTTCGTTTACAGTTAGATAACTGTATATTTAAACAGATGGCAGATAAACATTATCTGTTTATCACCGGACTACTGCGGGAAATGTCCGCACATAGGCACTTATTTACAAGTGAACGTGTAGGCAAAATTTAAATAATTATTAGCCGCAAACGCGGCATGGAGAATCACATGGCTACGCAAAAAGCAACCGCAGTAAAAGCAACCGCAGTAAAAGCAACCGCAGTAAAAGCAACCGCAGTAAAAGCAATCGCAGTAAAATCGACTGCTGCAGCAATCGAACAAACTATCGTTGATAACAATGATAAAAAGATCATCAGCTTACTCAATGAAGTCGGTGCCCAGATTAACATTTTCGCTAAAGCGGGCGATAGCGTGGACACTGTTGATGAAAACATCAACAAACAAAAAGAACAATTAGCGGCTGAAATTGCCGCTATTAAAGCCAAGCATGGCTTGATAATTGACGCTGAAAAGCGGGAAAAAAAGCTGATAAACCAGCTTAAAACCGACACCAAAAAAAGGATAGACAATCTCATTACACCGCTACACGCGGCAAAAGTGACCATAGGTCACAAAGATAAAGGTTGTCCGTATGCGACCGCGCTATGGGAAGCAATGGGCGACTTAGCAGACCAAAGCAAGTCAAACTATTTGAGTATTATCCGCGCTTGCTTAGAATCCGGTGCAAAATTCTCAACGAACCCAAGCCGCGATAAAGCGGCAAAAGTAGTCGCAGACCAAAAAGATTCTAATAAAGGGGTACTTGAGACTCATGCAAAAACCAAAGATAAACCGGTTAAAACCGTGTTCGAACAGGTTTTGCCGGAATTGATAGAACTTTGTGGCGATTTGATAAGCAATCAAGTTTCGCAGGATATTTTAAGCGCGCTTCAAGACGCGCTCGAGTTGGCACATAAATTGCCAACAAAATAATCAGTTTTGTTAAACTGGCAAAGCCAGTTTAACAATTTTTACCTATTAGTTAAACCATAAGGCGGCGGAATGAAAACAAAAACATTTTTTAACGGTGTTTGGTACACCGTAGAGCGCAATCAAGCTGGGGGCGTAGATATGGAACGTGATATAAGCTTAACTGATCTGCTTTTTAGCATAGCTATGCTTGGCATGGGCGCTATGCTTTTAAGTTTCGCGGTAGATTGTGAAACAGCAAGCGCTGGTGTTAAAACTTTCAGCATTATATCTGGTGGCATATTGATGATAATCAGCGCGTTATCACTAGACTAAGGTGTACTATTATGATCCCGAACAATACAGGTATTAAAAAAAGTAAACCCCAAGTAAACCCAGCGTATGCTAAGCATTTTAGAACAATGTTGTTAGCGTTACCACCAAGTTATTTTTTAGAAGCTAATCAAGAGGCACAAAAGGCTATTAAATGGCTAGGTAAATATGCTGATTACTTAGAAAGTGAAGCCTACACGAAAAAAGCCGCAAAACAAAGAGAAGAAACTAATAAAAGTAGGGTTAAAAGAGGATTAAAGCCAATAAAAAACCACGTTTTTAATATCAAGGCTGCTTGATGCAGCCTTTTTTATGCCTGAAATTTAGGTTTTGATAAACTGCGCGCAGTTTATCAATTTTTACCTGTTAATTGAACATCAAGAGCCCGCTTAAAGCGGGCTTTTTTATGCCTTGCGCTTTTGTTTTCCTAGTTTTGTAAATTCTGCGATTTGAGCCGCGTTAATTTCAACCATATAGGGTAGCTTAGGTTTTAGGCTTTTTGTGGCGTGGTGGGCTTCAGATTGGCTTAAATGGTTATTTGCGTGGTATGTTTAGGCATAGCGGTACAGGTTAGGTGTGTCAAGAACGATTGAAACCCGTTCCTCTAAAGGGATTGGCGCGGGTCAAAATTTCCGAAAAGTTACTACGTAGGAACCAAAAGTGGATTCTACTTTTTCGCTACCAAACTGTGCCATCGCGAGTTGGGATAATAATCGGTAGGGGCAATTTTCATTAAAGGCATTGGCGGGTCTCAGGCAATCAGGGGTTTTTGGTTGTTTATTATTATTATTATTCTAACTTTAGATAGATATATATATATAAAATAATAGCCCCCCCGGGAAATTTCGGTTTTTTGCCTATCTCTCTCTCTCTCTCTCTCTCTCTCTCTCTCATATATGTATTTTTATTTTTCGCATTTCCATCTAAAGTTAGAATCAAAAAATAACATTTTTGCTAATACAAGCTCAGTTTCATGCCCATCTAAATGCTTTTAATAACAATTACACTTGCTGATTATTATTCCCTATTTTTTTTTTTGTCGGGATTCTAGACATACTTTTAACCCAATTCACCCTCATAATAAGCACTATTTAGTCTATTTAGGGCTATTTCACCCTAGAAAAATCCAATGCATTTACCTTCACAGATGCCGCTACATGCACCCTCCAGCCCTATTCACCAAAACTCACATTATGCCTATTTCAATCCCGACTCACAAATATTAGATTTTCCTAATATATTCATTTTTGGCTTCGCACCAAAATTCGATTCTACAATTCCCATACCAATCACATTAGTACCAAACCTGCATCCCGCTATTGACCATACCAATCTAGTTTAGTATCATAACTACGAACCCACAATTTCAATCCCAACTACTAAAAAAAGAGGCTATTTTGGCTAAGAAAATTAAAAATAAACCCACTCAAACCACCCTGCAAGAACGCTATAAATACGTCCATGCCCCCCATCAATTTGCAGGAAACCTTGTGCCTATAGAGATACATCACGATGACATTACGAACTATATAAAGCGTTATGCCAAAACCAAGACCTTAAAAGGTCGTCCCCATTTGCTGTTAAGCGGGCGTCATTACCCCGTTGCATCATTAGTATGGCTATATCACCACGGCATTTACCCCGATTACTACGTAGGAACCAAGAACAACGACCCGAACGACACTAGGATCGAAAACCTAGTGCTGACCAACAATGCAAGAGCCTGCAACACCGAATCAGGTACACCAGGAATCACACTATGCAAATCAGGCAAATACCAAGACTACTACCGTGTGCAGGTGCTACGCACTACCTATGATGAAGTGCCTCTTGATGGTGTTAAGTCCAAAGGCTGGACAACTAGACCCACTAAGATCATTACGAAGCGCGAACGTATCCATATAGGCTATTTTTTGCAGGAAGATTTGCCTCGTGCCTTACTCGCCCACAAACGTGCATCGGTAGAGCTGCAAGGAGCGCAGGGTCAGCACTTAATTGACCTCAGGGTTAATAAACTTGCCTCACAGTTGCTTGATGAGCGGTATTTGGGCTTTGTGGATCACCTGTTGCTCCTACTAAATAAAGGTCAGATACCACCTAAAGACCTCGGTGCATACTACGCCATGTTTAACGACCAGCTCTATGGCTATGCGATCACGCGCAACCCAGATGGAAGCTATGAAGCACTAGACCACGCTCAGCGTATGGCAGCAACCCCGTATTAAAGCGGTTAACCCCGCCTCCTACGTAGGAGACATAACTGGAGAATCATCATGCATATATCAGCATTAACCATTAACACTCATACTAGGTCTAGGTCTAGGTCTGGGTCTAGGTCTGGGTCTTATTAAGTAGTGTTAAGTCCTTTTAACGCTTGACAAACCCTCCAGAAGGGTGTATAATGACCCTAACAATTTGAGTAACACCTCACTCTCTTGGGGTTGATAACCAGGTTACTACGTAGTAACCACAAATCGGAGAAAAACATGAAAAGCTTTGTTGTTGCGCACAATAATCACGGATTTGCCTATGTCCGTGAAGTTATAGAGAATCCAACTGATTGTGAGTTGGGGATTTTCAGCACAGAAGTTGAAGCTTTACGCTTCATAGAAACAGTAGACCCTGAGATAGAAGCTGAGATAGAAGCTGAGATAGAAGCTGAGATAGAAGCTGATTAAAAAATAACTAGGTTACTACGTAGGAGACATTATGCACATAGCAGCATTAACCACTAACCCTCAGGTTAGGTCTGGGTCTTGGTCTAGGTCTAGATCTTTTCCTTGGTCTTGGTCTAGTTCTAGTTCTAGATTTTGGTATGGGTCTTGGTCTGGATCTGGGTCTGGGTCTGGATCTAGGTCTAGGTCTAGGTCTTGGTCTTGGTCCAAGTTTTGGTCTTGGTCTAGGTAGTCAGGTTCCTACATAGGAGACATTATGCACATATCATCATTAACCACTAACGCTCAGACTAGGTCTTGGTCTTGGTCTTGGTCTAGGTCTTGGTCTAGGTCTGGGATTTGGTATAGACTTAGGTCTTATTAAATAGCGTTACCGCTTGACAAACACCTTTGACTAGCGTATAATAGTCACATCATTTAGAGTCATGGGCTTAACCCATGCATTAACCGCCCATCTGGGCATTTAACCTCGCCTCCTACGTAGGAGGCACAATCGGAGAAATATCATGTTTGAAACAACTCAATCTGCCTACCAAGTTGGCGCTCAGCTTTTAATCCGTACTGCTACGGTCTATCTAACAGGTCGCATAGTAGCCGTATTTCCTCACGAGCTCGTGATTGAAGATGCCTGCTGGATACCTGATACAGGTCGTTTTAGTAATGCCTTAAAATCATGCGACTTCAACGAAGTCGAGCCGTTCCACAATCCTGTGATCGTTAATCGTGGTGGCATCATTGATGCCACCTATATTGATACTTTGCCTACTACTCAGAAATAACACAAACGCCCCGCTTCGGCGGGGTTACTACGTAGGAGCCACTATGCATATATCAGCATTAACCACTAATGCTCAGGCTAGGTCTAGGTCTTGGACTAGGTCTTCGGCTAGGTTTGGGTCTTGGACTAGGTCTTGGACTAGGTCTAGGTCTTGGTTTAGGCCTTGGTCTAGGTCTTGGTCTGGGTTTTGGTCTAGGTCTGGGTATGTGCCTAGGTCTAGGTCTATGTCTGGGTCTCGGTCTTATTAGGAGCCATCATGCATATAAGCACATTAAGTAATAATAACCCCACATCTAGGTCTGGGTCTTGGTCTTATTAGGAGCCACTATGCACGTATCAGCATTAACCACTAATGCTCAGGCTAGGTCTAGGTCTGGGTCTAGGTCTGGGTTTAGGTATCGACCTAGGTCTGGGTTTAGGTCTTGGTCTAGGTCTGGGGCTAGGTCTGGGTCTGGGTCTGGGTCTGGGTCTGGGTCTAGGTCTGGGTATTGGTCTAGGTCTTGGTAGTCAGGTTCCTACATAGGAAATAATTATGCATATATCAGCATTAACCACTAATGCTCAGACTAGGTCTTGGTCTTGGTCTTGGTCTGGGTCTTGGTCTAGTTCTAGGTCTAGGTCTGGGTATTGGTTTTGATTTTAGTAATAACTTGGTTACTACGTAGTAACCACAAATCGGAGAAATCACATGTTAAAACAAAAATTATTAAACACAACCGACGCTAACATCGTTGGCACTTTGGCTTATTGGGCGCAACACCACGTAGGCTTGAACGAACACGACATCGACAGATTGATTGCTTCGTACGGTGAGGCGTATATCCTGCAAGGATACAACCGATATTCAAGCAAAGCATGGCGTAAATCCCTGCGTAATCCCCTGACAGCAACCATAGTTAATGGCGTATGGTATCGGTACAATCACCCTAAAACTACAACTAACCCCATAACCAACTGGGAATATCTAGCAGATATACGCACAGCACAGCGCATACGTTCCGGAGATTATCAAGCGTTGCCATTAGACTTCCCTAATGTGCCAAGAACAGGTGCTCATGTAAGCACTAACGACCCTCATCTGATTGCGTACTACCCAACAGAGCGCCATATTCTGACCGATAAGGCGCAGCAAATAAAACCTGGTCGCTTCCTACGTAGGTACTTCCCAGAAAAGTCTGATGACTGGGTACGCGAAAAGTCTGCCATCATGGCACCATCAGAACTCAGGTTCTATACCAACTGGGAGGATATGTTCGATGTGTACAGAGAGTTATCCGATTCAGGGGTTGTTAGATCTTGCATGTCTGAAGACAACTGGGGTGGTGTTGTGCATCCTCTCATGGTCTATCATGACTCAGATATAGCGTTAGCGGCGCTGTATGTGCAGGGTAAGCCAGTTGCCCGTGCCTTGTATAACAAAAACAACAATCACTATCCGATGATTTATGGTCAATGGGAAAAGATGAAAGTTGCGTTAGATAACGCAGGGTTTGTGCATGGCTCGCTATGTGGTGCCAAGATACGCAAGATTGCGTTCAATCAACCGACCAATAACCGCGATGAGGTAAACCTCTATGATAACCATACCCACGACGACGAATTATTGATGCCATACATAGACTATAAGCGGGCGTTAGACCGTAGCGAGACTCGCTGTACATCTGTTGATGTCTATGATTCCTACGTAGTAATCAACCACAATGGTGATTATGAAGCTAACCGATATGAGGAAGGTTATATTGACCTGTCTGGTGGCGAGGATCGTCGGTGCTGTGAACTATGTGGTGATCGGTATGATGCCGACGACGGCTATTGGCTAGACAGAGAAGAAATGGAAATATGCCCAAGCTGTTATCGAAGTTCAGATATTGTATCTGTGAACGGTGGTCCACGTAGGGGTGATATTACTTGCACTTATGAATACGCTGCACGTTACTATATCTATATCGACTGTGCTGAGCGGTGGTATATCGACAGCGAAGCTGCGTATGAGGCGGGCTATGCCTTCTGTGACTGGGACAACGAGTGGTATCCGGAAGATGACCTCGTGTATATCGAGGACAACGACACCTATTACCCCATCAGCGAGGAAGGGTCTGAGTTTTTCTTAGACTCAGAAACACTGCAATACATAAGTGCCGATGAACACGAACGTCGTCAGGCAGAAGAAGAACAAGAACAAGCGGAGGCTACACCATGCAACTAAACCCACAACTACGTCTTATATTAGAGACCAAACGACCTACAAATAACCCACAACAGAACCTCGCAGTCATCACCGGTCTGCTCAAGCAACAGGGTGCTTCCTACGTAGTAGACGCATTCAACAATGTCACAGTAGACCTAGGCGGTGTGACGTGCTTCACGTCCCACACCGATACCGTAGATAACAAGCTAGGTACTAACACCCTCAACATAGATACTAAAGGTATCATCACGGTAAAGGGCGGTGGTGTTCTAGGTGCTGACTGTGGGTCAGGTATGTACATTATGCTCCGCATGATTGCGGCTCAGGTTCAAGGTCTCTATGTGTTCTTTGCAACCGAAGAAATGGGGCGTATCGGTTCATCTGCCTATACCATGCCAGACCATATTAAGCACTGCGTATCATTCGACCGCAAGAGTACAGACAATCTGATTACTCACCAGATGGGTGAGCAAGGCTGTAGCGATGCATTCGCTGATGCATTCATAGCGGCATTTGACCTGCCATATAAGAAAGACCCAACAGGTTCGTTCACAGATAGTTATTCGTTCTTTGGTAAGGTGTCTGAGTGCATCAACCTCAGCGTCGGGTATTACGACCAGCATAGTAAGAATGAGCGCCAAGACCTGCCGTTCCTAGAGAAGTTAGTCGATGCCTGCATAGTGATGGACTGGGCGGCACTACCTGCCGAGCGTGACCCTACAGCTGACCCTATCTATGAAGATGACGATTGGGGTGTTAAGCATTACAACAAAGCAAACTTGGCGTACTCACCCTCATGGCGTAACGATGCCTATGAGATAGAAGACTTCGTGTATGAAAACCCGTGGATAGTTGCTGAGTTACTACAAGAATACGGCATCACCCGTGCCGACTTAGACGCTTACAAAGCAGAATATGATTACTACGTAGGAGATGATGATGATGATGATCCCGCCGATACTAAATAGTACCGCTCGATTTATATCTAAGGCTCGAGCTAATTCTGGATATTACACTTGTTCTGCGGCTGATTTCACAACATTATCTCAGTCTCGAGCGGGAGCGGGAGTCAGTAGTAAAAATTATTACTTCTCTTGGGTGTGGTCTCAACGTGGTCAAAGATATAGGTCTTATAGTGGTTTAGTGCGTAATAACTAAGGAGATAGATATGATGAAAATACAACAAATTTTAGATAACGAAGCCAAAGCTAGAAGCGAGGCTATTAACCGCTTGGTTGACGAGGTTAAGTCGTTGCGTAGCGAGCTGTGGGTACTGCGTATTACCGCAGGTGTGGCGTTCACTGCGCTGATTGTTTCAACATTTGTTAAGGGGTATTGCTGATGAGCAGCTCAGTTCAAGTTACTGTAGGGGGCATCGACTTCGATGTTGATTATTATAAAGATGACGAGACGCTGACCAGTATAGACCTTGAGGCTATCAAGGTACGTGATGTTGATGTAATCCATGTGCTTAGTCGTGACTGGCTAATTAAGATACTCGACGCGGCTGTTGATACCATCGAGGAAAACCGCAGGGCTAACAAGCTTATGCATGACCTAATCGCTAACGAAGCGTATGGTGTCTGATGGGTACGGTTGTTAATATGCTCGACTATCGTTTAGTTGACGTACCTGACGTTGACCAGATGCGGGTTGAGTTTGACCCTGACGGTTATCTATCGGTAACATTTATTGGCTATAGTCAAGCACCTATACGCTGTGCTAAACATAAACTACCCAGTTGGGTGCAAGATAAGCTACAATTCCTGCAAGATAAAATCACAGAGTTTGAGGATAATTCTGTTGGCGTTAAGATAAGTGAGTCCGTGTACTATATTTATATAGTATAGCTATGCATCCCCGTCAGCGATGGCGGGGAACGGGTTTCCTTTCTAAGATTTTCGCGCGGTGGCATAATGCGGCTGCGCTCATGTACACATCATGTGTAATCTCCGCTAGCCCGTCGAAGTCAGGCGGGCATTTTTTTGATTACTACGTAGGAAGCACAATGGCTGAACAAGGCAACCAAGCAGATGAAGATGAGAACTGGCTCTATGCTAGGCTCGATACAAAGAAAATTAAACCATCAGGGTTACAGGTCGATGCGTTCTGTGACCGAGTTTGGGAGCTGTTAAGCACAAAGGGATTGATAGTCAATGAAGCTAGACGGATAGCACTTGAAGAGATTTGGGGGAGACGATGACCGAAGGTAAGAAGTTTGACACAGACAAGCTGGACTATTCACTGATGCCGTGGCGAGCGGTTGATGAAGTAGTTAAGGTACTGATGTTCGGTGCAAACACTAAAGGATATGGAAGAAATAATTGGAAGCATGTGCCCAATGCTAAGCGTCGCTACGCTGCCGCTGCTTATAGGCATATCAATGCCATGATGGAAGGTGAGTGGCGCGATGTTGAGAGCGGACTGCCTCATGCAGCTCATGCAGTTTGTTGCTTGATATTTATCTTATGGTTAGGCGATGAAACTCCCACCGATTAACTTATGGAGTCTGCCTTGGCAGCGGGTATTGCCCAGTGCGGTTAAACCCAGGCCTGTTAAGTGGAAACATAAAGATGTTTGTTCAGTATATAGAGAGGTTAAGAAAAGACGATGACTTTGGATGAACTATGCCAAGTTTTAGACAGATACGTTGAAGCAATGGACGATAGGGAGTCTGAAACAGGCGATAAACAAAAACTAAATTCTATTAAAGAGAAGCCTAAGCTATACAGGCGAGAAGGGTATTGGTGGTGCGTAGGGCAAAGCATGTCAGGTATTGGCAAGAGCCCTTTCACTGCTTATAAAAATTGGTCATTACATTGTACAAAAAGGAGAACTTATGAATCCAATAACGCACAAAGAGCTAATCAAACAAGTGAGTTATAACATCGGCATGAAGCAAGCTGATGTAGAGCGAGTCTTGAATAGATACGTTGACTTAATCGCAGTAACACTGGCCTCAGGTCAGGGCGTTACGGTTAGAGATTTAGGCACATTACAGGTGTTGGAAACACCGGCCAAGAAAGGGCGAAACTTAAATACAGGGGAATTGATTGACATTCCTCCGAGCCGTCGTGTTAAACTGCGACCATGCGCCAGTTTGAAACAGGCAGTGTTAAAGGGTATAATGTGAGGTAAAGATGTACAGAGGTGGCAGATGATCGGATCCACCTGCTTGGCAATGATTATTTATTTTGAAGCTCGTGGTGAATCTGAATTAACGCAACGGTATGTTGCCTCAGTCGCTATCGAACGTGCCAAGCAGGAGCAAGTGTCCCTATGCGTTAGCATGAAGAAGCCAAGGTCATATACTTGGGTCTGGGATAAAAAACCCAATGCAGTACCGAAACAATCGCTAAAACCCTTCGAGGTCTTAGCTGTTAATGAGATGCGTAAGCCCACGCTTAGAGGGTATACGTTCTTTAATGAACATAGAATGCGTAGACGTTACTCGACGAGTAACAGGTTAATTAAATCAGGACACTTAGTGTTCTACTAGAGTCGCTCCCTGAAGGGGCTGGAGATTATGATGAACGCAGATGAGAAATATAAAGCATTGCTACGTAGGTGTGAGAATTTAAATGGCAAGATAGAAAGGTTGCGCCAATCATTTGATAGACAACAGCGAGTAAATCAAATCAATGCTGAGATGTTAGCTGTGCTAGAAGAATGCGATGAAGCAATGGCCTATATGAGTGAGTATGATATTCCGCTTTGCTTGCCTGATCGGGTTAAAGCGGTGATTAAAAAAGCCGGAGGGTACAAAAATGACTGAAGTAAAGAAACCAAGAGGTAGACCAATTGGTAGTCGCAAATATGAATTACCTAATGAATCAAAAGCAGTGCATCAACTGCAAGATAGAGTCTACAAATTAAAGGCTAAGCTAGAACAAGCGCAACTTAGTCATAGACTAGATATTGCAGCTCGGATATTACCAGAACTTATACATCTAGGTGGGATTGGTGATGTTGAAGGGAGTTGTCAGATGGCTTTAACTTATGCAGATACTTTAATTAAATTAACAGAATGGGAGCGTGGGGAATGATGGGTTACAACAAACAGTTAAATCGCTTAGATGCTGAGATTAAGGAACTAAAAAGCCATCGTGATGAGCTATTGGAGGTTTTAGAAGCCGCACTTCCATTACTTCACACGGGGGATGAGATACCTATGGAGGACTATAGAGATAGACCATGTGTACTAGGACGGGCGTTGACGGTGATTGCCAAAGCTAAGGGGAAAGCATGAGTAAAAACATATTAAACGCACTGCTCGTTCTATTCTGGGCGCTGGCTATATATGGCATCTACTGGACAGAAGAATGGATCGAGAGTTTACCTAAGATGGAGAGGCAGAAATGAACCCAAAAAACCTATGTCCTAAATGCAAGGTAGGCATGGGGTTGTTCTACTCCCTACGTATGAAGTGGTGCATCGACTGTGGCACAAAGTATCCTTGGGAATTGACCGAAGGGCAACAACCGTTAATTAAACATCAGAGGTAGGGGAGATGACTGACCGTATTACATACGCTGAAGCAGCAAAAATTCTAGGGCTGCCACTAACATCACTTCGTGCTTATCGAAAACGAATTGGGGCGCCTGAGTCAGTAGTGGTTACATCAGGTACACAACCTGCCATGTTTAGTAGACAGGCTTATGAAGAATTTGCGGCAGGCCATAATGCAGCAGCACTTGTTGCTGCCGAACGATACTTTGATAAAAACGGAGTGTATCCAAACCAAGGTGACACTAAACCATCATTCAACAAAATGGCAGTTATGTTCCTCAAAGGGGCGTACTTACCGGATAGTGCCAAGGCGGAGCATAAGGCTTGGATTGACAAAGCCAAAACGGATATGCCGAAAACAACACGAATGACTGTTGAGTCAGATTGGGCGATGAAACCTACTGAAACGAATAAGGGTGGGCGTATTCGACCAACCACACAACTTAAAGCAAATGGGCTGCCTACCGGTATACAGCTGACGCGATATAATACTTACCGTGTGAAGATTAAATATAACAAGATAGAACACAACCTTGGTACTTACGAGACAGTAGATGACGCCATAAAAGCACGGCAGATGGCAGAGGATCAAATCAGAGAAACAGGTGCATTATCAATTGCATCTAATGAGGTTAAGAAAAGCTTACCTAAAGGCATTCACCTTATGGCGCATGGCTTCTACAGGGTGCGTTTAAGGCACAAAAATGTTCAATATCATCTAGGTACAAGCCAATCACTTGAAGGGGCTATAGCACTACGAGTTGAAGCAGAACGGCAGCTTAGAGAAACGGGGAGAGTGAAATGAGTGAATGGCATGGCGGCAAAGGCAGCGCACAGCGCCCAACAAACAAGAGACGATTCGATGAAAATTTTGAAAAGATATTTAACAAAAAAGCCCCAGAAGAAAGGGTCAGATTGGATGAAGGGGTTCATACTCCCGAAAGCGATGGACGAAGAACAGAAGGCAAACTTCGAGAGGTTCTTGAAGGTGCAGGACTACATCAACAAGCAGGCGAAGAACAAGCGGTAGAAGCTAAGGGGGAGTTATGACTAGCTACACATTGAACAAGCTTAAATCTGAAATCGAGCGACTAAAAGCCCATCGTGATGAATTGCTGCTATTTGCTGAACAAGCCTATGGAATATTCAACGATTACGAAATACACCACACAAACAAAGGGGATGAAACAAAAGCCGCAAGAAATCGCTGTTACAAAGAAATGGCGTCAAGAGCAATCGCAAAAGCTAAGGGGGAAGTATGAGCAAACCAAAACCTACGGCGTGGGCAAGTCCTAACGTTATTCCATTGCGCGATGGAAAAGATAATCATCCATGTATTTTGACTGCGTTTAAATGTGACGCGAATACCGTTGCGCTTTACACAGCCCCTCCAAAGCGAGAGCCGTTGAGTGATGATGAAATTAATGAATTTGTAACTGATGATATAACATTTTTTACATGCAAAGTGATTGTTCGCTCCGTTGAAAAAGCGCATGGGATAGTGTGATGAAATTTTTATTTTATGTTTTACGGTCAATTTGGAAGCATCAAAACGGTAGATGGTATGTATGGCGCGATGTACCAATTGATATTGTTAGATTTGTTGCCGCAACACGGTATTTCGTAAGAAAAGAACCGCCGAGCAATTACAAAAGCTTCCTCTATGAAGCGCATCGAGAATATCAGTTACGAAATAACAAGTGAAATAGGCGAATAGCAGTGATTAGAAACAAATACCGACTAAATAACCACAGTCTCTACTATTTACTACTGCAAAGTCGAGGGTCAAGAACACATCAATTTGAAGCAATGATAAGCGCAAGAGACGCGAACATAAACTGGCTAAAAAGGCTACATATGAACAACAAACATACATTCGGGAGTGAAGCGTGAAACGATACACAACAAAACATTTCTGGCGAATGGAAGAGTCAGAACAAGGTGAGTGGATCATGTACTCAGACTATGAGAAGAAATCAAGAGATGGTTGGCAGAAACACGTTAAACACATTGGGGATTTATACATATCAGAAATGAAAAGAAACATAAAATTAGAGAGAGAAAACGATCATTACACCAACAGGATGCTGGTTTTATATTATGTTCTCATGGCCACCTATGGGGCTATTGTCGGCAAGTTAATTGGATGGAGTTTTGGGCTATGAAAGTCACATTAGAAAGTTACACCGATCCTATGCTTATAGGAAAATTTTCAGGTATTTGTTACGGAAGAGAAGGTAATGATGATAAACGATTGGCTCATATTATTAGTGTTGGTCACCTTAGTGTGCTTAGATTCGGTCATGTTGTATTCAAGGTCGAGGGGATTAGCCGCGTATGTTTGGCGCAAATCACCCGTAGTAAACATCTCGATTACCTTGTTCGTAGTAGTCGCTATTGTGATGAAGGCGGTGCAGAGTTTATAAGACCTGAAGGCTTTGATAAGTTAGATGCCCAAGCGCAAGCGGCTATTGAAAACCATGAGCAGTATTCAAAGAGTTTATACAAAGCATTACGCGAAGCGGGTATGTCAAAGCAAGACGCACGGTTCTGGTTACCTCAAGCACAAGCCACAGAGCTATATGTTGCTGGTAACTATCAAGCATGGTTAGACTTTATTAAATTACGCAACACTAAACACGCTCAGAAAGAAGTCCGTGATGTAGCGGCTGAAATCGAACGGCAACTGCAAGCGATTGCGCCTATTATTTTTGGTGAGTCTGATGCCCCTATCCTATGAAGCAAGATTATTTTTGAGAAGGCGCAGGAAAGGGGCGGTATATGAGAAGTCCTGTGGATATTGTGGTGAGCTGTTCATGACGCCCTATCCTTCCAAGCTGTATCACACTGTGTGTGCAAGGTTATTAAATACAGAACGCGCTAGAGAGTGTAATAGACGCCGCATGACTCAGGTTCCTACGTAGGAGGAAGTTAACATGGTCACTTATATTAATCGTCCTGGGCCAAGAGCAAGTCTTAGCTTTTGTGAAGGTACTACTCGGAAAGAAGAGTGCTCTTGGTCAGGGGGTATAGCTAATTCAGCATCACTTATCGGGGCTATGTATAGCCTAGCTTATTCCGCTGCTAATGAAGTCGCTGTGTCTTGCTCTAGGACAGGTTTGGATAGTCACCGGATATGGTCTCGATCAGAGAAGGAGTAATATGGCTAAAACACCAGAAGGTCTAGTCAAAGAAAAGATAACAAAGCTTTTGAAAGAATATGAAGTTTATTACTTTTTTCCACCTGCAAATGGGTATGGACGAAGCGGAGGATTTGATATATGCTGTTCTTATAAAGGGCACTTTATAGGGATAGAAGTTAAAGCAAATAAGCTAAAAAAACCCACAGCCTTACAGACCAAAAATGCTGAGTTAGCGTTTAGTATTGGGGGAGCATCTAGTTTATTAATACACAACGGAAATCTATATGAGTTAGAAAATTTGATAATTAAGATAAGAGGCGGTGGCAATGCGAGAATTGAAGGGGTGCAAGTTTGGCCGATTAACAGTAATAGAACAGATAACAAAAGCACCTAGATATTATCAAAAATGTTTATGTGATTGCGGGGCTATCACTACAGTAGCCAAAGGTAAACTATTAGGAGGGTTAACAGTATCGTGTGGATGCAAGAGAAAAGAGAGAAAAGTGATAGCTGAAGGCGCTGTTTTTGGAAGGTTAACAGTTACATCTTTTATAAAAATGGATAATAAAAAAGGAGCGCTATATCAATGCATATGTAGTTGTGGGAAATCAAAAATAGTGCCCTATGTATATTTGCGAAGCGGTTCAACTCTATCTTGTGGATGTTTACATAAAGATATTGTAAAGAATACTAACGCAACCCATGGTATGTCTAAGACATATACATACAGGAAGTGGCGAGCAATGTTTAATAGGGTCAGAAATCCTCATGAAAAAAGAAATAAGTGTTATATAAATGTAGATATTTGTGAGCGATGGGGGGATTATGTTAATTTTTTATCTGATATGGGCGAATGCCAAAAAGGATATTCATTAGATAGAATTGATAGCACTAAAGGATACTCCCCAGAAAATTGCCGGTGGATCCCGCTAGCGCAACAAGCAACAAATACATCTAGGAATATAATATGTTTAATAGACGGAATAGAGGCGTGTGTTAGTGAACATGCCAGACGGATTGGTATAGATTGTGACGTAGTATTCGATAGGATAAACAAATTAAAATGGCCTATAGAAAAGGCGTTATTAACTCCAAAACGTGAAATAAAAAACAACAGCGCTCCAAGACAGGGAGCTGAAACGTATTAAAGATGCCGGTGGAGTATCACTGGTAATTAACGAAACGAATTTAGATGAGCTTAGACAGGCTCTTGAGGAGATTAAACATGCGATTCCTATTTGAAGGCATTGAGTTAGACGTTGATTTTTACTATTCACCTGCCGAAGTAGAGACATGGACAGACCCAGGCTGGCCAGAAGAATGCTATGTGGAAGCAGTGCGGGTTAACGGTGTAGATATAACCCCGCTTATTAGCGATGAGGTTGCTGATAGGATGGCAGATAAATATCTAGCAGATAGAAAAGGTGAGCGTTATGAATAAAGAGTTTAAACCATTGATTCCTCTACTGTATGACCCTTCTATATCAACAGATCTATTAGTTAGTTGCCTGCTAGGTTATAGAGAGTCTGATAACTGCCAAGACCCAACTGATAAGCATCTAATAAGCCAAACGGTAGGTGAAATAGTAGCGTTACGCAAGTTAAAAATCTTCTGGTTCTCAGGGTTTATTGCTACCAATCTGCTATGGGTAGTGCATTATTTAGGGTATTTGTGATGGACATTCTCACCTTAGACTTTGAGACGTTCTACTCAAAAGAGTTTTCATTATCTAAAATGACTACTGAGGCCTATGTAAATGACTTTCGGTTTGAAGTGATTGGGGTTGCAGTTAAAAGAAACAACGAAGCAACCCAGTGGTTTACAGGTACATTTGAAGAAACAGCCGAGTGGTTCACACAGTTCGATTGGGATAACAGCCTAGTCGTTGCACATAATGCAATGTTTGATGGAGCTATTCTTGGTTGGCGTTTTGGTATTCACCCTAAAGCTATCATATGCACGTTGAGTATGGCTCGTGCGCTCCATGCTGTTTCTGTGGGTGGAAGTCTAGCTGCATTATCTGAATACTATGAATTAGGTAAGAAAGGTACTGAGGTGCATGATGCCCTAGGTAAACGTCGACTCGATTTCTCCGAAGCGGAAATCAATGCTTATGGTGGGTACTGTGTTAATGACGTGGAACTGACTTATACTTTGTTTAATGCCATGAAGCCTAAGTTCACTACAGCAGAGCTGAAGCTAATTGACATCACAATCAGGATGTATACAGCCCCGCAGCTATTACTGGATAAAGCAGAGTTAGAGGCACATCTAATAGAGGTTCAGCAGCAGAAAGAACAGCTATTGCTAGACTGCGGGATCAGTAAAGAAGACCTAATGTCTAATCAGAAGTTTGCTACTGTGCTTGAATCGTTTGGGGTTGAGCCACCTATGAAACTAAATTCAAAAGGGGTTGAGACTTATGCCTTTGCTAAGACAGATGACGGGTTTAAAGCACTAGCAGAGCATGATGATGTGCGAGTACAGACGATTGTAGCCGCAAGGCTAGGTACTAAGTCTACGTTAGAAGAAACACGCACTCAGCGGTTTATTGAAATTGCCGATAGACCACTCCGGTATGGTCTATTGCCTGTACCTCTTTTGTATTATGGGGCTAGAACTGGTCGATGGTCTGCAACAGACAAGGTTAATTTACAAAATCTTCCTAGGAAAAGTCGACTGAAGAAAGCGATCGTTGCCCCTGAAGGCTACGTTATTGTGGGTGCAGATTTGTCAGCTATTGAGTTACGATTAGGTCTGGCGTTTGGTGGTCAAATGGATAAGGTTGAGGCTTTAGGACGGGGGGTTGACCTGTATAAAGATTTTGCTTCAACGGTATATAACATACCCTATGATACAGTAGACGACACGCAACGATTTATGGGTAAAACAGCGCAGCTGAGTCTTATTTACGGGACAGGACACAACAAATTACGACAACAGACTAAACAAATGAGTGGTATTGATATGGGTGAAGCCGAAGCTAAACGCATGGTTAGTCTGTACAGGAATGAATATACCCATGTAGTGGACACATGGGGGCAAGGTGACCAAGTGCTTCATGCTGTGAGAAATAATCAATTCATGCGAATGGGCAGAAACAATATCATTGAAGTGCATGGATCAGAAGGTGCTTTGCTACCTTCAAAACTCTATATGAGGTACCCTGATTTAAAGCAAACTATTGTCCAGACAACAAAAGGACAGCGTACAGAATGGTCAGTTCTGAAAAATAGACGAGAGCGTGATAAACTATATGGCAGTAAAGTATTCCAAGGTCTGACGCAAGCGATGGCTAGGTGTATTATTGCTGAGGCCATGCTCCGCATTGAAAAGAAACATCGTATCCTGCTTACGATTCACGACGCAGTGTATTTATTAGCCCCAGAAGATAAGGCTGATGTGGTATTGCGTTTTGTGATTGAGCAGTTACGAGTCCCTCCTGTTTGGATGCCTGATATTCCGTTAGATGCAGAGGGGGGTTTTGGACGAAGCTTGGATTTTAAAATGGGAAAAATCAAATAAGAACGGGTATCAAT
>Ga0208546_1000249_pt1 | contig 22547 bp, 35 predicted proteins | sample DEB19_08_DNA_4_FD_184528 | JGI IMG/M metagenome (GOLD analysis project Ga0208546, IMG submission 184528) | Aqueous microbial communities from the Delaware River and Bay under freshwater to marine salinity gradient to study organic matter... | ecosystem: Environmental > Aquatic > Marine > Coastal...
TCCCTTCCTATTACGATGTCAATGCCGATGATCTTGCTTGCATACGAGGATTGGAGCAAACCAAGTTCCCCGCAAAGAAAATACGAGCAGTCATAACAGCTTGTTTAGATTCATCCATGAACTTACGGAATCGGAAGTTCTCATCTTTATGGATAGCCAAATAGAGATAGTTCTCATTGAGCATCAGTAAGTTACTAGTTGGGACCTTATGATCCACTACGAATGGCGCACCATTGAACATCAAAGAAATGAAACCGCCTTTAGCAGTATCAGAATCTTGGAAGCGTTGTTGCGGCTGTAGTTGACCATAATAGCGATTATAGATCGCTTGAGTGGTCACAGTGATTGTGGGTGTATCAGCATCAATCGACGCAGCACCCCATTGTGATTGCAAATGGGCAATGCTTAAGGTCGTGGTGCTAGAATCCAATTGAGCGTTAGCCCAAGAGTTTTCTGATCGCACAACACCACCATAAGTTCCTGAAGCAGCAACGGCAGACAAAAGTCCGACGATTTGCTTAGGATCTGTGCCAGAGTTGTACATCGCATCACCGATGGCTTGTTTCAAAGTCATCTCAGCAGAATTAACTTTTTCTTTAACGAAATTAAGCTTGGCTTGATCGCCAGAGTTCTTAAGTTCATCAAGTCGTGTAATGCTGATCGGCACTTGAGCTTGCTTCCAAAGGAATTCGAAAGCACTGAATTGTTCGACATCAGTCGTATTCAGAGTTTCTGCTCCTTGGAACCAAACATCAGATGATGATTGTGCATACATAACGGGTTGAACGATTCGCTCGCCACCAGCGAGTTTCACCGTGTTTTTTCGAAGCATTCTCTCTGTGAGAACGTTCGATCGGAAAATATTGTCGACCAACTTCTTAATGAAGTTTTTCTCAGTGATTGCACTGATTTGGTCGTAAGTAAGGGCCATGTTATCCTCCTATCCCTAACTCGTTCATGCTTTGTTGGAGGAGTTCATCGTATGTCGTGTCTCTAATAGACTTCGTCGTTTTAACGAAACCTGGTTCCGTTATCCGCTTATTAAGCACTAATCCTTTTTTATATTTAGACTGCAGATCCTCAATCGCTTTTTCAGCCGCTTTTTGTGCACGTTGATTCATTGCCTCTTCAGCAAATAAATCTAGTGCCGCAGCTTTAAACGTTGGAAATCCATTATCTGTCATATGTCTAAGAACTTTATGCTCATTCGTAAGTCCATTCTCGTCCGCAGCTTCCCAGTTAATTTCTGGGAGAACTTTCGATCGAGTCTCCTTAATCGCATGATCTAATTCTTGATCTTCTTTCTGTAACTTTTGCTTCTCAGCGACGCTTTTAAATTGGTTTAATTCAGATTCAAGCTTCATCACCTTATCGAGTAAGGGATTAGCAGCTTGTTCTGGATTAAGACCCATCTGAAGGCGCTGATATTCTTTAAGTACAGCTTCTGCAAATTCTGGTTTCGAAGCAGCGAACTCATCGTATTGCTTCCAAATCTTAATTCGCTCTGGGTCGACTTCACCCAGTTCTTTCTTTTTTAAGTCTAGTAGTTCGCGCTCCTGTCGGAGTAGGCGATTGTTGAGATCATAATCCAAACCCTTTTGTGCAAGGCTTAGAACTTCTGTCTCATCTTTTTCAAAAACATCATTCCCACGTTTAAGCGTAAACTTCTTAATAGCCGGAGCTTCTGGAGCTGGCTTTTGAGGAGCTTCCGTTTGTGGTGTGGGAGCTTCTGGCTTATAAACACTTTCAAGTAGCGCATCGACATCTTCTGTAGGTGCGGCTTCAGGTGTATTATTTTCCATTTAAATTCCTTTTATACCGGTTTACCAGTCGCGCCGCCCTCTTGAGAGACAACCGCTGGTTGAGATTCTTCTTCGGGAGCTTCTTCGCCACCCATTCCGAGAACCTCTGAAACTTTTGATTCAAACATTTGATAGGCTTGAGCCACTTGCTGAAGATCTTCAGGGTTAACGCCCATCTTCTGAAGGGCCATTAAAACCTTTTGCATTTTACTTACAATTTCAGAGAGTGCTCCAGAAATTGCATCAGCCAATTGTTGTACTGCTTCTTGAGACGGTTGACCTTCGGCTGGTTGCGCGGCTGTTGGCTCAGCGGGCGCACCTGGTACTACTTTACGATCTGCCATATTATTTTCCCCCTTGTTGCGCTTGAGCTTGCGCTTGAGCTGCTTGTTGTTTTTCTAATTCACCAACTATCTCATCCGCATGAGGATAGTCTAAGTCTTTTAACAATCTCTTCGGTGTTAAAACACCTAATTGAAATAATTTCATTGCTGTGTCCGCTTTCGCACGTTTTGCAAAAGGCAAGTTACTGCCTACAGTCGCTCGGACATCAAATATTCCTTTAGTACGAAATACTTTAGTTTGGCCTTCTTGAGCTTGCGCTTGGTCTTGCGGAACCACTTCTGTAACCTTCGCCACATAGAAATCCACATTCTCCGGGTCTTCATTAATCTGGAACTTAAACTGCTTGATGTTAAGCCCCTCACCCTCAGAGTTAATTGTAATCAATCGTGGCGTGTTGTAAAATTGCAGCACCCTTGACGCATAAAGCGTACCAATCTCATTCAGGAACTTCTCTAAATTGCGAGCCTTCTGACGAATTCTCGTTTGTGCTGCTTCTTGAAGCGAATCAAGAGCGATACCGGATGTCACCCCACCAGGAGCAGCGCCTTGTGATATTTCACCAGATCCAAATATGCGATCAAATGCATCGATGCAGAGTTGATAGACGGATAAGAAGTTTCCAGGCAATCCAACCCCGGGTTCACGATGCACATCTGAGCCAGGAGTTTTTTCTACAATTAAACCAGGTTGATTTGTGACCTGATCCGTATCAATAGCCCCTACGTCTGAAACCCAAATAGGATTACCCATCAACACAACCGTATCCATCATGAAGGATAGAAGTCGGTTGATCATCTTCTGAGGGCTCTTTAGCTGTTCAACCTCTCCAATACCCCAAAACTCATTAGGGACTTGGTAGTCGATCAGACGAGCATAGGGATGCTTGCCATCGAAATAAGGATTCTCACCATCAAAGGCTAATAAATCATCGATAACGACAATCATCCTTCCATTAGGATATTTCTTAATCTGAACCTTCTCGGTGATGTATTTGCCGTTAGCGTCCTTCTTTTTAGATCCATCGATATTACAAGCGATCTGTTCAACCTCTTCGGCTGATTCGTCTTGGATGTAACACTTAATAAGCATTGAATCCTTAACCTTCTCAGTTTCTTGAGAAGTAAAAGCAGCAGCCGCATCATCGGTGGCATCGTTAGATCTGATGGCGTTAGCATTTAGCGTCGTATCAAAATCAGATTTCTCATATCGAGAAGGAACACCAACTTGTGCAGATCCCTGAATCATATGAGCCAGGTCAGGAAACATCGCACGAGCTTCTTCTAAAGGAATTGTAGTAGCTTCAATGAAGTAGGGGCATGAACCATCATTAATGTCCTTAGCCCTAGGAGCGGGATAGACTTCCCAATTATCAGCACACCTAAATACAATCCTTCCCTCAGGTTCATTCTGAGTAGGATCAAACTCTAAAGCTCCGACTGAAGTCCCATATATTAATGAAGTCTTTATTATGTCACCTAAAACATAGCTCCAACCTTCACGGGTCCAATCCGCATCAGCTATCTGAGTCAGTGCTTCAGCTAAATCACGATCATCAATGTCTTCTGGCACAAAGGTAATCTGAGGACGATTGTCCGTTAAAATAGGAACGACGGATTCAACCGCCGCAAAGATCAGATTAACAACTTCAGAATGCCTATAGGTTGGCCGTCGATAGGGCCACTGCCGACCGAGATAGAACTCAAAGTTCTCTTCCCATTTATTCTGTTTAACTTTTCGGGCTTTCTTGGCCTTTTGAAATAACTTATTAACTAAATCGACTGTAGCTTGGGCTTCTGGGGACTGTTCTTTAAAATCTAAATTTGATTCCACTCAATTCCCTCTGAAAGGTTCTTTAGCCTCTCATCTTCTTTTATTTTATTATAGTCGGTAAAGGACTTTTGAACAGATTCGAGAGACGCATTCTCTAGCGGCTCATACCCATGATGCTTGGCGTATTGCACCATATCCTTCTCATTCTTAAACTCCTTACCAAATGCCACCGATTGAATACGCCCAGAATCAATATGTCCAATCCTAACGCTACTGATGATCGGCTTCATCGCTCGTGCGAAATTAATCTGACCACAATTCTTACATAAACGACCAATGGGCTTCTTATCCCAATCCGTCACAATCTCTTCAACGTATTCACACGTATCGCACTGATAGTCATACCTTGGCATAATCCCTCCTAGTAAAACTCTGGTCCCTTGGTTTCGTTAACCTTTCTTTTCCACGCTGGAATATGGGTCTTTGGTGATGTCTCATCTCTTTGTTGTTTTTCAGCGGCATGAACTCTTGGGCGCTCATTAAAATATAAACCAGATTGTCTTAAGTAATACGATAAATACCTATTCGCATCCATGGCGTGGTTCTTCACATTAAGCGGTTCTTCTTTGGCATTCTTATCATCGTCATCATGCTCTTTATAAGAATAAGTCTCATACTCATCAATCGTATGCTTACATGTTTCGAAGATAAAAAATCGATTTGATTTTACCACTTGAGAATGAGCATCAATTCCAGCCTGCTTATCATTGTCAGCGGCAATTACCGGTAAACCATATCTCTGAAGCTGTGCAATTTTCCCAGGATCAGCCGGATCAGCTAGAATCTTTTGAATATCATAGCTAGAGACCTTCTGTTTAATCAAATGTGCAATATCATCTGGATACACCCCTGATTCATAGAACTCAGAGACCTGAATGTCTCTCCCGTCTGGAGTAAGGCCACGAATGATAAGAGCCATTGGGTTTGTAAATCCCCAGTCAAGGCCAGCATAGAACTTAGTTCCCTCTGGAAGCTGAAACGGTTTAATGATCTTTGTATCTTCGAATGGATAAACAAGGCCAACCCTTTGGTGATGCTCCCCACCATATTTCATTGCAAAAGTAACAGAATCTAAAAGCTGGCGCTGGCGCTCATAATGTTCCGCCGGAAATGATGGATTATCTTTAGATGTCCATTGAAAGTAAGCGACATCTTTTCGATCTCCTCGCTTTAGCGGTTTAATTAATTCCTTATAGGGCCAGTTCATTGCATACGGAGTTGTAGTGCAGATAATTGGAGCGTTGGTGCGTGCAGCTCGGCCCTCAATGTTAGTCCAGAATCTATATTTACATTTGCCTGCTTCATCAAGCCACACAGCCCTAACATTAGTGATACCTTCCACTGAGTCAGGGTCCGTTGCGGTTCTAAAATAGATTGTTCCACCATTTCTGAGAGAAAATGTCTGATCACCCTTATGGTAGGTTCCGAACTGTGAGGCGTATTTAAGAAAGCTTGGTAGTGTTGATTGATTGAGGATCTTATAAGTGGGAGCCCCGATGATGAAATTGTTATCCGAACCTTTCCATTTAGATGCTTGACGGATGAACCACAGCGATCCAACTGTCGTCTTGCCCCCCTGGATCCCACTACAGCAGAGTGTAATTTTGGCATCACTAAGGAATGCTTTGCCTTGTTTTTCGTGGAGGTTAAGCCCGCCACCACTGGCCATTCGCTACCTCCATTGCATGAGATTTATTAATTCCAAACATCTTCCCCATATCATTCCAAGATAAGACCCTATGTTTTGCGATTAGCTTTAGATTTTGAACCATGACGGGAGTTAATTTAGCTCGCCCGTTCTTGAGGCCTTTTGGTTTAAATGAACGTCCCTTGAGTTTTTTATCAATCATGTTTTCTGAATGAGATGCTAAAAAGAGATGGTCTAAATTAATACATGGAGGGTTGTCACATCTATGGCAAACACAAACTCCATCTGGAATGGAGCCATAAGCCTCAAAATAAGCCAAACGATGCGCTAACCAACGCTTTCCGTACTTCCATTTTCTGCCATAACCATCTTTAAGTTTGGAGCCGCCAGAAATAATACAACTCATTAATCTATACCCATTGTTATCTTTTTACCGTCCACCGTTAGCGTGATTGGTTGGATTTGAATATTAGTCTTATCGCCCTCCTCCCATCCATCCTGAGACTTCAAATAGAACTGAATAGCAGGGTAATGCTTATCCTTAATCAGCTCATGAAGCTTACTGGCCGCGTGTGCGACCCCTTTACTTCGACCTCTCTCGAATGCTTTGCCTAATTCGGGGTACTCAGCTTGCTTTTCAGAGAATGTAGATGGGTTTAAATCAAGCGCGAAGGCTATAGAGTTCTTTCTCATGCCCATCGCCGCGTATGTTTCAATCTTTTCCAGGATCTCGGGGGTAGGCTCGAATTTCGGGCGCCCGCCTTTGCCTTTTACTGTCATGCTCTTATTCTACCTTATAAGCCTTCTGACCCGTGAATTTCTGCCATCTCTCAATAATCACACCGCAATAATGAGGATCTATCTCCATTCCAAAGCACCTTCGATTAGTCTTCTCACAAGCTATGAGTGTGGAACCGGAGCCTAGGAATAGATCCGCAATGATTTGATTTGAGTTTGACGAGTGTTTAATCGCGTGTTCTGAAACCCCAACGGGCTTTTGAGTGGGATGTAATCCGCCCTCGCCAATAGCTATATTCCATGCACTTAAGGCATTGCCGCTTTCAGGATAATTGAAAATCTGTTTCCCTATCGTGCCATAGCAAACAAGCTCTGTGCAAAAAGCCCACCTTCTTTTCATCAACGAAGGAAACGGATTCGGCTTAGTCCACACACAATATCCGCTGTAATCCAAAAAACTATCCATCCAATCCCAAATTTCTGGTGCTAAAAACTGGGAGGTGCAAATATAGACGGTTGCGTCTTCTGCTAAGATGGCCTCAATTGCTTTGCCAGTAGGGCCAAATTTAAAGCCTTTATCCCATTCGGATTCCATAAGCTTTTTAGACTGTTTATTTGTTGGTGCCTGTGAGGCCACGCCATCACAATTTTCTGCAATATTATATGGCGGATCGGTGAAAAGCATATCAGCCTTCTCACCGTTCATGAGTCTCTCAACTTGCGCTTTATCTGTAGAATCTCCGCAGAGAAGTCGATGATTCCCAAGAATCCATAAGTCACCCGTCTTAACGAATGATTCTTTAATTTCGGGGATTTCATCTGCATCTTTATCGGCGTATTTATCAGCGGGTTCTATCTCAAAATCTTTAATGCCAAGTAGTTCAATATCCACTGGACCGATGTCTTGAAGATCACGATTAATAGAAGCAAGATCAAGATGGGCCCAAGCAGCAATAGAATTATCGCTCTGAACGTCCAGGTACTCCATGTCTTCAGATTCATAATCTTGATAAACCACGGGGACTTCATTCCAGTTGTTTTTAAATGCGGCGAGGACTCGACCGTGTCCTGACGTGATGAATCCCGATTGCTTGGAAACTTTAACAGCATAGCGCCATCCTTGATAATCTAGAATTTTAGCCAATCTAGTAATTTGTTCTGGCGGGTGAATGTTACGATTTTTTGGATGAGGCTTAAGATCCCTTGGATCAATTAAAGCATCATAGAGGCAATGAATTTTCATAGTGCAGGACCTCTTTTGCTATTACAAGACGTACATACTGGCTCTACAATAAGCGGTTTAGAATAATCTCTATGATCATAAATTCTAGCCATATCCATACAGTCTATGCATTTATTAGTACTCGCTTTAGGCAGCATACCCCTTCTGATAGCCTTATAAACCTCAGCCTTCGCCCAATATAATGGAGAGTGTTTTATTTTTGCCTGATACATTTTTTCATATCTTGTGCCATTTTCAGTTTGTCTCCATTTTTTTTGGTATATTTTTTTACATTCTCTACATCTTCTTCTGACATGATTGGGGGAATTGTTGCTACCTAAGCATTCCTTCATATTGTTTTTTTACCAGACATCTCTATTGGAAGCTCTCTCTCGTATTCATCGTTTTCGGTTTTTTTAATAACTCTCGGAGTATTCTTTTTAATTATCTTTAGATCCTCAAACTCAGGCATAGGGATTTTAAGCTCCCTTGTGAGATGATTCATAAATTTAGAATGCCGTTTTGAAAGGCTCTGAAGCTGAGCGTCAATTACTTTCGTAAGCTGCACAATCTTCCAGTGAGTTATACCCACGATAATGAGAATGATTCCGTTTATCAATAAGCTCATAATCTTTTAAATCCATCTCTGGGCATTCTGCCCTCTAGTTTAGCGGTTTGAAATGTATAAGAAGCATCTGAAAACGATGATTCAATAATTCTCTCTAGTGGAATATGAGAGTAATTCATAAACCAAGATCGATTAAACAATACTCCAGCTTTTATGCATTCTTGTTGGAACAGTGCGAAATCCTCTTTTTCAGCTTCGAAATAACCTCTTGTTCCATATCCCTTAAGTTTAATTTTCTTCGGAATGATGGAGGCTATCTTGGTTTGAATCCTTTTAGCGTCTTGGCACATTTGAATAAGTGAATTGTTTTTAATGAACTTAAGAGTTGCGAGGTGTGCTGCAAGTGGAAGGCACTCGCCCGCAAATGTTGACGATATAAAGTAAGGAGTATCGTGCATAAGATGTTTTTTGCCGACGATACCAGAGAGAGAAAATCCATTAGCAATACCTTTTCCAATACAAATAAGATCGGGCTTAATTACCCTTGATATAAATCCATGCTCATTTCTCATACCACATACGATTTCATCGAATATGAGAAGAGTACTCGTAGCTTCACACGCTGCCTTTAATTTAAAAAGCTTTTGAGTATTGGCTTCTGAATCATCTAAAAGAATGGGCTCCACAATAACAGCAGCGGCATCTCTTAGTTTATCTGAGTTAATGATCTCATCTATGGTGTCGTATTTCTTAAAATAGAAATGGTCTTCAATGCCGTAATTCGTTTGCTCCATAGAACACCACTGAGGATGGTGACCGTGATATCCAGTAGACAGTATGTACTGCCTGCCTGTAGCTGCTCTGGCTATAGTAGTAGCTCCGGTTGTAGCCTCTGCGCCGGTCTTAAGATATTTAACAGCATCATAAGTAGAAAGGAATTCATCGAGAAGAAATTCAGCCGCCTCCACCTCAATAGGTGAGGACATAGTAAACAGATTCCCCTTGGTGAGCTGCTTTTGTACTGCTTCATTCACCTGAGGATTATTGTGCCCAATTGAAATCGCCCCCAGAGCACAAGAAAGATCGATGTATTTCTCTCTCACATGACTCGTACAATAGGGGCCGTTAGCACTTTCAATATGCGTAGGAGTATTGTCAGAAAATGAAGCGTGCATCTTCGAATTAGTTAACGAACCTTGAGCTATATACTGAAGTTGTTTATTAGCTAAATCCAAAAGCATTCTCCTAGGTAGTTCTTCACTCGAAAGTAATCTTCTGCTGTATCCACACTTAATTTAGGGACTTCATGATACTTATTGTTTTTAGGCCAATAGAGCTTATGAGCAAATATCTTATCCGTATTATTAATCGGCCATGTGACGTGCTCTATGGTCTCTTTGCTTTTATTTTCTAATGCAAATGAAATCAGTTTTTTTAAAATATCTGGAGTGAATATCTCTACATCAGTTCCATCGAACCAATCTTCAGGGGTCTTCATAGCACCATAATCAAATTTGAATTGAATGACATCTTTAATCATCTTTACGGCTTCTTCAGTAACGATAAGGGGGCAATCACTAGTGACTCGAACAATGTAGTCAAAGCTCCCCCATTTTTGAAAGTTATCATATCGCTTTAGGACGTTATCCTCTGGGCCGGTTAATAAATTCACACCATGATTGGCTGCGACATGCTCAAAGATTTGGTTTTGAAGAGTAGGGACTAGTAACCCAATGGCTACAAATTGATCAGCAAGCATGGCTTGAATTTCTGCACATCTCTCTAGGCAGAAATCTAAAACCGTTTTTCCTGGGATAAGTTCATGAAATACCTTATTAGGGAATCTCTTTGAACTAATCCTACTTTGTAGTCCTATTCCGATTCTCATAGTCCTCTTGCCATTTTTTAGCTTTATGAAACCATTGAAGTGCAGTTTTTACATCAATGAGTGGTTCATCATTCATCCACGCTTCAATCATTGTTATATAACTCGAATGCACATCATCAAGCATAAGAATGCGCCCATTAAGAACACAACTCCATACCGGATGATTGTCTCTAAATTCAAATTCCGATTCTGCGAGACCTATCAATTGAAATAAATTACACCAGAGTTCTTCTTTACCAGAATCGTAGTAATTGTAATAAGTGTGGCCACCGACGCCGTTAATAAATTTATAATTACAGACCATTTGCATTTTGCATAAGTGAGAATTAGCAAGTGCCCAGTTGTAGTCTTCTTCTCGATCGAACATTGGTTTTTCAATAAGGAAGTTGTCATATCCAGCTTCCATCAAGTTCTCTACAACTACGGTATGACTCCTTGTAGGAGTACAAATGATGGCTCTTTTGGTTCCGGTTCTTTTGAAAGCGTCCTTAATGTCTATTCCATCAAATGGGATATTTAAATATTTAAGAATGGCAGAGTATCTTCTGCCCATTGATCCATTACAGCCGACGATAGTGACATCAGGCACGATCAATCATCCAATTTAATTCTTCTTCTGTAAATCTTGGGGCAGTATTTGAATTCATGGACCCTAGGTCTTCATGTATTTTTTCTCTTGGGTCCCTAAGGCCTATGATTTTAATTCCTGCAGTTGATCCATATTTCTTATTAATCAATTCTGCGACCTTTACCATCTCAATGGATTTCATATTTGGAATCATCATTGAACTAGTATTATTAAACAGCGATTTAAGTACGAATTCTGCGGCATCTGATTTAGTAATGAAAAATCTTGTCATTCTTTCATCGGTAATTGGAAGAGGTCTCTCCTCTTCTGCCATTTCTCGCCATCTTTCAATCACTGATCCACGAGAACCCCATACGTTGCCGTACGAACACACTCCGAATTTTACTTTCTTTTGAAACGAGTTGAACCAGAGCCAAAGGTGAGAGGCTGCGAGCTTCGATACTCCGTATGAATTAATGGGTTGGAATGCTTTATCGGTTGAGACGAAAATAGAAGATTGTAAATTGTTTTTAAGTGCCGCCTTAGCCACGTTCTTTGTTCCAAATATATTAGTTTCGTAGCCTTCTTCGACATCGAGTTCAAACCTTTCAATTTGCTTAAGAGCGGCCATATGAATCACATACTGTGAGTTGTTTAGGGCGAACTCCATGCGTTCTTTATTTCGAATATCTCCAAGAAAACACTGAAGTTCTATTTCACCAGAATAATTTTGTTCAAGGTCTGCTTGTTTAATTTCACATCGAGAGATGACTCGGATTCTAGTGATTCCATTTTCTTTTAGAATTTTTTGATGGGATAAAACGGCTTTAGAAAGTGACCCAGTTCCCCCCACGAGGACGAGCGTACTCAAACCTTTTTCCCCCTTCTAAAGAATTGGGCATCATCCACGCGAAAAAAATATTCTGATTCGTCTAGTTTTTTAAGTATAAATACGGCTTCCCCTTCTCGTGAGGCTTCTTGCATAACCCGCTTAATTTCTTGAATAGCCTTATCTTGGTGTAGCTTTTGTTCCATTTTATTAATGGCTGATTTCATTATGAAATAGGCGATAAATGAGCTTAAAACCACCGATGCCGTAACCAAAGTTATGGGGTTCATGCGACGAGACTAAAGGCCCCCTTTTATGAAATCAATCTAATTTAGGGTATTACTTTAATAAATTAATTATGGTATAACTGAAAATATGGATAAGAAGAATCATTGCGAGGAATGTAAAGTCGAATGTTACGGGGAACTTTGCGAGTCATGCTGCGATCATCAGGATATTTGTATGGACGAACGTGGTTGCTTAATTTGTGGCAAAGATATGACTGAAGACATTATGGCTCGCGCCTACGATAGAGCTAAAGATTATATGAAATATGGAGAATAAAATGAAACAAGCAAATAAAAACGAAGTCGTGTCAATTGATAATAAGAAAAGTTTATTCGATAGATGTCGAACAATAGATGTCTCAGACATCGTAAAGAAAAACTATAACGGCACCGCTTACATTTCTTGGGCGGATGCGTGGAGCCGATTAAAAGAGAATTTTCCTGATGCCTCATATGAAGTAGCTTATTTTAAAGATGGTCTTATAGATGTCCCTTATTTAAAAACACCGATTGGGTTTTGGGTGGGCACCTCAGTAACAGTTGAAGGCACTACGATTCGACAGATCCTTCCTATCATGGACAATAAATTTAATTCCATGACGGCACCTTCTAGTAGGGACGTAAACGACAATATTCAACGATGCCTTGTTAAGAATATTGCTATGTTTGGCTTAGGAATTTCAGTTTATCAGGGCGATGATATTTATGCAGAAGATACAAAACCAGCCCCTATTAATAAATTAGAGAAATGTACCCGTCAGCAATCAAAAATGATCTTCGCTAAAACCATGGCGCTTGGATGGGACACTCTTGATTTGGATTCCTACTGTGTATCAAGAGGATGGGCCAATACGGATGACATCCCATACTCAGAAATCAACAATGTCATTCGAGAGATCGATAAGATTGGCAAAAAGAAGGATTTTCAACCGAGTCATCTGGATGAATTTCAGAAATTAATTAAGGCGGAGGCTTAACATGAAATACTTAATATTTTTATCTTTAATTGGTTTATCTGGTTGCGGTGATTCTAGTGGGGTTGAGCCTTACTATCCTGTTCAAAGTGGAAATAAAATGGAGTTCACTGATAAGGACTTAGAGGACTTAATTAGTAAGTATCACAATCAATGTCTTGATCAGACGAAGAAGGCTGAAGCTGCTCGTCGTGATGTGTGCGAGATAAATTATGGGGACCTTGATCCAGAATATTGTGCCGCAGTGGAGCGTGAAGCCATTGAGAGAGAAATAAATTTCTATGATGGTCAGGCTTCGTTTTTCAAGTCTGGATTTTTAAATTGCACTTATGAAACTGAGCAATGTGTAAGGAATCTGGACTTGCAATTATCATCTATTATGATTCACTGTGGCTGATATGAAACGAGGACGCCCAAAATCAACCTGTAAGAAAGTGAAGTCCGCTTTTTCCATCTCTAAAGAAGCATTTAAGCTACTTTTGACGGTGAAGAATCGGTCTCAGCTGGTGGAATCGTTAATTTTAAAGCACTTCCTTCGGCGCGCTTAGAAATTTCTTGGTTTAAAATATTCGCCGATCTTTGAAGAGTTTGAATATCATAGAGAATATCATAAACCATCGCTTTTAATTCAGAGGTTGGCATTTTAGGTAGGTCTTCTAAGGTAATTTTCTTTTGTTCCATAGGTTATACTATAAATCCGATTTATGGAATGTCAGCAATCTCTTACTGGTTTTTTCATTATTATCGGGCGATCATCGAATCCTTCAGCAATTCGCTTAGAATCCACTGGGGTGCCTATAATATCTGAAATAATGGCGTCATTGACCTCTAGCCTTGATTCACTAAGCTCGGCTCGTTTTTCAATCTTAGTCATAAATTCTTCAATCCTAGAAATGACCTTAACTAGCCTCCATACGAATGAAACTAATATGGCAAGTAAACCGATAGCGGCCCAGGATATAATATCATTTATAATGTTATCGAAGTTCACCATTATTCTACTCCGACGCCTCTGGCTTTTTGAATAAGATCCAAAACTTTTTGTTTTTTTAACTGAAGTTCTTGAAGAGTTATTTGAACTCGATCAATTTGGTCATTTATTAAATTCTTCTCTGCCTTTAAGTTTTGAATGGTATATCTTCTGACATTTACAATGGGCTCTGAGATTTGAATTTCGTCATCATTAATTTTTTCTACTGTTTCCATAATTACTCCACATAGACCGTTATATGATGTCTGACGTTAGTTGGATTCGTAACCCAGGCGGGTGTGGTCCATTTAATTTCAAAATAATCCCCTGCGGTTACTGATATCGAAAGACCTGTATTTGAAAAAACTGCTGACACTGCACTATGAGTAACGGCGGAAGAAATAGTAGTGTCCGTAGTATCATTTAATCTAAATGCCATTGTAGAAGATTCACCAGAGCCAAGGGTTCCCGCCACTTGGGCATTAATATAAATCGCCTTCACTGTTCCAGTTTTAGCAATATAAACCCTTTGAATGGCATTTGTTGTTGATACTGAAACCGTTAATGAGGAGCCAATATAATATGTTGTCGAATCCGCAGGTGCAGTGGTGGTGTGATGATAAGCAATATAAATCACCCCAGTATTTGCGACCCATTCTGGAGCGGTTGCTCCTGAATTCATAGCGAGGACTTGACCGGCAGTGCCTTTAGCAAGTCTTACGTTGTCAGTTCCATTGTGATAGATCAGATCGCCCTGAGTGGTAGTAGGCGCAAGAGCATCGAATGCGTTTGTTTGAGAAGTTTGCCCAGTTCCACCATTACCAATTGGAAGTGCACCAGTAACTCCATTCGTTAAATCAACTTGAGCCCAGGCTGGATTGTTAGAAGTTCCGGTATTTGAGAGGTATCTCGTAGCTGTAGTATTTTTAGCTAGGCGGGAATAAACACTCGCCGCTGATGCATAAATAAGATCGCCCTGAACAGCTGCGCCTGAAACTAAAGCAACACTGTATCTTGTTGTCGACGGGCTGAAAAATAAATCAGTTCCATCGTATTCCATGGCACCAGCGATCGCGACGGATAGACTTGTGCCCGATGTAAAAACGAGTGGAGCCGTTCCAGCGGTTGCCGTTCCAGCGGCTAAGGTGATGTAAGTGGGGCTTAATCTATTTGTTGAGTAAGTAAATGTGGATAAATCTGTAAGTCTTCCGTTTGTGGTGGCAATGGGAACTCGACCTGAGGTGAGCCCACCAACACCAGAATCAATTAAAGGAATTCTGTATCTTGTCGTGGATGGTGAGAATGTTAAATTTTCTGCGGTTGCGCTATGCCACTCAATTTGTCCTGCAGCGGCGGCTGTTGTATAAGATCCGGTAGTTAATTTAATAGGAGCGGTATTAGCCGTAGTGGTTCCCGCAGCAATATGAAGTTGAGCGGTAATGGATGCTGGAGCAACACCGATACCAATCAATGACCTAGAAGTATTGGAATGAATGACTAGTGCATTATCAAAAAACCCACTCGGTCTTGTTATGAACTTCCAATAATAAGAGGATCCTGTTTTTTCATTAACAAAAGATCCTGTTCGCTGATCTCCAACAATATCGACATCAAAAGCATCGAATTCAAATACACGTCCCCCTGATGCTGGAGCTGAAGAAGATCCACCTACTGCCATTAATCCATAAGCCCCAGAGGCATCATCGGAAAGTATCCAAAGAGTTCTAGAAGAAGTCGCCGATACTCCTTTTAAATATCCACGAGTAATGTATCCACCATCGCCATATCCATTAATGACTAAAGTGTCGTTTGAGCCATTACCGGTGAGTGATAATTTTTTAGTAGTATCGTTCCAATTCATGTAGGAAGCGTCAGTTCGAATTAATCCTGATGTGCTTGCGTAAAGAACTCCGGTATCAGTGAGATTGCTCAGTGTTGCAGTAGCTCCGTAGTAATCCCCTGTTGTAGTAATATCCCAGTTACCGTCGACGAATGTCATATTGGCAGTGATATCAATCTGAGCCGCATCAATATCTAAAGTGCTGTAGGCTTCAAAAACTGTTCGAGTGCCCTCTTTATCTTGAAGAGTAAGCATTGGAACGAGGCCAGAATCATAGGCTTGCGTGGTTACTAAAATCCCACCGTCAGTTAATCCAGTTCCAACAAATCTAGCCGCGTAAGAAGATGTTCCAACAACATCTAGAGGGTAGGTAGGCGAAACGTTAATGCCTATTGAAGTTCCGACATAAATAGTACGTGGTCGAGTAGCTCCAGGAGCCCCGATATTTCTTGTATTATCTGCGCTAAAATAAAGATCACAATAAAATATAGATTTATTGGCATCGTAGACTTCAAAGACCGGTAAACCACCACCATCAGCAGTGACATTTAAAACTTTATTTGCACCACCATCACTAGAGCCAGCAATAAATAAAGTTCCAGGGCTGTTAGTCCAATTAAATTGAGTATTGTTTTGTGAGAGCGCAGAGGCTCCCATGAAAATAACAGATCCTTGAGTGAATGATGTGGCTCCGGTTCCACCTTCCGAAACTGGAAGTGCATTTAATAAATTTAAATTATCAACGCTAAGAGTATTAGTTGTATCATTGTAAGTAAAAGCGGCTTCATTAGCGATATTCCCAAGGCTATCGAGATAAAGAACTCCACCAGAAGCGGATGCTGTAATATCTAAGCAGCCCCCTGAGAATCTTCTAACGCGTCCCACTAATCAGCCCTTGGAAAAACTACGGTCATTGTTCCTGCTTGAGTAGCAGCAGTATCGAATCCAACGCGGATATAAGGAACCCCACCAGCGAAAGGAACTTCATACATGCCAGCAGTGGATGCGGTGATGATACATTCATAGGGCTGTTGGCAGACATAATCATAATAGCTCAGCGTTCTAGCTGAGACTGAAGAATTATGAGCCCCCTGAAGGGTAAAATTAATTACACCTGATGTAAATTTAGAAGCAACGGCGCTTAAATTAAATAGAATTTGATCATGATAGCCGATATAGACGGTTGAGGTTCCAGAAGCTCCAGAAGAGTATGGAAGGTCAATAAACTGAACATAATCCATCTTGGTTATAGTCTAACATTCAATCAGTTTCTTCAATAATAAGATCAGACCTTCTAGGGTATCCAAATTCGAAAGTTATAGGCAGGTTGTATTTTTCAACAAAGGACCTAATCCCAATGAAATGCCTTTCTTGATGATGCAACCTACACAGAGGTTGAAGGTTTTGAGGTTTATTACTGCCTCCTGCACCTCTGGTTTGGATATGGTCCCACTCGCCCCGTTTACCACAAATCCAACAAGGGGGGCATTTTGGTAGTTTAGTTTTCAAATTTATTAATATCTATTTTGATATTGGATTTTCTTAAGAAATCAACCCGAGATTCTAAGCTTTCAATGATTCTCTCATAGGATTCTATTTTGAGTTTCATTTTATCCAAGAGTTTAGCAGTATCTTCGAGGAGTTTTTCATTTTGAAGTAATTTATCCTCACTCGATTGAACTATTTTTTTTAAATAACTATCAGTTGGAATTAGTTCTTCGTTGATGATGTTCATAATTTTCTCGCTTTTAGCATTAAAGCTTTTTGAATTAATCCATCAGTTGTTATTTTCTCAATACTTGGGGGTCTCACTAATGGCTTTAATTTATATCCCTTTGAAAAACGATTATAAGCTTTTGCAAAACAATCAATTTTAGTTTGAAGACTTATAGGACTTAAATTAGTTGGCCATCGATGAACATCAAATCCAAAGGCATTAAAAACCTTATCTCTATTCAAATCCTTCTTAAATTGAGATTCATGAGAATGATATAAACCATCTATTTCAATAATTGTGCGGGCTTTAGGTAAAGCTAAATCAGCTATGTAACGATTAAAATAAATAACCTGGTGCTCTATTGGAAGTCCTTTAGATCTTAAACGATTCCCAATTTGATACTCAATATTTGCACAATTAAATCTCATCTTCTGTGCATAAGATTGTAAAACTTCAAAATTCGCAGGTGGATTATCAAGCATCCACTCATCACCAAACTTTTTTCTTAAAGTCATTTCAATCCATTGTGAAAATCTTCTACCGTGCCATTGATTCGTTTTCATATTCTTTTATTTCTCCGATTATTCTTTCTATATCTCTCCTCCAATTTTCCTTCTGATATTTAAAAAATCTATATCCTAAAATGTTTTGAATTTTTTTTTCATTTTCTGAAACTTGCCAGTGATGAATAATTATTCTTCTCTTCTTCGAAATAAGATCTCTCATATATCTATTTGCAAATGGCATCCAAATCTTAAACTGATACCCTAATCTATCTCTTAATAGCTTCTTCATACCTTCTAGGAATAAATTGTCTGGCTTCTTCTTCAATCGCCATATCTTGGGGGGGTTTGCTAAGAACCATTTTCTACCCATTTCGTCTAAAATCTTCATTTCAATTTCAACCCATTCTCTATCTGGCTCTATATAACTCATCTTCTCTCCAAAAAATTCTCCCAGAGAGTTGCTGATCGCGGGCAAGAGCTCCCCCTTACCCCCTGGATTTTTTTCAAGAAGTTCAAGATTGCTCTTGTTCAGCCTTCCAACGATTTCTCCCGTCGGTCGCCTCACACGGACAGTAACCTTCTGCTGGGCTTTCGACCCTCACCTCAATTTCGGCCCCATAAAGAGCATACCGGCCAGATTTTCACTGACTGAATCGCGTAGGCTTTAAGGAGTTACTATGAAGCCGTATTGGCTTTCCTCTCCCATACAACGCGATAAACAATATATTTTTTTGCTGCAAAATTATGAAATTCGTTTTAAGGTGATTCCATAGTTCTGTAGCAAGAATTTAAATAGCCCGAAGTTAATCGCATTGTAAAATGTTTTTATCTTCGGGCTTTCTTTTTTTTTAATTCAGTTATACTTCTTTTCAAAGATAAGGGACCCCCGCTAAAAATATCATATAGCCGATAGTTACCTGATTGAGGGGGTCTCTTGTTTAAACCAAAAGAAAAAGATATTGAGAGACAGATTTGCGACTGGCTAGCCGCTAAGGGCTACTTCTTCTGGAAACAGGCAAATTCAGGCTATTTCGATGGCCGTACTAAGCGGTTCAGAAGGCATACATCGCCCTATTGCATTAGGGGGGTCTCAGACATCATTATCATCGATAAGGGCCAGTTCATAGGAGTTGAGGTGAAAAGCGAATCTGGGCGCCTTTCCGACCACCAAAAGGCCTTCCGTGACTCAGTTATCAACGCGGGCGGCAAGTATATTCTCTGTAGGTCCCTAGATGACCTGGCTATAGGACTTATGTCCTAGATTCCAAAAAGTTGCATTTAGAAACAAATGTTACAGTTTAAATCCCATGCAATTTAGGTATAACGCATTTTACTCGTTTTAAATCAAACTAACCTGGAGGCTATATGAAATACTTAATCGCTTTATTATTCTTATTATCAACTCAACTCTCTGCAGTCGAAAGACCAATGACCATTAACATGATCGATGATCCTGATTTTGGTAAACTAGGAATTGTCTCCGCAGTTCAAGCCGTAAACGAAGGTCTTATTTTCGAATGGACTGAGGACTTTATTAACTGGAATTTTCTCGCTGATATCTCTCCCTACATCGTAGAACAGTGGTGGTCCGTAAGTATTCCAGGTAATTGGCTATCAGGGAGATTCTTCGTCAGAGCAAGAGGCTATACGAATAATCTCAGAGCTGCTGCACCAAAACATAATAACTACACCTTATTCTGGCCCGCTGTTAAAATTAAAGTCATAAGAAAATTAATCATGCCTCCCATGCCCCCGGGAATGAAACTTCCTGTTCAAAAAAATGTACGCTTATTGAACAATACAAAAAAAGGGGCTGAATTGTTAAAGGGTGGGAAATGAATTCTAATGATTCGGTGTCGGAAGCTGACCGACTTAATTTTGCTGAGAATGGAGAGGTGCGCGCCCTCAAAATAGGCGGCAAGCCGATTCGTAAACGAGGATTTCATAGAGCGCTCAAGCGCGGAGAGATTTGGGCGAGAATGGAACGAGTTTTAAATCTATATGCGAATGAGATGAATAACGCACTTTTTGGATTAGCCCCCACAGAGAAAGACCGAGGTTAGGGTGAGCAGAGAAGAGACACCACTCAGTGAAAACATCGGCATCTATGAAGCTGGTGATTATATTTTGACGGCCGCGATCTGGCGAACCCACATCGAAGGAAGTTTATTCGACACCTACGAAATAGGAATACGAAATAAAAAGTCAGGCGACTTTAAATTATTTCAAGGTGACTTCAATCATCAATCTGTTCAAGAGGTCGCAAACGCAATGGCCATGCTGCTTTCCGACGAAACTCAATGTTATTCATCCGAATGGTGTATGGAGCATTTCAAGTGAGCCTAGATCAGCCCGCAACACAAGATCCAATCCTTAATGAAGTCCCCAAAAGCGTATGGGTCACATGTAGAAACACTAACGACGGTGGAAAATTTCAGGTTGTTTTAGAAGTGAACGGCAAAGAGAGAATCCTTTTTGAGTCGCATCCTAAATATATGTTCCTAGATGAAGGGATTATTTTGCAAAGCTCAAATCTAACTTGGTTGGTGAGCCCCCATGGAGGAAGTGAAGTGAAATACACTTTTGAGTGCGGATTTTGTGGTCTTCAATCTTCAGATATGCGGTTCGTTGAGAGTTTTGGTATTAGATGTGCCGCATGTTTAACTAGTTATGGATGGAAAACATCAATAAAAATCCGTGGTAAACAAATTAAAAACCCATTTCGAATTTTATATGAATTTCTTTGGAATAGGGTTGGGTCATTTCGAAATATTGGATAGTGGCCGGAGCCGTGAAGTGAGCGAAGAAATCAAAAACCTCCAATGTCTTTCGCCTACGGAATTAATTTCGGAGTATCTGAAATTGAGTGAAAAAGCAGAAAAGCTTGAGAGAGAAATTGAGCATCTCAACTCACATCTTAAGGCTGGGCATATCCAATTTTCTGAGAGGCTCAAAAGTGCTGAGGATGCTTTGTTTGAAATTTCTAAATATATTTTACCAGGGGCAGCCTGTCGTGAACTTGCAAAAGCTCACTTCGAGAAATGGGGTAAGGATTGACACTCTTGCTCGCCATCCTCATCCACACCGAAGAATTCCATGACCTAAGACACAGAATGAATGAAGCTGCGGCCAGATTGAAAAAAGAACAGCTCAAAAACGCCCCATTCCTCAGTAAAGAATGCACTGTGGCATTACTAAAGCTTAAAAAACGTAAAAAATGATGGGTTTAATTACACTGCAATGGCATAAAGCATATAGGGGGAAAATATGAAAAAACTAATTTCAATTTTATTATTCGGGATCTTATCTCAAACCGCTTGGGCTGGTATCAGCAAAAAGGATTGCAAAAAAGCATGCGAAACTTGCATGAAATGCTCGCCAACTCCTACACCACCGCCCCCCGTTACAACTCTTGATGTCAAACTAGTTTCACTTCTACCCGCATCAGGAACTCTACAGAAAAAACAAGTTCCAGTAGCAGGACTAGCACCATTCTTATGGGGCAGCCCTGGATTTGTTATCAATTCAAATCAAAACGCTAGAGTTCGAATGACCGCTACTATCGGCCAAGTTAACCCTAGCACTCATCAATTAATTTCAACTGAGAGAACCTCTAGCGCAGGATTTCCTGAAGTCTTAGCGAATGTTGATTTCACCAATAACTTACCCATTACAATTCCAATCTTTAACGGCACTAATCTTACGTATCGAATTAAAATTTGTGCCTATGCCGTTGATTATGCTGACCCGGTAAGACCAGACCTTCCTGATGCTAACCTTTCTAATAACTGTCTCACTGGTGAATACTTAGTGATAGATTGAGGAATATATGAAACTAAATGAACTCGCATCTCTCGTAGCTAAAAAAGAAGGCAAAAAAAAGCAGGTATTAATTGGCGATATCAGAGAAGTCATTGGAATTTTCTCTGAGCTAGTCGTGCAAGATCCTTCAGTACTAGAGCTTTTAATCAAGAACGGTAAACGTAGACTGAAAATTAAATGAACTTAGCGGCAGAAGATAAACAATTCGCGGAGCTTCTTTTGGAATATAAAGAACTCCGCCGCCGCTACGATAAAATGGCGCAATACCTTCGACTTATCCTTGAAGACTACGACGCTGATATTGTTAAACCAGAATTTAAAGACGAATTCATGGGAACTGACTGCTAATAACTAATTAAATTAGCAATTTCACTATAACTCACCGCAAAATTAGCATCAGGACACTTCACATCTTCTTTTGCTAGTGTTGTATGCTTCTCAATATATTTAGCCCCCGCGTGAATTGCTTTTAAAGTCTGGCGAATATTAAGGCTATGATCAGAAAAACCATCAAATCTTGGGAATATTCCATCAAAGGCTATCTCATACCTCACCGGATACTCTGGAATACAGTAAAGTTTAATCACCCCACCTACTATTTCTTGATCCGTCATCACATCACAAGACACTATTGGCTTAATCCCATGGCCAATCGCCGCTTCAATCCATTCCTTTTGATGCTTATTGGAATATGAAAATTTAATAAATTTAGGCTTCTGAGCTATTAAGAACGCTAAAGCATCCGCATTAAACACAGAAGCTGTTAATTCTATCCCATTTTCATCCGCCTTTTTTTGCAAAATAGGCCACCATTCTAGGGGTAATTCTATGTTTCCACCTGTGTAATTCGGAGGATTCGAAAATAATTGAAACTTAATAATTTGAGCCCCTGATCTAGCGGCAAGTTCTATATGCTCGAGGGCATATTCAAGTTTACCCATATGAGTAGAGCCAGGATCGACAATGATTATAGCCATTTCAAAAACCTCCTAA
>Ga0208546_1000251_pt1 | contig 22377 bp, 21 predicted proteins | sample DEB19_08_DNA_4_FD_184528 | JGI IMG/M metagenome (GOLD analysis project Ga0208546, IMG submission 184528) | Aqueous microbial communities from the Delaware River and Bay under freshwater to marine salinity gradient to study organic matter... | ecosystem: Environmental > Aquatic > Marine > Coastal...
TCAGGGAGTTGATGTTGGTGCGAAATAATCACTGGCGCTCACTACTTTGCAGCGATGATAAATGCTGTCCTCCCGAAGGAAATCAGATTGAAGAATTTGTTAATTCTCGAATCGCAGCCGAGCAAGTTGCTAGCGGAAAAGTATTGCCATTTTCTGATTCTGAAGGGCTGACTCATTCAATCTCTGCAACGATTTTGGCGAAAGACATCAACTGGAACGCCCAAGTAGTCGGTTTTAGGGTGGATCCAGATGCAAATAATTTAAATGAACTACAAAGAGATGGGGCAGAATCAATCCTTTTATTAGCAGACTTTTATAGCCAAAATGGGTTCTGTAAAGATTATGATTTAATGGCAAGAGTTTTGGGCCGATTAAGTGATATTCAAGTTAGAGATTTTGCATTGGGTTGTCACACCGATCAGACCATAAATTCCTATTGGGCGATGTGGCGAGATTTATTGAGAATTGCCCCACCTAAATTTGTGGCACCAGTGGCTTCAGTTTTTGCAAGTATCGCTTATGAAAATGGTGAAGGAGCACTTGCACATAGAGCTCTAGATCGCGCCATCGAAGATGACCCCGAGTACTCGTTGGCCAGGTTGCTTAGAAGAGTATTTAGTAGCGGTTGGCCACCTTCAGGTTTTGCTCAACTACGCTCGGAATTACACCCACGAGTGACCGCCACGATTTTCGGATAACTTTAGGGAAATTAAAGAGATGTGGCATCAGAAGCCATATGCAAATTACTTGCATATGGCTTCTTTTCATTTGGGTTGCTAATCTTCGCTAAAAGTTTTTCTGCCCGATTTCAACTCGAAAGGCCCCACAATGAATAAATTAAAAGTGCTTCCGCTATTGCTAGCGGCGGTAGTTTTGACAGCTTGCGGTTCGAATGCTGATGATGCAGCAAGTTCATGCGAACCAGGAAAGCTAACAACAGTTACTGACGGAGTATTAACAATTGCAACTGGCGAACCTGCTTACTATCCATGGGTAATTGATGACAAGCCAGAATCAGGAGAAGGCTTTGAGGCAGCAGTAGCGCTAGCCGTTGCCAAGGAACTTGGCTATGAAGGCGAAGCTGTTAAGTGGGTGCGCACAACCTTTGACTCAGCAATCGCACCAGGAGATAAGAACTTTGATTTCAACTTACAGCAATTCTCAATTACCGAGGATCGCAAGAAGGCGGTTGATTTCTCAGATCCTTACTACAAGTCAACTCAAGTAATCGTTACTTACAAAGAGAGCAAGATTGCTACTGCAAAATCAATTGCAGATTTAGCTAATGCAAAACTTGGCGCAGCAGTGGCAACCACATCTTTGGATGCCATTGAAAATATCTTGAAGCTAAAGGCTCAAGTTTTCAATGATAATGCCGCAGGTGTCACGGCTTTGAAGAACAAGCAAATTGATGGCTTGGTAGTAGATCTACCGACTGGCTTCTATCTATCAGCTGTTGAAGTTCCAAATGGTTTGATTGTTGGCCAAATCGCAGGTAGCGATGAGGCTGATGCTGGATTTGGACTACTGCTAAAGAAGGACAGCCCAATCACCGGTTGTGTTAACGGTGCGGTAAAGGCGATTACTGATAGTGGTGCGCTAAAGGAAATCACTGATAAGTGGCTCGGAGCAACTGCGGGTGCACCGGTACTTTCATAATTTCCTCTAAAGTATCTACATGTTTAAAGGCAAGAGGCGCTTGGCAACAGGCGCCTCTTCTGCTTTTCCAACTGCAGCCCATCAACCAAGTTCAGTGGAAATTGCAAGACAAGAAACTAGGAGACGAAAGAATCGCAAGAATCGAGCAATAGCTGCAGTATCTAGTTTTCTAGTGCTGGGCACTTTAGCTTTGATTGTGGTGCTATCGCCTGGATTTAAAACATTAAGAGATACCTTCTTTGATTGGGCCTATGGTGTAGAAGTACTTCCTAAAGTAATTCTCGGGTTTACTACAAATATTTTCCTGACCATTATTGCTTCAATCCTGGTTGGAACAATCGCACTGTCAATCGCTCTTGTGCGAACATCTAAATCCCCGGCACTTGCGCCAATTAGATTTCTTGCCACCGCATACGTGGATGTCTTTAGATCTATTCCTTTGATTCTTGTTATCTTATTGGTCGGTTTTGGAATCCCGGCTTTGCAAATTTCTGGCCTGACTTCAAATGTATTGATTCTCGGCACCTTGGCAGTTGTAATTACCTATTCTGCATATGTAGCCGAGGTAATCAGAAGTGGAATTTTGAGCGTGCATCCGTCACAGAAAGCAGCAGCACGCTCATTGGGATTAAATAATTGGCAGACCTTGCGCCATGTGGTCTTGCCGCAAGCGTTACGTAAAGTCACTCCGCCTTTGTTAAATGATTTAGTAGCTCTAATTAAAGATACCGGTTTAGTTTCGATTTTAGGTGTCACCGACGCCGTCCGTGCTGCCCAAATTGAAACTTCTCGTTCATTTAATTACACCCCATATATAACGGCGGCAGTGCTATTTTTATGCATCACTATTCCTTTGACACGTTTTACTGATCGCTCATTACGTAAGAGTTTGAGCGCACAGAATGCGCAGGGGCAAGCATGAGTTTGTTACGCGTCGAAAAGCTACGTAAGACTTTTGATAATCTGGTAGTACTTGATTCAATTTCCTTTGAAGTACCGGATAAAACTGTAACTGCGCTAATTGGCGCTTCCGGTAGTGGAAAATCCACTTTGCTTCGTGCAATTAACTTACTTGAACTAGTTGATGATGGTCAGATTTTCTTCGACGGCCAAGATATAACTGCAGTTGAAACTGACGCTGATATCGTACGAAGAAAGCTCGGGATGGTGTTTCAATCTTTTAACCTATTCCCGCATAAGACGGTACTTGAAAATATTACTTTGGCGCCGATGATGGTACATGGAATAAATAAAGAGCAAGCCGAAAGCGAAGCGCGTGACCTGCTTAAGAAATTTGGCTTGTTAGAAAAAGTTGATCAATATCCAGACCGTCTATCTGGTGGACAACAACAGCGCGTAGCAATAATTAGGGCGATGGCGGTAAAACCTAAGTTGTTACTTTTGGATGAAATTACCTCAGCGCTTGATCCGGTACTTGTAAACGAAGTTCTTGAAACGGTACGGGAGTTAAAAAATGATGGTGTGGCAATCGTGATGGCCACACATGAAATGGGATTTGCAAAGCAGATTGCAGATCAAGTCTGCTTCCTCTACCAAGGTCGTATTCTTGAAAGAGGAGATGCATCAATGCTTACATCGCCTAAAGCGGCGGAAACCAAGGAGTTCTTGCTCCGGGTTCAACAAGCTGGCCGTTTGTAATAAACTCTGCGCAGGTCACGAGTTCCAGGTAAAAGCCCCGGCTAACTGGACGGCAACCCTCCACCGCGGCGGGGTGCTCCGGGTGACGACCAGATCGATTGAATTTTTCATTCGATAAGCGCGACGAGGAGTAAGTAATTGCCAATTCCAAATGTGACTGGCGCTTGGCTAGACGGTGAAGCTCCAGGTGATCGTAAATTTATTAAAGTTGGTGACATCGCTCTGGAATCAGGCGAGGTAATTTCTGATGTGACCATTGCATATCAATCTTGGGGCGAATTAAATTCCAATAGAGATAATGCAATTTTAGTAAATCATGCTTGGACCGGCTGGTCTGATGTCGAAAGCTGGTGGCCAAATCAAGTTGGCCCTGGAAAACCACTAGATACAGATAAATATTTTGTAGTTTGCCCTAATGTAATTGGCGGCTGTCAGGGATCAACTGGTCCGGCATCAATTGCACCAGATGGAAAATTTTATGGTTCTCGTTTTCCATCATTAACTATTCGCGACATGGTTAGCGCGGAAGTTGCTTTCAGCGAGGCGCTTGGAATTAAGAAATATGTACTTGCTTGCGGACCTTCACTTGGCGGAATGCGCTCTTTGGAGTGGGCAGTTCAATATCCAGAGCGAATCGGCGGAATCTGCACTATTGGCAGTTCTGCGGTAGCAACTGGTGATCAAATTGGATCTGTTTCCATTCAAGTTCATGCAATCAAAAGCGATCCAAATTTCAATAATGGTGACTATTACCAACAAAAGAATGGCCCAGAGGTTGGTATGGGAATTGCCAGAAAAATTGCGCACCTTACCTTTAGGACCGAAATTGAAATGGATATGCGCTTTGGTCGAGAGTTGCAAGGAGATGATACGGGTCGCTTTGCAGTCGAGTCATATCTTGATCACCAAGCCAACAAATTGGCGCAGAGATTTGATGCCAATACCTACATTATTTTGGGTGAGGCTATGAATAGCCATGACATCGGTCGCGACCGAGGTGGGGTAGCGGCAGCGCTTTCAACCATCACAGTGCCGGTGATGGTGGTTTCAATTGATACCGATCGCCTCTTTCCGCCACGTCTTCAGCAAGAGCTGGCCGAGCTAACTCCCGGTTCGAAGCTTGAAATGCTCAGTTCGCCCTTTGGCCACGATGGCTTTTTGGTCGAATCAGATGCGATGGGAAGCCTCCTTCGGGAAGCTATCAGGCATGCTGAGGGTGGTTAAGCGATAGAAAAGTAATCGGAGCGACTGTGTAGTTGTTTTTCAGTCGCGAGATTAGCTTTTCTAGAGCGTCATTTTGTGCTTGCCTGAGAGTTTTCAGTACAATTACGCAATCGCAATCGCTCGCTGGCGACACCCCTAAAGACAGCGAAGAGTTTGTAAAACTTTAAAAAGCAATCCAAAAGGACAATTTGTGGTTACTCGCGCGCCTAAAAAGAAGGCACCTGCCAAGAAGGCAGCTCCAGCTAAGAAAGCTGTTGCTAAAAAGTCTGCCCCAGTAAAGAAGGCAGCTCCGGCTAAGAAAGCGGCTGTTAAAAAAGTGCCAGCGAAAAAGGTAGAAGTCAAGATTCCGCTAAAGAAGGAATTAACCGCAGCTGATGTTAAGCAAATTCTTGATGCTCGCGATTTAGTTGAACGCCAAAAGGTCGTATTAGCAGAATTAGAATCACGTGGAGTTACTTCATTAAATCGAATTCCTAAAAAGGCAGATAAAGAATTAGTAGATGAAGCAAAAGCTCTAGAAATTTCAGTACCGAAAGTTACCGAGAAACTTAAAAAAGCAGGTCTTGGTTCTCCGTACCGAATGCTTAAGAATTCAGAGAAAGCACTTGTCGCACCAAAACCAGCGCCGGTCGCTGTAGCCAGTGCTACTACTGTTGCCGCTACAGAATCTAAGAGCGATAAGACCCCAAAGACGGTAATTATTGATGGCGAAGAAGTCGAATTAGTTGAAGAAGAAGATCTTGATTTAAATATCGACAATATCGATGAGGTTAAGGAAGAGGCAAAGGAAGAGACTCGTGTTATCAACCTTTCTGATGAAGAGGTTGATGATGGCGAAGGCACCTTCGTGCTTCGTGACTCTGATGAAGAGAAGGAAGAAGAACAGGGGCGCTCTGAGCGTGCAAAACTTCGCGGTCGCTTAGCTGCGGTTCAGATTATTGATGAAGCAATTCGTGCTAAAGAGAACGACCCTTCAAAGACAGCACATAAAGCAGATTCTCGTCCGCTGACCGTTAAGCAACTTGAATTGATGATCACCTCAATTGATTTAACTGAACGTGGCGCAAAGGCGCTGATTGATTCGATCAATGCAACGCCAATTAAAGAATTCAAGAATGTTCACAACTTAATTGATGAGACTAAACGCGCAATTCAAACTGAAATGAAGCAACTGCCACCAGAGCAGACTGTTTTAACAGCTGGTGCGACCGCTGACCCAGTAAAGGATTACCTAAAACAGATCGGCCGCGTGGCACTTCTAAATGCAGAGCTGGAAGTGGAACTTGCTACTCGCGTAGAGGCAGGACTTTTTGCAGAAGAGAAGCTTGCTACCGAAAAGAAGCTTGATAAGAAATTAAAGCGCGAACTTGAATGGATCGCAGAAGATGGTCGCCGCGCAAAGAATCACCTACTTGAAGCAAACCTTCGCCTGGTGGTCTCACTTGCAAAGCGTTACACCGGCCGCGGCATGTTATTTCTTGATCTCATTCAAGAAGGAAACCTTGGTTTGATTCGTGCGGTAGAGAAGTTCGATTACACAAAGGGTTACAAGTTCTCTACCTACGCAACATGGTGGATTCGTCAGGCGATTACTCGTGCAATGGCTGACCAGGCTCGCACCATCCGTATTCCGGTGCACATGGTTGAAGTCATTAACAAACTTGCACGTGTACAACGTCAGATGTTGCAAGATTTAGGTCGCGAACCGACCCCTGAAGAGCTAGCTAAAGAACTTGATATGACGCCTGAAAAGGTAGTTGAAGTTCAGAAGTATGGTCGCGAACCAATCTCACTTCACACCCCGCTTGGCGAGGAAGGCGATTCAGAGTTTGGTGATTTGATCGAAGACTCAGAAGCAATCGTCCCGGCAGATGCAGTTGGCTTTACTTTGCTTCAGGAAGAGCTTCATAAAGTTATGGATACTTTGTCTGAACGCGAAGCTGGAGTAGTGGCGATGCGCTTTGGTCTTACTGATGGCCAGCCAAAGACTCTTGATGAAATCGGTAAAGTTTACGGCGTTACCCGCGAACGTATCCGACAGATTGAATCTAAGACGATGTCAAAGCTACGCCACCCATCTCGTAGCCAAGTACTCCGTGATTATCTAGATTAACTCGAAATGTCGAACTACTCGATTTTCCAGAACCCAAAGAGCGGTTCAATCAAAGTTGAGGGAACCTTTCAAGTAGTAGATGCTGAAGGCAAAGTCATTAAAACAGTTACGGACCCAAAACTTTGTGGGTGCGGGCTATCTCAAGAGAAACCATTCTGCGATAAGTCTCATGCGAACTATGTATCGATTGTGACCAGAATGCTAGAAGATGCGCGAGCTACTGCAAAAGCCATTACTCCTGTGGGGGTTTGGAATTTGCGAGCTTATGAAATTCGTAAGCGATCACTCGAAAACCGATTGGCGGTAGGAGAGAAATTAATTGGCGTTAAATTTGGTGGCGCACTACTAAAGAGCGATTCAGATGAGAAGCGCTACGAGGGAATTTTTGGCTTTTTAACAGATGCCATGAAAATTGAAACTGAGCTTAATTTGGGTGCTTTAATTGCACCGCTTGCCGAAGCTGAAGTGGTCTTTAAATTAGCCAAAGATCTTGATAGAGCAATCTCTTTGGATGAAGTATTTGATTTTATAAGTCATGTTGCACCAGGTATAGAAGTCTTTGATTGTAGATATGGTGCCATTGATCCATTTATTGATGATGCGATTGCAGATAATGCCTGTGCTGGTGCCATTGCAATTGGCTCGTGGGTAGAGGCTAAGTCCCACGATCTGACGTCGTCAGAAATTTCAATCTTCGTCAATGAGAGCTTAAATCAGAAAGTGTCCACCACTGCTATCGCCGGCAATCCTTGGCAAGCAGTGGTAAATGCATCTGAAAAACTTTCAAATGCAGGAGTGGTCTTGCCAGCCGGGTCTATTATTTTCAGCGGTTCAGCAACTTCCGGTATCGCAATGCAGGCAGGCAAGTACCGCGTTGAAATTACAGGTGTTGGTGAAGTTAGCTTTGTAGCTAAATAAAATTAGTTGATTTTTGAAGTTTCGTCTTGAATATTCGCAGCAACGCTCTTTAGCTTCTCTGCATATTCCTTTGCGTGGTGACCGCAGAATAAAAGTTCGCCGCCGCTTAGAAGAGTTGCACGAACATACGCCTGTGCGCCACAACGGTCGCAGCGATCAACAGCGCGTAACGGTGTTTGTTCAAGTAGAACTTGATCTGTCATGGTCTTTCCTCTCCTCGAAATTCCGACTTGCTAGTTATGGGAACTATGAAAGCATAATTTTTATTCCCATGTACGCCAATTAGCGAAAATTAATCGGAAAGTTATGGGTTAAATCACGATATGCAGTGAATTCTCAGTATTTGAACTGCTGCTCGGCGCGCTTACGCTCACTTTTGCAAATAGTTCGCTATTTTGCGCCTTCGTGGCTGAAAATCAAGAATCCGTAGAGACCTCCTATACCGCTAAAGATTTGGCGGTTCTCGAGGGTCTCGAAGCCGTCCGTAAACGTCCAGGTATGTATATCGGTTCGACCGATTCGCGCGGGCTCATGCACTGCCTCTGGGAAATTATCGATAACGCAGTTGATGAAGCGTTAGGTGGACATTGCAAAACAATTGAAATCAATTTAGCAGCAGATGGTTCTATTGAAGTTCATGATGATGGCCGCGGTATTCCAGTAGATAAAGAACCGAAGACTGGTTTAACTGGTGTTGAAGTTGTCATGACCAAACTTCATGCAGGTGGAAAATTTGGCTCTGGTTCTTACGCCGCATCAGGTGGTCTGCATGGCGTTGGTGCATCAGTTGTAAACGCGCTCTCATCACGTTTAGATGTTGAAGTAGATCGTGGTGGAAAAATTCATTGGATGTCTTTCCAAAGAGGCGTTGCAGGTGTTTTTGACGGTGATGGACCAAAAGCGCCATTCACTGCACAATCAGGCTTACGAGTAATTGGAAAAATTTCCTCAAAAATAACTGGCACTCGCGTTAAGTATTGGCCAGATCGTCAAATCTTCATGAAAGATGCGGAATTAGATATGGAAGATATCTATGCCCGCGCTCGTCAGACTTCTTATTTAGTTCCTGGACTGACCCTTGTCGTAAATGATAAACGCACCAAAGCAGGTAAATCTGAGACTTTCTTCCATAAAGGCGGCATCTCTGAATATTGCAACTTCCTGCAACCAGATGATCCAGTCGGAGATGTAATTCGCCTTGGTGGCTCTGGCAATTATGAAGAGACGGTGCCGGTTCTTGATGATCAAGGACATATGGTTTCTACTGACGTGCAACGTGAAATGGGCGTTGATATTGCACTCAAGTGGGGCAATGGTTACGAAACCACAATGCGCTCATTCGTTAATATCATCGCAACCCCAAAGGGCGGCACGCACGTACAAGGTTTTGAGCGTTCAATCACCAAAGTAATCAACGAAGCAGCGCGTAGCGCAGGTATCTTGAAGAAGAACGAAGCAGATGTAATTAAAGATGACGTTCTAGAAGGTTTAACTGCAGTTATTACCGTTCGAATGACCGAGCCACAATTTGAAGGCCAAACCAAGGAAGTGCTCGGCACAAATGCGGCTATCAAAATAGTGGGCAATGTGGTGGCAGATAGCTTTAAAGCATTCTTTAACACCACCAAGCGTATCGATAAAGCAAACGGCAAATTAGTACTTGAAAAAATTGTGGCAGCATCGCGCACACGCATTGCAACTAGAAGTCACAAGGAATTGCAACGTCGTAAGAATGCCTTGGAATCATCTTCGCTTCCAACTAAATTGGCTGATTGCCGTTCAGAGGATGTTAATCGCACCGAATTATTTATCGTAGAAGGTGACTCAGCACTTGGCACCACTAAGGCAGCCCGTAATTCTGAATATCAAGCAATCTTGCCGCTACGTGGAAAAATTCTAAATGTGCAGAAGGCATCACTTGCTCAAATGTTGGATGACAAAGAATGTGCATCAATCATTCAAGTAATTGGCGCAGGTTCTGGAAAATCTTTTGAGCTAGATGAAGCGCGATATGGGCGCATCATTATGATGTCAGATGCGGACGTCGACGGTTCACACATTCGTTGCTTGTTGTTAACACTGCTATATCGCTACATGCGACCATTGATTGATTCTGGTCGCGTATTTGCAGCTATGCCACCACTTCATCGCATCGAAGTTATTGGTGGGGGCGGCAAAAAAGGTGAAGTTCTATATACCTATAGCGATGATGAGATGAAGAAGGTAACTGCAGATTTAACCAAACAGGGCAAGCGTTGGAAGGAACCAATCCAGCGCTACAAAGGTTTAGGTGAAATGGATGCAGATCAGCTTCGTGAGACCACGATGGATCCAGATCATCGCACTTTACGTCGCGTTACCGTTAAGGATGCCCAGGCGGCAGAGCAGATGTTTGAGCTATTAATGGGCAACGAAGTCGGACCACGCAAAGACTTTATTTCGACTGCGGATATTGACCGCGATCGAATTGATGCTTAACTAGTTTATTTAAGTTTATTTAAGCAATTCTTACGCAATCTTTGATCTACGTGCAGTTCCAAAGTTCTTGCCAACTTCAGAGACTTCTTCAGAGACTTTGGCTTTGATGGCATCTTCACTCTTAAGCAAAGCAGTCAATTCTGCAATTGTCTTCTTGAGCTCTTTCTGTTCGGTATCTAGCTCAAGTTTGCTCATCTTGGTTAGGCGACGAAGCGGCATATCCAAGATGTAAACCGCTTGCTCTTCCTTTAATTTGAAATTCTTAATTAGCGCATCTTTAGCTGCCGATGCATCCTCAGAACCACGAATAATCTTGATTACCTTATCAATATCGATAATTGCTTTAAGTAAGCCATCTACTAGCAGTAGGCGAGCTTCCGCTTTAGCTTTGCGAAATTCGGAGCGTCGTTTAACGACTTCAATGCGATGGTCAATGAAAACCTGCAGAAGTTGCTTGAGGCCAAGTTGTTGTGGCTTACCACCAACGAGCGCTACTGCATTTATTGAGAATTGTTGCTCCATTGGCGTTAATTTGTAGAGCTTCTCAAGGATTTCATCAGGTTCGTAACCGTTCTTGAGTTCGATTACGACGTTAGTGCCGGTTTTGCCATCTGAAAGATCGACAATATCGCTGATGCCTTGCACTTTTTTATTCTTAACAACTTCAGCAATCTTTTCTACGATCTTTTCAGGACCAACGTTAAATGGAAGCTCTTTAACAATGATTCCCTGTTTGCGAGAAGTCACTTTGCCAACTTCTACGGTAGCTCGAATTTTGAAAGCGCCCTTGCCTGATTCATAGGCATCAGTAACGCCTTCCATATCAACTAGTTGGCCACCAGTTGGAAAGTCAGGGCCCGGAATAAATTTCATCAACTGCTTGGTGGTAGCTTTTGGATTTTCAATTAAGTACTTAGTTGCAGCGACTACTTCAGTTAAATTATGTGGAGCCATATTGGTAGCCATACCAACTGCAATGCCAGTTGCGCCATTGACTAGTAAATTTGGGAAGGCGGCAGGCAGTACCAGTGGCTCTGCTAATTGGCCATCATAGTTAGGGCCAAAATCAACGGTGTTCTCATCTGCCTCAGCCACCATCGCCATTGCTGGAGTAGCAAGACGAGCTTCTGTGTAACGCATAGCAGCAGGACCGGCATCTAAAGATCCAAAATTTCCGTGGCCATCAATCAAAGGCAAACGCATCGAGAAGTTCTGCGCCATGCGAACAAGTGCGTCGTAAATGGCGACATCGCCATGCGGGTGCAATTTACCCATCACTTCACCGACTACACGCGCACTCTTTACATGACCACGTTCTGGGCGAAGACCCATTTCTGACATCTGATGAAGAATTCTTCGGTGTACCGGTTTTAAACCATCTCTTGCATCTGGAAGTGCACGAGAATAAATAACTGAATATGCATATTCCAAAAATGATTCGGACATCTCTGATGAAACATCGATATCAACGATTTTGCCTGGGTGTTCTCCCGGCTTAGGACCTGTTGCTTTGCCCTTGGTTGTCTTAGTTGTTTTGGCAGCCATAGGGCGAAATTCTGCCAAAATAATAATTAATTTAAGGGAGGGCGCGCGCCAACCGTCGCAACACATTTTGCAGCTAGCGCTGCACCAGCATTAAGAGCTTGCTCTAAATCGTTGCTCTCAAGCCATTTTGGAATAAAACCAGCTGCAAAAGAATCACCAGCACCAGTGGTATCAACCACATTTGTTGTAACTGCAGGAACTTTTGCGAAGGTATCTTTGTAAACAGCGGTAGCCCCTCTGGAACCTAATTTAATGACAACTAATGGAGTTCGCTTTAGCAAGTTCTCTTCGGCACGCTCTAAATCATCAGAATCGCCCAAGTAGCGAGCTTCTTCATTATTTAACAAAATACCATCCATCATGCCAACCCATTCAAGCACTTCTGATTTAGGGACAGCTTTCATTGCACCGGTTGTGGTTGGATCTAGAAAAACCGGAGTATTTGATTGGCGAATCTTATTTATCATCTTTAAAACATTTTCACGTGATCTAAAATCTAACAGCGCATAACCGGAGACAAAAACTCCATCAAAATCATCAAGCGAAGGTAAATCACTGCTCTCGAGGTCAGCATTTGCACCATTATCTGGGAACATGGTGCGTTCTCCGTTTGAATCAACCAAAATCACAACTACACCCGATGGTCTTCCAGAGCGCATTAATCCTTGATGCTGCACTCCGTATTTATCTAAATCGCTTACTAAGGCAAAACCAACTGGATCGTTGCCAACTCTTGCAACTATATGAGCTTGATTATTTGTTCGTGTAATCCAACAAGCCACATTTGCAGCCTGTCCTCCTGGGTGGGTAGAAATTCGGCTGGCGGTATCGTTTCCGTAATTAATTTGCTCCTTAAGTTGAGCAATTACATCCAGAGCAACATCGCCGATGCAGAGAATTTTTTTCATGTTATTACCAAGCTGCTGCAATCTGTGCCGCTAATGCGCTATTACTCTTGATGATTTCGATATTTACACGAAGTGATTCACCTTTTGACTCAGTATGGAAATATTCGAGTAAGAACGGAGTGGTCTCTTTGCCATGAATACCATTTGCCGCTGCCGCTTTAAGTCCATTTTCAAGTAATCGGTCGTGCAGCGCTTTATCCATTTGATTGACTACCGGATTTGCAACAATCAAAGAGTTTTGTTGAGTTCCCATTTCATAACGAGATTTCATTATGGCAGCAATCTCTGCTGGGGTATCGACTTGATATTCGAGTTCGAAGCCAGAATCGGTTAGATAAAAGCCAGGGAAGTGTTTGGTTTTGTAACCAACCACACCAATTGCATAAGTCTCTAATCTTTCGAGAGTCGCAGCCACATCTAAAATAGATTTCACGCCAGCACAAACTATGGTCATATCAAGCTGTGCAAGCGCGGTTAGGTCTGCGGACTCATCGAATGATTCATTCGCACCACGATGAACTCCGCCTAAACCGCCGGTTGCAAAAACTTTGATTCCGGCCTTTGCGGCCAAATGAGAAGTAGCCGCAACGGTGGTGGCTGCAGATAATTTTTTGGCTTGTGCAATCGCCAAATCTCTTGTGGATGCTTTGATGACATCATCACGATTAGCAATTGCTTCTAATTGATCATCAGTTAGACCAATGTGAGGAGTGCCATCCAACAATGCGATAGTTGCGGGTGTTGCGCCATTTGCTCTGACAATCTCCTCAACTTCACGCGCCACCTCTAGGTTGGTAGGGCGTGGCAAGCCATGGCTAATGATTGTGGATTCCAGCGCGACTATCGGCTTTTTATTATTTAGAGCTTTTTCCACTTCGGGAGCGAACTTCATATTGAAAGTTTAGAGCCTTTTTAGTGAAAGAATAAATCCATGAAATTGAGCGAGATTGCCCCAGCAATTTTTGGTAGTTTCGGGATTTCCGCTCTTTCAAAATACGAATCACGCTTAGGAGTATCACCGAATGGTCGGGAAGTGCTCTTTCTAGTCGATGGTTTCGGCGCACATGCGATGGATGATTATGCAGATGTCATGCCAAATATTATGGCCGGAAAAAGTTTTGGTGACGTGACCACTTCATTTCCCTCTACAACTTCAACTTCACTTGCCACACTACTTACAGGTTCGATGCCAAACGAACATGGAATGTTGGGTTACACAGTTAGAGTTCCAAATTCTGACGGTCGGGTCTTAAATGCTTTAAAGTGGGATGAGCGAGTAGATCCTGAAATCTGGCAACCAAAAGAGACCTTCTTCGAAATCGGTGCCCGCAATGGAATCAATGTCAGCCATGTTGCAGCAAAGCGTTATGAAGGAACTGGTTTCACTAGAGCTGTTTTTAGAGGCGCGAAATATCGAGGAGCAAATCTCTATCCTGATTTAGTTTCAGAGACCGCTTTAGCGCTAAATCAAACCCCATCTTTTGTTTACCTATATGTAAATGACCTAGATGTAGCTGGGCATGTGGCAGGTTATGGTTCAGAAAAATGGTTAGAAGCGCTTCGAATGATTGATAACTTAGTAGGACAACTACATAACAAACTTCCTAAAGGGACTCGAATTTGGATTACAGGTGACCATGGCATGTTAAATGTGGGAGAGAAGATTGTGATTGGTCGTGACAATTTACTTGCCACGGAAGTTTCAACAATAGCTGGCGAACCGCGTGCTCGTCACATCTATTTAGCTCGTCCTGAAATTAATGCAGAAATTGCTGATTTATGGCGAAGCGAGATTGGAAGTATGGCTGAGATTTATACTAAAGACGAAGCCATTAATGTTGGGCTATTTGGCAAGCCAATGCCAAATAATTTTGCCGAGCGCATTGGAGATTTAATTGCAATTGTTAAAAGCGATGCAATTTTAATTGATCCTGCACGCGAGAAATTAGAAAGTGCGATGATTGGCCATCATGGAGGACTCACTCAAGTAGAGACAAACGTCCCTCTGCAACTATTGGTCGTCTGATTCGTTCTTCTTGGTTCCGAACATAATTTCATCCCAAGATGGAACTGATGCTCGCTTCTTAACGCCATCTTCAGCGTCTTCGTTCTCTCTGATTACTGATAAACGAGGAGTAGGTGCAGTATTAATCTGTACCGTTGGTGTTTGATTTGAATAAACCAACCCGTGATTGATTTCAGGTTCGGAAATTCGATTGCTTGTTGTTGTGGAAGTTTCTCCCATGATCCAGGAAGCTCCCTCATCCTCAGAGATGATTAAGCGTTTGGCAACATCAAAGAACCAAACAGCATCACCACGTCCTTCACGATTTGGGTATGAAAGTCGAATTACCCAACGACCGTCGTCGCGTCGGTGGGTATTCCAATCAAGTTCATCAGATGAAACACCATTGGCAGATAAACGGTTAATAACTACTTCGTTAAAAGTTTGCGCATCGCGTGAGCCAGCATTTTTAATTACTATCTCATTTGCTAAAGATAAGATGTAAGAGCGTTCCTGAAGAATAGGTCCAGCGAAACGTTCAACTTTTTCATAAGACCACCCAGCTTCACGGGCCAAGTCTTCAATAAGTTCGCCCGAGCGCAGTCGCTTCTGTAGATCTTTAATGCTAATTGTTGGTTCGGGTGCATCGGTTGGAACTGAAGCCAACCTAGGTTGATTGATAGTTGCCTTTAAATTATCGGAGATTCGAAGAGTGAATTCATTATCTTCATGATCTGTCAGCAGAAGATGAGTGCCATCTTCACTTCTGCCAGTCACTCGTAGTTCGCTCATGAGCGGGAGCGTAGCCGAACCCATTCACGAAAGTAAGGAAGCAGCGCCAGATTTGCTAAAAATAAAGTCGCGATTGGAATGGTAAATCCAAGTTTCACTCCAAAATTATCAATTACCTGACCGGCCAGTGCGCTTCCAATTGCACCTCCAGTAGGGGTGCCTGTAGTTACCCAAGTCATAGCTTCGGTTAATTCTTCTTCAGAAACTTCCTTCTCCATTGTTGCGTATGCATGTACAAGCACTGGCGAAATCCCTAATCCATTTAAGAAAAGAATAATTGCAAGCAATGGAATTGAATTTGCGATCAAGAAACCTAAAGACATTAAGAACATAAAAAATAAGGAGTAGAGAAAAATCTTTGCGTGTGCAATATGAGTGCCCACGATTCCATTCAGAAGTGCAGCAAATCCACTGCCAAGCGCCCAGATTGCTAGGAGTAAACCAGAGAGTTCTGGTCGGCCAACTTTGTTTGTAAAGGCCACAACTAAGATTCCTACTGAACCAAAGTAACCACCGACAAAAAAGACCGGCAAGATAATAGCTTGTGCGCTCTTGCGCTTAAGAATATTTGGTGAACTCTTTTGACCATTATTTCTACTGATGTTTGGTTCGGTATCTTTTAACCTGGCGAGCGCAGGCTGACCAATGACCACAAATATCATTGAAGCAACCAACCCAGAGACCGGCGAGATGTAAGTAGATAGCGCGGTGGCAAGCAATGGGCCAAAAACAAAGATGATTTCATCAACCAACGCTTCGAATGAATATGCAGTTGTCTTTAATTTCGGATCAGGCAATATTTGAATCCAGCGTCTTCTAACTAAACTGCCGGCATTTATAGTGTTGGTCTCGGCAATGATGATTGCCACAAACCAAGTCCAGATTGGAAAACTAAATTGCACCAAAGCAATGAAAATCGTAAAAGAGATGAATCGTAGTGCGGTATTAAGGTAAAGAATTTTGCCTTGTCCATAAGTGTCTGCAGCTCGCGCCCAATATGGCTGGGCGATTGTGATTACTAATGATGCGGTTGCCACCATTAAACCTGCAAGTCCATACGAACCGGTTTCGTAAACAACGATGAAAAGTAATGCCAAACGGTCCATCGATAAATGCATTCTTGCGACAAAGCCCGCAAGTGAGAATCTAATTGCGCCGGCTATGGCAAAGATGCTTTTATAGTTGGCGAACATGGTTGGAAGCCTAGTAGCATCAAGCGCATGGATGAGCTCTTAGAGTTAGCAATTTCTATTGCAAAGCGAGCAGGTGCGTTGTTACAAGAACGCCCTTCACAACTTTCAATAGATACAAAGAGTTCAGATATAGATATCGTCACTCAAATGGATCGCGCATCCGAAAAGTTGATTGTTGAAGAGATTCTCTCGGCTCGACCTGATGATGGAATTATTGGCGAAGAAGGTGCTGACCGGCCAAGTAAATCTGGCTACACCTGGGTGATTGATCCGATAGATGGCACTGTGAATTATTTTTACAATATGCCTGGCTGGTCTGTCAGCATCGCAGTTAAAGACCAGAGCGGGACGGTAGTCGGAGTGGTTTACGCGCCGACTATTAATTCGCTATTTACTGCAATCCGTGGCGGTGGAGCTTTCGAAAATGGAGAGCCTTTAAAGTGCAATAATCCAATAGAGCTCAATCGTGCGTTGATTGCGACCGGATTTCACTATGTAGAGAGTATCCGCAGCCAACAAATTGCCCAGTTCAACAAATTAATTTTGAATATTAGAGATTATCGTCGAAATGGGTCTGCGGCAGTTGATATCTGCCATGTGGCCGCTGGTGTAGTTGATGGCTATTACGAGATGGGACTTAAGGAGTGGGATTTGGCAGCGGCCGAGTTAATTGCCAAGGAGGCAGGGGCGATCGTGAGTATTCATGGTGAGCTCACTATCGCCGCAGGAGCGCATTTACACGGGATATTGAGCGGCCAGCTGCTGGACTAACTCCCGATTTGGGCGTAATTAACGCTTATGGCAGGATTAACCCCTGCGCTCGCGGGCGGATTTTTCGATTCGGGGCCAATTAATAGGAGTAATAAGAATGAACGTATTAGATGCAGTTGACGCAGCGAGCCTTCGCAAAGATATCCCACAGTTTCGTGCTGGCGATGAATTAAAGATTCACGTACGCGTTATCGAAGGTAACAAGTCACGTCTTCAGGTTTTCCAGGGCATCGTTATCCGTCGCCAAGGCGATGGCGTTCGTGAAACCTTCACCATCCGTAAAGTTTCATACGGCGTTGGCGTAGAACGTACTTTCCCGGTACACACTCCTGTTATTGAAAAAATTGAACTTCTTAAGAAGGGCGATGTACGTCGCGCCAAGCTTTACTACCTACGCGATCTACGCGGTAAGGCAGCAAAGATTAAAGAAAAGCGTGATGGCGTTGAAGGTTACGGAGATGGAATCACTTCTACTCCTGATCTAGCACCTGAAGTTGTTGCTGAAGTTGCTGCAGTCGAAGTGACCGAAGCAAACGAAAACATTGCTGTGGCAGAGGTTCCAGCTGAAGTTGCGACTTCAGAAGTTGTGGATACAGCTGCTGAAACTGCAGAAGAAACAGCAGAAGAAGCTAAGTAATTGTTTCGCAAGGGGTCTTTCCTTCGCGAAATCCCTGCGCTACTTGTAGTCGCAGTAATCGTCTCTTTAGTTATCAAGACATTTATCGTTCAATTTTTCTATATCCCTTCGGGTTCAATGGAAAATACATTGCAGATCAAGGACCGAGTTGCGGTAAATAAAGTTCCATTCTTGAGTCGTGAAATTCATCGCGGAGATGTCGTGGTCTTTAAAGATCCTGCGAATTGGTTACCAACTTGGGATAACCAAGTTGGAAATAAATATGTATTGATGGCAAAAGATGCTTTAGTGGCAGTCGGAATTCTTCCTAACCCAGCAAAACAATTCTTGGTAAAACGAGTAATCGGAATTGGTGGCGACAACATTCAATGCTGTTCTAAAGATGGAAAAATCATCGTAAATGGCCAACCAACTAATGAAAAATATATCTTTGCCGGCAATGTTCCTAGCGACATGAAATTTAATGTAACGGTTCCTGAGAAGAAACTTTGGGTGATGGGTGACCATCGCGGCGCTTCAGCAGATTCTCGTTATCACCAAGATGATGTCAATAATGGCTTTGTTCCTGAAGCTGATGTCGTCGGTAGAGTTGTGGCGGTAATTTGGCCATTTAAGAACGCGAAGTTAATCGAGCGCGTTAATGCACTTAATTGAACAATCTTTAATTGATGCAGGTCTATCTCCGATTGCAGGGGTGGATGAAGCTGGGCGTGGAGCTTGCGCCGGTCCACTAGTAATTGCCAGTGTGATTCTAAGAGATATTAATTCTCCTAAACTATTAACTTTAAGAGACTCTAAAGAATTGACCGAAAAAGAACGTGAAGTGCTATTTCCAATTATTCATGAGGAAGCAATATCGATATCGATTATTCAAGTATCACCAGAAGAAATTGATTTTCGTGGTGTGCATGCGGCTAATTTGGATGGCATGAGGCGCGCAGTTCAGAAATTAGAAATCGCTCCCAATTATGTTTTAACAGATGGTTATGCAATTGAAGGAATGATTACGCCTAGCTTGGCTATTTGGAAAGGTGACCAGGTGGCGCCATCAATAAGTGCCGCTTCAGTGATAGCTAAAGTTACACGTGATCGAATAATGAATGAGTTGGATGTGCAATATCCGGGTTATGGTTTGGCAAAACATAAGGGGTACATAACTGCTGCTCATACTCAAGCTATTGCTAAATTGGGAGTCATGGATATCCACAGGAAGTCTTACGCAAATATTGCAAGAGCGCTTGCTAAGGATGTGGATTAAAAAAACGCTCCACAAAGGCATGAAATTAACTTTCATGCATGAATCAAAAACAGACAATTGGCAAAATAGGCGAAATTGCTACTGCTGAATATCTAATCAAACTTGGCTTTACAATCTTAGGTCGCAATTGGAGAACTAAAGGGGGAGAGCTAGATTTAATTGCTAAAAGCCCTGCTGGAAAAGTCCATTTTATTGAGGTAAAGACCAGAAGTTCCTTGGCTTTCGGACATCCACTTGAAGCAATTGATAGAAATAAAGCTCATCGTTTACAAAAATTATCTCTGGCATGGTTAGTGACAAATAATTACTTTGGAGCCGATTATCAAGTTGATGTCGCTGCAGTTACTTTAAGTAGAACCCTTCGACCAACAATCGATTATCGAGCGGGAGTTCTATGAGCCTAGCGACAACTAAAGCTATCGCGCTCTCAGGTTTAAGCGGCGAAGTCATCACTGTAGAGGTAGATATTGCAGATGGATTGCCGGGATTTACATTATTGGGACTTCCTGATGCGGCCTTAAATGAATCTAGAGATCGAGTAAGAGCTGCGCTTGCAAATTCAAATTTACCGTGGCCAAATAAGAAATTAACTATTGCGCTCTTGCCAGCATGGTTGCCAAAAACTGGTAGCAGTTTTGATTTGCCAATCGCAATGGGAATTCTTGGAGCGCAAGCAATAGTTCACAATATTGAAGAGCTGCTATTTGTTGGCGAGTTATCTTTAGATGGAAAGTTACGTGAAACTAGGGGAATTTTACCTTCATTAATTTGTGCATATCGAAATGGCATTCGTAAAGCGGTAATTCCATTGGCAAATATCGCTGAAGCCAAATTACTTCCAGAGATGCAAATTTATGCTTTCGAAAGAATTGGTGAGATCGTTCATTGGTTGCAATCTGGTGAATTTTCCGAGCAGAGATATTTTGATTTAGAGATCGAAAGCTCTGAGATATTCCCAGATTTTGCGGATGTTGCAGGGCAATTGCCTGCCAGAAGAGCAGCAGAGATATCCGCTGCCGGTGGGCATAACTTTCTAATGATTGGTCCACCCGGAGTTGGCAAAACCATGATTGCCGAGAGATTACCTAGTATTTTGCCGCCACTTACTCAAGATGAAACTTTAGAAGTTAGCGCAATACATTCCATAACAAATAGCAATCGCGAACCACTTTCAACTATTGCACCATTTATCTCACCGCATCACAGCACAACCAGAATTGCAATGGTCGGAGGCGGCGCACATGTAATAAAGCCAGGGGTATGTTCTTTAGCCCATCGCGGAGTCTTGTTTATAGATGAAGCGCCAGAATGTGGTACCGGAGTATTGGATTCGTTGCGACAGCCTTTGGAGTCAGGTGCAATCACAATTTCGCGAGCTAACGGCAACCTAACTTTTCCAGCCAAATTTATCTTGGTATTAGCTGCCAACCCATGTCCTTGTGGAAGATTTACTGGCAAAGGTTATGGCTGCAGTTGCACCTCAGTTCAAGTGCGTCGATATTTGCAGAAACTCTCTGGACCGCTTTTAGATCGGATCGATTTAAGGGTTTCTGTTGAAAATATTGGTCGGGCGGAGTTATTGGAAAAAGAGAATGAATCTAGCCATCAGATTCGTGATCGAGTGATTGCAGCTAGAGCCAAAGCTGCAAATCGATTTAAGAACGAGCAATGGCGTCTGAATTCAGAGATTCCGCCAAAAGCGCTTCGACAACAATATCAACCCATCAAAGCTGCCATGAATTTCTTGCATGATGAGTTAGATAAGGAGCGAATCACCGCGAGAGGTTTACACAAAATTATTAGAACTAGTTGGACTATCGCCGATCTTAAAGGTATCGAAAGGCCAACTTTAAGTGAAGTTACAGAAAGTTACAGATTGCGAGAAGGCATTGAATAACTTTTCAAGTGAAGAGATTGTGGCAAGAGCGCAACTTTTTGCGGGGGTAGAAGCAGGTACAACTTTTTGGTCAAGAGAAGTCTTTGAAAAAGGCGCCGTAAAGGTGTTAGAGCTTTGCAAGGCAGGAGAATATAGAGAAGATGTTAAATCAATTCTAAAGAGCAATGGACATCAAGTTTTAGAAAAATTAGCTGAGTTTAAGATTAATTTTCTGATACCTGGCAATCAATTTGATGAATTACCAGCTCCGCCAATTGGTTTGACATATAGAGGCGATATTCAATTACTCGAAAGAAGAATCGTTGCAATTGTTGGTACGCGCAATCCAACTCCATATGGTTCAAAAGTAGCTGCAGAATTCGCGGCAAATTTTGCAGATCGTGAATGGGTTGTAGCAAGTGGCGGCGCTTATGGCATAGATTCCGCCGCGCACAAAGGAGCTCTGATTTCCGAGGGTGAAACAATTGCGGTAATGGCTTCAGGGTTAGACGTGCTCTATCCAGCCGGAAATTCCCGACTATTTTCTGCAATTGAAGAGAATGGATTATTGATCTCTGAATATATGCCAGGGACGCCCGCCTTGCCATTTAGGTTTTTAAATCGAAATCGAATTATCGCGGCTATCTCAGAAGGCACTATCGTGGTCGAAGCAGCTTTTCGATCCGGATCACTACGAACTGCCAGAGATGCAGAATCTATTAGAAGAAAAGTATTGGCCATTCCCGGACCAATTAATTCTCCGCTGTCAGAAGGATGCCATCGTTTAATTGGAGAAGGGGCGGCAGTGATTTGCACTGGAGTAAATGATGCATTGGAATTAATGCGATAATTAAGCCAATGAAATCTGGATTTGTAGCCATTGTTGGCAGGCCAAATACCGGTAAGTCGACCCTGATTAATGCACTGGTTGGACAAAAAGTTGCAATTACATCTCATCATCCGAATACCACTCGCCATGCAATCCGTGGCATTGTAAATGGCTCAGATTTTCAAGCAGTCTTAGTCGATACGCCTGGCATGCACAAACCTCGCACCTTACTTGGTCGCCGTTTGAACGAAGTAGTAGCTGAATCCCTTGAAGATGTCGATATTGTAATTATGACTTTCCCAGCTAATGAAAAAAGCGGGGTAGGCGACGAACATATTTTAAATATCGTGAAATCCTCGCGTGCAAAGAAAATTGCAGTAATCACCAAAGTGGATACAGCAGCAAAAGAAACACTTCCCGTTAGATTAATGGAAGTTGGACAACTTGCTGATTGGACCGAAATTATTCCGGTATCTGCAGTCAAGTCTATACAAATAGATCTACTTACAGAT
>Ga0208546_1000252_pt1 | contig 22195 bp, 26 predicted proteins | sample DEB19_08_DNA_4_FD_184528 | JGI IMG/M metagenome (GOLD analysis project Ga0208546, IMG submission 184528) | Aqueous microbial communities from the Delaware River and Bay under freshwater to marine salinity gradient to study organic matter... | ecosystem: Environmental > Aquatic > Marine > Coastal...
CCCGGTAGGGACAGGCAGTATTCGAGGCATTTGTCTTTGACGGGGCACGGGGGGAGGCCGGGTGTGCGGCGCGTTGCCGTGCGTCCGTTGCACACCTCTTTGGCCTCCTTCCCGTGCTTACCGACCGACGGCATGAACAGTTCGGGGTCCATGCCACGGCAGGCTGCGTCCTTTATGAAGTCGTCTGACACGGTGGCTTGCCAGCCGAGCATGATTTCAATCGACATTGACGCGCTCCGAATACTCCATCCATGCTGACATGGCGTCACCGATTTTCCAGGCGGCGTTGATGGTGCCGTCGTTGTTGTCGATGGCTTCAGCGAGCCGGTTGCCTCGGAACAGCAACTGTTCGTTCTCGAGACGGAGTGCTTCGATCACCTCGGCGCATTCCAGTAGGTGGCGGCTCATGAAAGCGATGGTGTGTTTGCGGTCGGAGAACCTGCGGAACAGTTTCATTGGGGCACCGATTCCATTGCCTTGAGGTGGTCGATGATCTTGGACGCTTCGCGTTTGGTGATTCCGGCGAGCACGTTGATGTCACGGCCAAGCAGGCCGGACGCTACGGCTTTGAGGTCGTCGCCGTCAATGCCGACACCTTTGCCGATTGCTCGGATCGTGTTGATCTGCTTGCCTGTCGCAGCGTCCTCGGGGCGTACCGGCTCCGGTGTGGTTGCGAACGCTGCCTCGAAGTCTTCGTAGGTCGCTCGAGGTTCCTGTTCCGGTTCGATCAGTTCGGCGTCCACGATCACCGGCTCCGGTGCGGGAACGAGCACTTCGTCAATGACGGCGACGATGTCGGCGGCTGGTTCCGGCGTGACGGTCACAGCCACCGGTGCGGGTGCAGGCTGGTCGTTCCATTCGACACCGGCGATGCTGGCTGCTTCCTCCGGTGTGTAGGACAGACCGGCGATGATGTCTGCGAACAGCATGCGGCACAGTTCCGATGTGGCTCGAGCCATCAGCATCGCTCGAGGGTAGGTTTTCCAGGCGCCACGACCGGCAAGTCCGGCGAGTTGTGCGTCTCGCATTGTCCATTCGACGGTGGCTTCCGAACCGGAGTCCGAACGGCGACCGTACAGGACAACCTTGTCGTTGCTGGCAACCTTGACGTCGATCCGATGACCGGCTTTGAGGACGAGTCCTCGCATGCCTTCCGGTGCGAGCGACGGCTTGCCTTCGATCACATGGATTTGGGTCAAGGACTGCATCGGTCCGAGGCCGAGTTCTTCTCCGTACAGCACAGCGGCGTACACCGATTCGGGTTTGCCTCGGAACGCTGTCGGCACGAAAGGTGTGTTGGCAATCTTCTGCGCCACCTTCCATGAGATTTCTGCGGGCGAGAGTGGGCGGGCCACCTCGAGGGCTTGTGAGTCTGACATTGGTTTCCCCTTCAGTTTGTAATTTGGATCGTTGAACGACCGTAGGTGGTTTCCGAGTAGTTCTCGGGGTCGATGCCATTCTCGCGGAGGGGTGTGACACGCCAACCGAGCGAGCCGGTGAGCGGAAGCACCTTCTTGAGAAGGTCGATGAGGTTGAGGACGTTGTCGAGGTGAACTTCGCCGGTGCCGTCGGGGTCGAGGGTGGCTCGAACGAGGTCGCGCATCAGCCCTTCGGAATCCCATTTGCGGCTCGAGGTGGTGCGACGCTCGAGGACTCCCAATCCTTCGAGCACCACCTTCTTGTCGGGCAGCAGGCTGGCAATGTTTTCTTCGACTTCACGGACGAGAGCGTCAAGGTCGGTTTTGATTTTGCGAAGCTCGACCAGTCCGTAGGTCAGGGTTGTCCAGTCTCCGGCAGCGACGAGCTCACGGCGACGGTCGTCGGCGCGTAGCAGGTCGGCCCGAAGGCTGGCGGTGGTGTCGAGGGCAACGACGCTGTCCTCGACGGGCACTATCTCATTGGCAGGTGTCATAGGTCGGACTCTACGGTGTGGTTACCGGACTGTCAAGTCATGTTCTCCACGCATACCAACGGTTGTCATAACCGTGTACCTTGACGTCATAGTCCCAGATGGCTTTAGCGGCCCTCAGGTTCGTCTCCCAGTCGAACAGGTCGTCGCAGTCCTCGAGGATGCCTAGCGCCCCTAGATAGCCCGCAGGATGCGGATTCCAGCGGTTCTTGGCGCACCACGCCGAGTTGATCTGAACCAGCCCGCGGGAACCGGAACCAGGATCGTCTTGGTTCCATGCGTGGCGAGGCTGGCCGTCAGCGGTGATGTCGCATCGGCTTTCCCGATGAGCAATGTAATCGAGATACTCGAGCTCGCTCTCCGGCCAGCCGACCCGTCGCGCAATCTCCATCGCCACCGGGCATAACGGCGTGAAGCCGAAGGGGATGGTGGTTGTGGTCGTCGTGGCCGGGATGGTCGTCGTCGGGGTTGTGGTCGTGGTGACGGGGACGACGGTTGTGTTTGTTGTGGTTGGTGCTGGGGTGCTGGCTGGTTGAGCGAGAGCAACCCCGCAAGCGGATAAGACAATGACAAGTAGTGCTTTGGTGATGTGCCGCATCGGAACCTCCGGTGAAGGCAGACGAGGCCGAAGCCGTCAAGTCTGCGTTTGTTTGGCTTCACCGATTGTACGGCATTGACAATAAAGGGCAAGTCGATAGACCTAAATTACCGATCTACCTGCGACTATCCAAGACCAGAGTATGACTGCGCTTCTTCTATGCGGCGCGCTAATTCACCACGTTGAGATGCTGGAATTCGTGCGTAGGCGCTTCGCAATGCATCCTTGAAGATTTCAGACGCGCGAGAACCAAAGATGTTTGACAGCATCCCTGCGTATGGGTTGTAAGCCGAAGTTGATTCTGATACGGCGCTCACAATTAGATCGTCAAGTTGTTCTCGAGAAAATAGGCGTGGCAACATTTCTGTCAAACCAGGGATGTTGTTCTTAGCGACCATTACCGCAACGTCACCAATGCCCGGAATCGGTGTTGGCGTAATTTGATTGCTGTATGCAGATACAAGCGATTTGATTTTTTCCGGTGGCAGGGTTGCCATCATAGGATTCCAGTCGTACCCCCAGTCCGTTGGAATAAAAAATGGGTTTGCGTTGGCCCCTGCGCCCGACATTCTCATTGCATTGGCGGCCGCTTCAAAGTTGTTTTGCATTGCCAATTGGTGCGCATAGAGTTGCGTCGGGTCTTGCACGTCTTGAATAATTGACGGTACAAGTTCGTCTTTGTAGTAATTCGGATTTTCGCCGTATCGAATAAGTGTTTGTTTGGCTTGTTCTTTGACTTGTTCAAGTGTTTGCCGAACGTCGCTTAGACCAACAATTGGCGACCGGCCATAGTCTCGACGGATGGTTACCTTGATTGGAATACCTGACTTTTCAAGTTGAGTAATAGTTCCGTCGGGTCCGAGGTAAGCGTCAATACGAGAGATAAGTGACTTGAGGCTGCTCTCAACATTTGTGCTTGTATCTGCGACAATTGTGCTAAATAGTGCGGAAGGATCGGGGATGACCAGTTCTGCATTGGTAATGTCTTTTGAGGAGATGGGGCCACCCCACATTTGAATTTCCCTGTAACCGGTACTGTGTGGTTTGTCCATTGAAGTCAATGGGAGAATTTCTTCGGGAGTGTTGACACGAAATGAATCAGCAGGGGCTGACGTAATTCGTCTATTTGGGCGAACAGTAATAAAGAAATTATCTAATGAACTGGTTGCGCCATACGCATCGTCAACATTGACATTGACGCCGTATGACGATGCTGCATACGGGTCGGCTGGATCACGCAAAAACCCGTAAATAGGGGGCTGCTTGCCTGGTTCGGTTCCGTACAGAAGGTATTCGTTATGTTTGCGCCAATTTTCATAGTCAGTTCCTCGGCGGTTGACCCCAGCCCCTTCGTCAAACATCGAACCGTATTGACCAGAATCAAGCACTCTTTTCAAATTAGGACCTGAAACTGAAATTGTTGGCGGTGGGGCAAACGGATTTTCGCCCATAGATTCAATGGCGGTTTCGTTTGCTTTTCCATAGGAGATGGGGACGCTTTCTCCCCAAGCTTTCCACCTTTCAGCGGCTTCCGGTTCGTACCAAGATGGGACATCGGGTAATGAATCTGCGGCTGCCGCTCGTTTGGCAATGTAGTTATCAAGCAATTGACGCTCAAAACGCGATTTGATTGACCGTATTTCTTGAGGCGACTCGGCCTTAGCAATAGCAGCAAACGCGTCGTCTGTCGTCATGTTCGCAGGCAACGAAGATAGTCGCGCTTCTTGTCTCCCAAGTTTGTCAAATTCTTGATTGAGCAACCGGTTGCCAACTTTTTCACCGGCCGCTTGCTCAATGGCTAGCGCCCCAGCCGGAGTAGCGGCTTTAGCGAACGGATAGACCGCTGTTGCTACGTCGACATACGGCATCGCTGCAGCGAACGCACCGGTGATTCCTTCACCAGCCGCCTGGTAGGCCCGCGCTGACGGAGACTCGGACAACGTGTCTTTTCCAGTTAGGACGGAGCGCCCAAGTTGGTAGGCGTCGCCGCCAACATGCTCAAGAGATTTGCCGCCCTGCTGAAAGATGTTGAACGACCCAACCTGCTCGGGTTCGTATCCAGGAACAACGTCAAGGGCCGTGGCGAACGGGCTAGCGGCGACACCCCATAAACCTTTGAGGCCACCTAGCACCTTGCCGCCGAATCCTTGTGAACGCTTGCGCGCTTGTTGTTGAGCCAGCACTTGGGCTGGACTCATCGCACCACCAACACCTGCGTCCTGCAACATTGCTACGACATCCCCATAAATTGGTCAAAGAAATTTTTGGCATTAGGGTCGGACAACAATTGGCGAAGCGGTGCGTTCTCGTCCAAACCTGCGAGTGTTGACCATCTGTTGCTTGACCCACCCTGACGTCCCAAACGGATCGCAGCTCGCAACCGTTCCTCTGCCAACTGTGCAGGTCGATTAGCAACGTCAGCACGAACCGTTGGTGACAAGTTCCGGATCGTTGTGACAATACGATCAGCGGTTGCGCTTCTCGGACTAATCCCTCGAGATTCCAAGAAGTTCAACAACGCTTCGCGTGTGAACGGCAACTCCCCAATAACTTCCTGAGGACCAGCAACACGAAGCGCAGGGGTGTTGGGTACGTTCGCATCTTGAAACACTCGTCCTCGAGCACGGGTCACATACAACGCAGGTTCCTCACCCATGCCAGCAAGACCGGACATCTGAGGGTTCTCAAAGACATTTCCCATCATGCGGGGGCTTCGAGCGTCCCACATGTACGACGACCCAACCATCGCATCGGCTGCTGTTGTTTGCCCAGCACCGACTGCTCGAGGGGAGATTTCTGTTAGACCACTTGTGGGCGAAACATGTACGCCATACTTGGGGATTGCGTTCCGTGCCGCACCGGCCGCACCAGCTGCCGTGGCCGCCAACGTGCCGTAATCCAAACCGGCTTTCAGCACACCAGGAACGACACCTTCGTCACGGATTTCCTGTGCCGTGTACGACGGGCTGTCAGCCCCGACGCCTGGGATAGCGGTAGCGTCACCGACTGCTCGACGTCCAGCAACGCGCACCGGTTCAACAAACATCTCAATTGGATTTTGTCCCCCAGACATTCTAATTACAGGGCTATCTCTCAACCATTCGTACGCGCCACCGAGTGCGCCACCGATACCTTTCAAAGTGCCCAATGCCTGCTGACCGAAACTACGTCGTGCGCGTTGTTGAGCCAGCACTTGTGCTGGACTCATTGCACCACCAGTTCCGGCGTCTTGAAGCATGACCTATGCGCGTCCGGCGTTCTTGTTGGCGATCCCTGCTTCGCTCAACGCGATAGCAAGCGCCTGCTTCGGGTTCTTCACCACCGGCCCACCCTTGCCGGAATGCAAGGTGCCGGACTTGTATTCACGAAGAACTTTGCCAACCTTCTTTTGCGGTGTCATTGTTCCTCCTACGCGAGCGGGTTGTACGACGCCACCGGGCCGCCCAATTGACGCATCTTTCGTTGCGCGAGACGTTGCGCGAGGGTGGCGGCAGCCTGCCCGACGGCTGGTTGCTGTGCCTGGTAGGTGGCTCGAGCGGCTCGCTGTTCGGCGCGTTTCTGCTCATACAGCGCGGGGTTTGACTGGCGCAGGTTGGCGAACGTCTGCCGGAACCGGCCGGGGGTTTCCCGCACACCAGCGCGCATTGTCGCGCGGTCGATCATCCGTTCGTTGATCGGACGGCGAGGTTCGGAGTTCATCGGCACCATGTCAGGTTCCCATCCTCATCGGCGGCATTGGTATGCCAGCGGGGCTGGGAAGCGGGCCGGACGGTGCGGGGACACGCATGGCAAGTTCCGGTGGTAGACCCATCGGACCAGCCGGAGCGGGGGCTGGTGCGAGACGAGGAACAGCCATCGGATTGCCCATCGGGCCGCCCATCGGAGCGCCACAATGCGGGCACATGTCCTCGCCACCTTGATCTTCGCCCTGACCCATCGCCTCCTGAGCGTCCTCTTTCAGTTCAGCAAGCATGCCAGCCGCAAGGATTTCCTTCGCTTGGGCGTACAACGGACTGTAATCCGTGCCGCCACCCATACCCATGTCCATCATTCTGCGCTCCTAACAACGATCCGTAGGCCGTCGTTGCCGTCGACCAAAGGTGCATGGAAGTCTACTCTGACGACCTTGTCGGGGGTGTCGTCCTCGACCACTCCGGCGTCCACCAGCCCGTCGATGGCGGCTTTGGCGGCTGGGAAGCAGGCGGCGGTGTCCTGCGGGGATCGCCCGTTCTTGTGAAGGGGGACAACCGAAATGTGGATTTTCTGAAACTGGGGGATTTCGGCGTGTTCGGCGGCGAGCCGGAACTGCTCCCGCCACCATTTCGTGTCGGTGGCTCGACGTCCCCAATTGTTGGTTTTGCGTTCCTGGTTCAGCGTCGTAGGACGGCGGCCATGTATCTCGAGATACCAGGTGTCGTTCATTGGGCGGCTTTCCTTTCTTGGGTGCGTCGGAGTCGAGCGGCTCGATCTCGTTGCGCTTGATCTTTGGCTTGTTTCTGTGCGAGTTCAACGTCCATGATGGGGGCTGGTACGCCGAACGTGCGAAGCACAGGGCTGATACGTCCGACAACGGGGCCGAGGCGTGGTTCGGCGTATGCCCCGGTGGTGCGTAGGGAACCTTGTCCGAAACGGGCGACAGGTCCGGTGGCGACGTCGGTGCCAGGGATGGTGCCTTCCGGTAGGACGTCAAGAATGTTGCGGAATGGGCCGCCGAAGGTTTGTAGTCCCTTGTAGCCGATACCGCCGAGAACATCTCCGAACCCTCGTTCGGTGTTGGCTTCGGGGCGTCCCTCGAGGTAGCCGGGGCGTGATAGTTGTGGGGCGAACGGTAGGTTGCGTCCGGTTTGCCCGTAATACAGTTCGCCAGCAACCGTGAGCGTGAACGTGATAGCGGGGCTAACAGAGGTGCCTGTCTCAAGAACATCGGTGAACGGGTTTCGGCTGAACATCGCAGCGTCGCTGTACGGGTTCAAGAAGTTGAGGTCAACGAAATACCCCATAACAGGGGTTTTGCCTCGAAGCCAGTCAGCTAGTCCGGTGTCCTCACCTTCGGTCATCATGGAGCCGAGGTTGGCGTAGAACAGGACACGCTCAGGGCTGTCAATTGCCAGTTCGAAAGCGGCTTTGTTGATGAATTTGATCCACGACCAAAACGGGAAGATTTGTCGCATGACTTGCTTCTCGAACGGTGACAGGTCGGAGAACGCGCCGAGCGTCTCGTTGGTGGCGTCCACGGCATCTCGGATTGCTTGGTTCAGTTCGGCGTCACCGAACGTGTTCACACCGTCAATTTCGTCCAGCGAACGACCTTTGGCTCGAAGCGCACGATCCAGTTTTTCAATGTAGACCGCTGTTCGTCCGATACTGTTGATCGCTTCGTTGAACCGGAACGCTCGTTGACGGAAGTCGTTGAAGAACCGTGTCGCCTTGTTACCGGGACGATAGTTCGGGTCTGCGAGAACACGACGACCGTCTTCCATTGTGAACGCCAAGTCCTCGAGCCGTAGCCCTCGACCGGACAGGGCAGCACCGAAACCGGATGCGACGACAGGATCAGCAAACGCACCCATGCCACCAACACCGGAACCGAGAACGTCACCGAACAAGATCATTCCGAGACGAGGATCGTTCGGGTCGGTCATACGGCCGATGGTTTCACGGATTCGTTTCACGAGCTGTCGTGGGTTGATGTCGCCTCGAGTCCAAGCGAACATGACAATGCCGACTGCGTCACCGATCTGCCAGCGCAACGACAACGGCAAGATCACCGACTTCCATTTGCTGGTCACCGTGTTCATGAAGTCCAACGTTCGTTGAACCATCACCGGCACGTTCCGGCTTCCTTTCGGTTCGAACTGGCTAAACAGTCGTTCCGCTACACCGATACGCATGACCGGCGAATTCTCGGCCACCTGGTTCGGTTTCACTTTGCTTGTCAAAGTGCCCATCGGGGCGTGGCCGCCGGTGACAGGATCAACCTTCTGCGGGGCGACAATGTCGTAACCCTTCTGTTTGACAGCGTCAATAACCCGGACACCGAATTCGTTTGTTACCTCACGCTCAAATTCGGGGGCGGTACGGTCAATGTTTTGGGCGAGCACAGCCTGCTCGGCATCCATACGGATTTGTGCCAGCTGATCTTCGTCCAACAGTTTGTCCACCGTTGACGCCAACATCGGGTCAAGCAAGATTTGGTCGAGCGCAATGTTGCCGTACTGTTGGGCGGTGAATTCACGGATGCGTTCAGCCATTGACGCGAGGCTGAGAACCATCGCACCGGACACTCGTTCACGGGTGGCTTGTAGTTCGGTTTGGGCACCAGCACCTTCGCCTCGCATGACCGCCTGTAGGTCACGTTCCGGCAACATGCCTCGAGTCGGACCAGCCGGAAGGTACAGCGGTGCTTGCCCTTCACCGAACAACTCCGGCCCGAACGGCATACCTTCCGGTGTGAATTCGGGGCGTTGAAGCGGGGTTCCTTGCGCCTCAAGGGCGGCTGCTTCAAGTGCTCCTTGCTGTTCGGCCTCGTTGCGAAGGCGACGCAGAACTGTCGTCCGGCGACTGTCCTCACGGTTCAGACGAGCCTGTTCCTTTTCGGAGACAAGACGGCGAGGGCGACGAACACGACCCAACGCCGGACCTTCCGCACCAGGAGCAGGACGACGCACCTCTCCGGCCGTGCCACGAAGCGCAGCCTGTTCGGCGCGCAACGCTTCGGTCGGTTCGGCTTTGCGAGCTGCTTTGAGCACTCGAGGGGTTTGCGACTGTTGCCGTGAGAGACGTCGCAACTCCACTTGGAGACGGGTGGCTTTGACGGATAGTTCGCGTGGGATCGGTGGCTTCAACCGACCGCGCGCATCTCGAGATTCGGCGTCAAGTTTCTGTGCTTGGTCATTTAGTTTGCGTCGCTCGGCGCGCAGTTTGTCAACCTCAGCTTGCATGTCTTTGATTTCACGACGAGCATTGGCGAGCGTCTCTGAGTCGAGATACTTGTAGTAGGTGGCGATTTCGTCAGGCGACAAGCGGGATAGCCCGTATCGCATCATGCTGATTTCGGGTGCGGATTCTGCCTGTGCCCGCTTCCAGTCGTCAGCAAACCACTTATTAGGTTTCTTTTGAAGTTCTAGCCGTCGCTGTCGTGCTTCCCACAATTCCTTGTATTTACGGGCGTATTCCTCAAGCCACGCTTCCGGCATTTGGGGTTCGACGCCGTTATCCAACCTGACGTCATAACCGGGTGCTTCGTAGGCACTTGTTTCGCTGAATGCTGCGCCAGTCGGATAATCAACTGGGTTGACGCCACCTCGTTTGTCCCAACCTGTTGCTTCATCCAAGAAGTCTTGATACATCTTGTCATTGCCGAGAATACTTTGGACTACCTGTCGCCAATCTTCAAGACCGTCAATTGTGTAATCGCGTGGTTGATTGCCAGGTTGATTATTCGGATCGTCGGGGCGTCGTGTTCTGCCCATTGGCTTTTCGCCAGAGCCGATCATTGTATTGAAAAGAAAGTCTGCTGCTTCGTCCTCGACCTGCTTCAATTCGTCAAGAGTTCGCTGCTTATGATTCTTTAGTTCAGCCGGTGTTGGTTCACGTTGCGCTCGAGCAGAAACTGGCGCCTCACCCGGCGTGTAGCCCTCGTTGATGAGGTCGGCGTAATCAAGCGCAAGGTTCTCGCGTTCGCTTTCGGTCAACCGGTCCATGCCGTTGACTTCGCTACTCAGCCGGTCAAGTTCCTGTTCCAACGGCCCAAGTTCCGTGTCAATCTCGTCAATACGACCCTGTAGTTCCTCAACACGAGTGGTGTTGCCGTCAATGATGGAACGTAGCCGAGGTGCGTCAATCACTTCCGCTTGAGCGGCGTCGTTGATGTCGGCATTGACCTTGTCAAGTTCTGCTGAAAGACGAGCACGTTCTGCGTCTAGATCGGCTCGACGATTCTCGGCACCAATCAGACGAGGTGACTTGGCGACCGGTGCGGCGGCCTGCCGTTTCAGCATGTTGTCAGCAGCCGTCAACGCCTGTTCCAGTTCGATCAGTTTCGTCAACTGAACATTCTGTTCGGCTGTCAGAGCGGACGCACGGGACTCCAATTCAAGGCGACGCTTCTGTGCCTGCTCGAGAACGGTTTGCAACCGGCGGGTGACACGTTCCCACACTTTACGAGTGATCTTCTTCTGTGGGTTCAGCGCGTCAGCGATGTCGTTACCAATGCCTTTGAGAACATTGGCGTCAATAAGCGTGTCAAACTGGTCTTCTAGTTCAGCAAGTTTGAGGGCGATGGTTTCGACGTCGTATCCGGTGACACGCCGAACTGCCTGCTGTTGAGTGATGATCGTCGGTCGCATCGTCGCCGGATAGATGCGCGGGTTCATCATGAAGTTCGGGCCGACACGCAACAATTGCTTGTAGGCGAGGCGCCCTATCTCAAACGCGATCCGATAGCCAGCATCGTCAGGGTCAAGGGCTGATAGTCGACGGTAACTGCCGGTTGGGTCTTCGAGGTTGATGCGCCATTCTTGAAGCACTTCGGCGGGGAGAACACCGGCGTCAATCGCGGCTCCGATGAAGTCGGCTATTGCCTGGTCTAAATACGATTCGATGGCGGCTGCCTCGGCTCCACCTTTAGCAAGTTCAGCAGCAAGGTAAGCCGGTGTCGGATAAACCTCAAACCAGGTGAACGGCACCGGTCCTTCCGGTACGCCTTCGCCGCGCATCATTGCTTCCTGTGCGGTGCGCGACCATTCTTTCAGCAGGTTGAAGATGCCGGTCACCTGCATGACCTGACCGGGATTGAGGCTGGTTTGTTCACCTCGGAGTGCGCGCAGTACCTCAACAGCGAGGCCGACTCCCTCGAGGGTGGGTTGCATGCCTGCGGTGGCGAGCGTCGGGCCGACGGTCGGATCGGTGGCGGCGCGCACCACATCCTCGAGGCTCATACCGTTGTCAATGAGGGCGAGCATGGCGTGTGCTTTGGTTGCCAAATGGATAGCGGCTTCCTGCACATGGGCGGGGACCGGCCCAGACATTTCGTTCGGGAATTGCTCTTTGAGGTTGGCGAGGTTGTCAAGGGCGTCGGCGGCGTCACGCAACTGTTGTGCTCGGACTTGCTGCGGAGATTCTGTGCCCACCATCGCATCTATGTATTCGGGGTATGGGGCTGCGCCTTGCTCCACGGTGTTTGCTTGTTCACGAAGCGACGCTGCACGGGCGCGATACACCTCAGGTGTTTCTGGGGCGACACCGTAGTCACGGGCACGGTTGAACTGCTGAATGACTTGCTGTCCTGCTCGTTCACCCAACAGTTTGACTCGACGGCCAATCTGACGACCACGCCGAATCACGCCTTTGCCTTCGACACGTTTCTGCCGTTTGATTTCAAGGTCGTTGATTTCGCCTTGTTTCATGCGCGCAGTCGCGTTGTCTCCGGCTGCGGTAGCGGCGTCTCGTTCGTTGATGAGGTTGGCTATGTCAATGTCAAGATTCCCCAATTTGGTTTCTTGATTCATTCGGTACACTTCGCCAACCTGGTTGAACAGGATGCGGAGCGGATGCTCGGCGTTCGCTACGGCGGCGGCACGGTTCGTGACTCGGGTGACGGTTTCGGCTTTGGGGGCGTACCGCATCCCTTCCACCAATTCTCCGGCTTTGGGAGCAACCTTGCTGACGAGACGGCCGCCTTGACGGACGGTTTCTCCGACGGGTTCTGTTACTGCTCGGCCAACGAATTCGACTGCTGCGCCGGTGCGTGGGGCAACGGTTGAGATTTTCTGTCCGGCTTTGCCGAACACGCTTCCTGCGCCGAGCACACCACCAACCAGCGCAATGTTTCCGAGGTCTTCCACCATTGTCGCACCGAGATTGCCTTCACGGAACGCTCTCGCGTAGTCGATGCCTTCTTGCCCATAGTTGTAGAAGCCAAGCGAGCCAAGTTCTGCGAGACGGCCACCGGTGCGAGCCACGCTGCCGAACACGCCACCAATGAACGGGTGCTGACGATGCATGGCGTAGGCGTACAGTTCGTCGCCTTTCAAACCAAGTTCTTTGCCTTTGGCGTAGTCAACCTCAAGACGGCTGGTGTAGATGTCGTCGTTGATCGCATCGAGAACTGTGTCAAAGGTCAGTTCACCTAAACCATAAACTTCTTGCGCGGCTTTACCAGCAAGCGTTGGCAGGCTCATGATGCCCTGACCAATAGCACCAATGGCCGAACCGGGGATCGAGATCAGATCACCGAACCAGCCTTTGTCCTGTTTCTTTTCGGTGGCTTTGCGAACCTGCGGAGGTGCCAATTGGCCGCCGGTTGGTTTCGCCAGTTTCGGTATAGCGAGACGCGGAACGGTTGTGGTGCGTACCGCTCGAGGTGTCGTGCGACGGGTAGGTGCGACCATCCTGCGAACTGGAGTGATCGCTTTAGACGCCTGGTAGTCGCCAAGCAAGTCCTGTGTGTCAGACACGGTCAGCCTCCGGTATTGACGGAGAACAAGAAGTCAAACGTGAACAGGGTGTTGAGAAGGATGGTGGCTTTCACGGGGTCGCCGGTCTGCCCGTAATACTGGGCGGCGATGTCGCGAGCGATACTACGCTTTTCTTCCACCGTAGTGGCGTCAGCGTTTTGTAGTTCGTTTTGTGCTTGGCTGAGGTAGGTGACGAAGTTTGGATCGGAGAACGCTTGCCGTGCCGAATCAACCGGCATGTCGCCCGCTGCGGCTTGTGGTGTGATGCCGTAGGTGTTGAGCATCTCAGCGTCGTATGCGTCCAGCTCGGGGGAACTGATCGCCTCGTACGCCTTCTCTTGGGCGGCTTGTGCGCGCAGAGCGTTGTATTCGTTGAGGGCATCGGGTCCTTGCGTATTGAGGATGATTTCTCCGATGCTGGCGTTCGGGTCAATTCCTTGTGCTTCGAGTTGTGCTTTCTCGAGGGCGGCTTGTTCGTTGTAGTAGTTGACGTCGGTTCCGGCGGTGAACATTCCTGCTGCCAGCGACGGCGGGGTGCCGTAGACCTGTGTTGCGATCTGCTGTGCGAGCGACGAAATCGGCACTTGAGACAATTGGGTGGATACTGTCTCGAGCGGGATGGTGTTGGCTTCCGTGCTTCGCGCTGCGCGTAGTCCGGCGGCGGTAGCGAGAGCCAACCGGCGGCTGGTTTCGTCGCGTGTTGCCAATGCGTATCGGGCGTCTGCTTCACGCGCCGCCTGTTCGTTTTCCTGTGTCGCTGCAAGATTGGCGGCAATAGGTCCTTGCTCGAGGCCGGACATGAGGTTTCGCATCTGTCGAAGTTCACCCATTCGCATTTCGGCGCCCTGACGAGTACCGGGAAGGTTGCCTTGTCCTATGCGTGGCGCAATGTATGCCTGCATGTCAGCCATTGCCATTCGCATTGGTTCGTATCGCTGACCCTGACCTGCCGCGATTGCTTGATTGGCAGCGAGTTGACGTCGAGCCTCATCGGCCGCGGAACGCGCTTCAGCAATAGCAGGAACTTGCCCATAACCACGGAATGAATCGGCTGGGACAAGCATCGTGCCGCCAACCTTCGCGTATGGGGAACCTCCGGCATACGGACTAGGATCGGCATTGAAGACAATGGGTTCTAAACGGTTTTGGCCGTTGTCGGGTCGGTCGGTGTAATAGCCATACGGATCGTAGATCGCGTTGAGACGATCCAAGTATGCCTGGTCTTCGATCATACGGTTGCGGGCGGCTTGGTCAGCCATTTGTGCTGCGAGTTCGGGAGCCTGTGCAGCTTGGCCGATAACAGCCTGCTGGAATTGTGTTTGGGTGGGGTAGCCACCGTATTTCATTCCGTAACCCGACGATGGGCCACCGATGATCTGCGTCAACATCCCACGCGCTGTTGTGCCGGGGATCAGACCGACAATGCCCGGTGTGCGACGGGTGAATGTGTAGCCTCCACGGTCGCCGGTGTCTGTTCCTTGATCTGCGACGCGTCGAACATCTTCAATGGTGACGCCTCGAGGGCCGGTGCGAGGTGCCATTAGCGTCCCTGCCTGACTGTGATCGGTGTGAGACGACGCGCTCTCACGGTCTGTCCACCTGCTCGAGTTCTGAATGCAGGTTGGTCGATGACATCGGCGCTGGCACGATACGCAGGTGACGCCACATACGGCTGATACGGGACTCGGGCTGGTGTGGGTGTCGTCGGATAGATAACTGACGGTGCGCTGGAGCCACCACCACCGGTCGACTGATTCTCAAGAGCGGCAGCAGTCAACAATTCCGGCAGCCCCACCCAATAGTCCTGCAATGCTTGCGCCTGCGACTGGGCGGCGTTCATCGCACCGGCGTACCCACGATTCCAAACATCTTGATAGTCGGCAATGTCGCCACCGTATGGGGCGAGACGCTTGTTGACGAGACCCTGCTCGTAGGCGTTCTGTTCGGCTGCTTTCTTCTTGGCTTGCTGGTTGCGGTATGCCATCTCGAGAGCAAGACCGCCGAGCGGAGTGTCGAATCCTGTGCCCATTACTTGCCTGCCAATGCGGCGAAGTTGATGCCCGGTGGGAGATAATGCCGTTTGCCGTTGGCATCGGTAATCCATTTGCCACCGGCTGGCTGTCCAGCGGGCGGCGGGTCGTCCGGCGAGCCGGTCGGAAGCGGAGTCGAGGAGGCCTTCGGTGGGTTCGCCGCCTGAGCTTGAGCCAACGCTGACGCATAATCAAGTTCAGCCTGGTTGATTGCCTGCTCACCGGCCATGCTGGCACGAGCACGGGCAGCCTTTTCTTCGGCACCCAACGACACTCGAGCGGTGTTCGCTTCGCCGGAACGTAGAATCCCTCGAGCCTCTAGGTTGCCTTCGAGGTTGCGGGTGGCGTCGTAATACTGGCGGCCGATGTCAGCAAGGTTGGCTTGGGTGGATGCTTCGGCTTGGGCGCGCGCAAGATCACGCTTCTTTTTCGCCAATACGGCTGAAGCGAATCCGGGTCCAAGATCGGGGTATGAAGCAGCCATGTGTCTCCTGTAGACCTACGGCTATCCGGCCTTCGGTTTGCGTCGTGACGGGATTTTAGCAACCGACGGTGCTGGTTTCGGGGAACTATGGGCTGATCCGTTGATGTGCTCGGACAGTTCTGAGCGCACCTGACGGATGTCCTTACGGATTTCGGATGACACCAAGTCGAGCCGATCTACGACGGTGGCGTGGTCGCGCTTGTTTTCTCGACGCCCTTTCTCAACGAGGATGCCAACGACGGCAAACGCTCCCGAAATGAGGGCGACGAGAACGGCTTCCATTACGGCTCCAAGATGTCCTTGAAGATGGCGTCGATCTGCGCTTTGCTGGAATCTGCGATAGCGGGGCTGACCTCGAGGTGGGTCCAGGTGGCGCCGGGGGAGCCGATGGTGTTCTTGTCGTACACCTTCCAGCCTGCTAGGAGGCCGCCCTTGTCTCGGTCGCAACGGTAGCCAGCTCCGAAACCCTTTGGGTTGGGTAGGAAATTTCCGGCGTAGTCGTGGATTTCTTCGATGCCCAGCTTGTCTCGATGGGTGTAGACCCAGTCGATGGTCTTTTTGAGGGTGGCGGGGTCGCCTCCCAAGTCCATCGCCCGATAGGTGGCGTGAACGGATTTGACGCCCGGCTTGCCTCGGACATCTCGATCTGAGAACACGCCCAGCCCTTTGAGTCCGAACAGGAACTTCAGCCAGTCGTAGACGGCCATAGTGCCTTCACGGCGGGCCGCATGGACGGCGTCGGTACTTCCGGTGTACGGGCGTGTCATAGCCCGTCACACTAGCAGTTAGGAGCCGATGCGCTCCATCTTGAACGCCATCGCTTCGACCAGCATCGGGTAGATGCCTTCGGGGAGTAGCGGCTGAAGTTTGGTCAGAAGGTCGTAGGCAATCTGCTCGGCTCCCGTCGTGGGCAGGATTGCGTCCGATTCCGGTGTTTCGTTCTCGCCGGGGATGTCCGGCGGGAGGTGCTCCACAGGGATGCTGAACGTGATGGTGGCTTGAACAATCGTTGACACGGCAGGTGTCCTTTCTTATTCGTTGTCGTCTTCGGGTTTGCGCTTGTTGATCGCCCCTCCGGCTGCGAGGCCGGTCATGGCTCCGACGATGCTGAAGATCACCGGCTCAAGAATCTTGAGGAAGGCGGCGTCGTTCGGAGATTGTTCTGCTGGCTGATACACGAAGATCAGCGAGTAAAGAAGGGCGAGGATGGAGACGCCGAGAACCCCGGCGAGGGTCATGATGAGGATCGCTCGAGTGCGCGCCTCAATCTCGTCATTGGTCAATTTGCGTCGGCGGGGGCGCTTGTTGATTTCTTGGGTCATCGGCGGGGTTCCTGTATCGGTCGGAGCATTGGCTCAATGTCAGGCAGGCTAACATCAAGACGGCTGTGGTGACCAGTCTTTGGTGTCGGCTCATGCCCCACAGTCTACTTGCCTTGCTGTTTCGGGTTGGCTGCGTGTCGCAGGTCAAGGATCAGAGCGTACAGCTCGTCCTGTTCGGCTTGCCCTTTCGGGATGACCCGCTCGAGCCATGCGAGGGTCTGTTTGAGGGTGGACAGTCGGACGGTGCGTTCGGCTGGCGCCTTACTCGTCATAGTCGTCATCTTCGTACTCGTCCTCATCCTCGTCCTCATCGTCGTCAATGTACGGATAGTTCGAAGACCAGTCGGTTTCGACGTCCGATTTGACGAGTGTCAGAAGTCCCGAGGTGACCCACGGCGGCTGGTCTGAGTCGGTTAGCACGATGATTTCTCTCTTTCCGTCAACGGTGATGACATCCACTATTGAAATCGCATGGCAAGGGATGACGTCCGGCCAGAAGGCTTGGATCACCGGCGGCACACACTCTTGTGCTGATACGGCATGCCGGTCGATGCTCACCATTTCTCCCTCTTGCGATCATGGCAGAACACCGGCGCTTGGAGCGTGATGTTGTGCTCGGGAGTCACGATAGCAAGAGCTTGTTGCGGTGGTTCATGCCCAAAGTTGGAAACCCAAGCGTATTCGTCTGTACCTTTGGTACTACCGTTGACGATTAGTCCGGGGGTTTGGATGAGCTGGTGCCAATGCCCCATCCACAGGGTGTGGAACGGGGAGCCGATGTCCATTGCTCGCTGGGCTTTTCTGGCTCGCATTCGCATGATGGGCGGCCAAATACCGCCGATACCGCCTCCACCGTGCGCCTGGTCGCCGTGGGTGAGGAGATGCCCCCAACCGTAGATGGGGACGATGACATCGGCGTTTTCGGAGATTTGGAAGGTGAACCGGCGGTCTTTGCTGAAGTGCCGTTCGATCATTTTGCCGAGCAGCCAGTCAAAGTTTGTTTTGGCTCGCAGTTTGGCTCGAGGTTTCCGGCTCATGCGACCGTGGTTGCCGATCACGCAGGCCACATGAACTTTGCCGAATTCGTCTGCTAGCAGGGACAATGCGGCTCCGATTTGTTCTGCCCAATGGAGCAGGGAGCCGAGGATGGTGTCTTCGTTCGTTTGGGCGAGTTCTTCGTGGATGTCTCCGGAGAAGATGTCACCGCCCAGCATGACAACCACCCCATCGTAGGTGACCCCTGAGAGATAGTTGCGGGCGATTTTGATGGCGTTCTGCGACCAGGTTTCCAGCCGGATTTCGGCTATCGCCCGGTTGTAAGCGTTGAGGCCGCCGACTTCCTCGGGGAGTACCACCTCATCAAAGTGGGTGTCTGAAAGGATCAGAGTCAGGGTGGCGTGTTTCTTTCGGCTGGACGGTTTCGCCACTAGCCATTTCGGCGGCTCCAAATTGAGGGTTGTGGTGGCATCCACAATGTCGAGCGCCTTCTCGAGTTCGGTGACCCGCTCAAGCAGGTTGGCGTTCATTTGGTCTGCTGACTGCCGTGCCCTGCGAGCCTGCACCAGCATGGCTCTCAGTTTTTCGGTGTCGTCGTTGAAGCCTTCTATCTCGTCACTTAGTCCCACAGAGGCACTCCCCTCGGCGGTGGCGGCTGATCGTGTGATCGGATACCTGGAAGCCTCGAGCTGCGAGCGCCCGTCGTATGGCGGTGGTGCGGATTTCGGTGTCGTTCAAAGCGCCGGTCAGGTCGGCTTGGTCGGCTGGCTGAAGGCTGTTGTAGACGGCCACCAAGCCGCACGGTGGACCTTTGGCGCTGTTGTTTTGGGCGACGATTTCTCCCATAAGGGAGGACGGTTTGGCAGGCATTTCCCCTCCTGTGGATTAGTTGTGGGGAACTTTACCGACCTTAGGCGTCGGCTTCAAGCACCTTGAGGATCGTGGCGGCTTTGGTGCGCTCGACCTTTTCGGCTCGGAGGGCGGCTTCGCATTGGTCTCGGTACAGCAGTTGGGATAGGAGTTCGACGTCGTTGATGTCGGCCAGTTCGGCGGCGGCTTCGTGGTGGTCTTTGCGGCCTTTGAATTGGGCGAGGTGGGCAGGCCATTCGGTCGGGAGGGAGGCGAGGATCATCTCGTAGAGGACAATGTTGTCGTCGTATTGGGCGACTTCTTCGCGGCGCAGTTCAATGGCGGTGGGTTCAGTCATGGCAGTCTCCTTTGGTTCGAGGTTAGCGGAAAGCGGCGCTGTAGCCGGTGCCGTTTGGCAGAGTGCTGGGGTCGGCGTATTTTGTTCCAAATCCAGCCGACCACGGATAGACGGAGATGTATGGGGAAGTTGAATGTGCGATGGCAACTAATGTGCCTGATGAATTGAAAGCCACCCCTCGCCCGGTGCCAGTCGGAAGCGTTGATGGATTGGCGTATTTCGTGCCGAATCCACCACTCCACGGATAGGCGGTCACATAGGGGCTGGTTGTGTGCGCCACGACAACATGGTTCCCATCTGGGCTAAAAGAAATACCGTTCCCGGTGCCGGTGGGCAATGTCGCTGGGTTGGCGTATTTAGTTCCCCATGCACCGGAAAAGATGTAGTTGGCGTACACATACGGAGAGGTTGTATGGGCGACCGCAACGTAAAACCCTGTTGAGTGAACACCGTTACCGGTGCCCGCCGGAAGTGTTGTTGGGTTGCCTATTTTTGTTCCGAAGCCCGATGACGACCACGGATAGGCGGTCACATACGGGCTGGTTGCGTGAGCCACAACAATTTCGTTAGTCGTGAAATCAACACCGTTTCCGGCGGTGCCTGGGAGTGTTGCGGGGTTACTGAACTTGGTTCCAAAACCTGACGACGACCACGGGTAGGCAGAAACATACGGTGATGTTCCATGTCCAACGGCTATCTGTGCGCCATCGTTTGAGAACGCAACACTATTCCCGATGCCAGTTGGCAAGGTTGCCGGATTGCTGTATTTCGTTCCGAATTCGCCAGTCCAAGCGTAAGCAGAGACATACGGTGATGATGAATGAGCGACAGCAACATCAGAACCGTTAGGAGAAAACGCCACGCCAAATCCTTCTCCAATGGGCAATGTGGCTGGATCTGCATACTTTGTGCCGAAACCTGCCGCCGCTGAAAACGGATACGCGCTGACAAACGGGCTTATGTTATGTGACACAACGAGAATTTCGGCGTTGACGAGGATGCCCGAAGCGTCGACAAGTGAGTCGCTTTTGTACGGTTTCGTGATGCTGGATTTGGCTGCCGCAAAGATCATGTGATTTCGGTGCCGTAAGCGTTGAACGTCAGGTTCGTGGAAGCGGATCGGACGGTGATGACGTCGGTCGTGGCGAGGGTCAAACCGAACGTGAACGCGAGCAGGTCGTTCGCTGCGATGGCGGCGTCATAGACGATGTAATGCTGGTTGGCGATACTCGCTCCCGCCGGTCGAATGGCGATACGGAACGTGGTGGCCGACGACCCTCGGTTACAAGCCGTAATCGTGGAAACCACCGTCGAGGTGGACGACGGCACCGTGTAGAGCGTCGTATCGGTGTTTGCGCTGGTGATGGCGACTTGTCCGAGGGCTTTGTAAGCGTTGGGCATCTCAGGCTCCCATGAGTAGGAACACGGTTTCTAGGCCGGTTGTAGCGGTCGAACTGCTGGTCGTTGGCACGAACTTGGTGCCGTTGTAGGCGAGCACCTGGTTGGTGGTGGCTCCGGTGGTGTCAATCTCAATGCCGTCCACGGTCAGGACGCTGGTGGCGGTGGTGCCCGAAATGGACGCCGAGGCTGCCCCAATACTGGTGGTGGATGTCAAAGCGTTCGCAGAGATGGTGCCGGTAGCGGTGACAGCAGCGAACTGGGGGCTGTCCGTGATGGCGACAGCCTGACCGATAGCAACCGTCGGTGTTGAGCCTTCGCCGGTCCCACCGGTGACCGTGACGCCTGTTCCAGCGGTCAATGTTTGAACGTAGTCACCAGTCGTTTTTGTGCCGAGAGCGATGGAGTCGTTGCCGATACGGGCCGCGTCAAGGGTGCCGGTTGTGATGTTGCTGGCGTTGATGTCCGTGATCTGAGAACCGGAACCAGCGAAATAGCCTGCGGTGGTTGAGATGTTGCCGGACACGCTGATCGTGTTCGGGGTGGTGGCTGACGGGCCGCAAGCGACGACGATGCCACCGGTGTTGGTGTTCACTCGGCTGACATGGCCGACGATCTGAATGACGTCCGAAGCGCCGGTTGGGCGGGTGCCAGTCACCCCACCACCGGAAGCAACATACAACGGCTGGTTGATGCTGTAAGCGGCTGTGTTCTGCGAATCAAGGTCACCGACGATGACGGCATGACCGCTGGCGTTGACAGCAATGTCGCCGTCCACAATGCCGATAGCAGGCATCTTGGCTGAGTTTGACGCGTCAGCGGGGGCGACTTCGCACACCTGTGTCGAGCCGACCGTGCCGGTGATGTAGACCGGAGTGCCGTTCGTGATCGTTGAAGCGGTCGTGTTTTTGATGTGGAAGTAGACCAGCCCTGCGAGGTCGCCGTGAATGTGCGGGGCGTACAGGGTGCCGTCAACCGTCAGGTTGCTGGTGAAATGCCCGTCGCCGGTGACATCGAGGCTGTATGCCGGGCTGGTGTTGTTGATGCCGATTTGGTTGTTGGTGGAGTCAACGTAGAGGGTGCCGGAGTCGACGTTCAGCCCGCCGAAAGCGACGGTGTCGCCGGTGCCGACCGACTGGCCGATAGCGACGCTCGGGGTGGAACCTTCGCCTGTCCCGCCGGTGACGGTGACCCCGGTGCCTCCGCTGACGCTCGCAACATAGTTACCGGTGGTTTGGGTGCCGAGCGTGATGTCCGGGTCAGCCCACTTCATGCCCAGCGTCTGAGCCGAGTCTGCGATCAAATACTGTCCGTTGGTGCCGATCCCTAGTCGGGCGGGGGTGTCGTCGGCTTGCCCTGCAATCAAGTCGCCTTTGGCGTCAATGATGGACTTGTTGATCGAGTTCGGGTCGGTGCTGGACGACCATTTGATGCCGGATGCCTGCGCCGAATCTGCGACGAGAACCTGTCCGTTGGTGCCTACCGGTAGGGCGGTGTAGGTGTCGTTGCCGGTTCCGACCAGCAGATCGCCCTTAGCGTCAAACGAAGCTGCGGTCGGGTCGGGCGCCCATTTGATGCCGGTTGTCTGTGTCGAGTCGGCGGTCAAAACATAGTTGTTGGTGCCAACGGGAAGCCGAGCTGGGGTGTCGGCTGCGGTGGCGACAATGAGGTCGCCTTTGGCGTCGAGGATCGTTTTGGAGACGGCGTTCGGGTCGGTTGTCTCGATGGGGGCTTGGGAGACGGATGGTTGGGCGAGCGCCGGGGGGATAGTCATGGCTCGCCTCCTTAGTAGCG
>Ga0208546_1000257_pt1 | contig 21746 bp, 32 predicted proteins | sample DEB19_08_DNA_4_FD_184528 | JGI IMG/M metagenome (GOLD analysis project Ga0208546, IMG submission 184528) | Aqueous microbial communities from the Delaware River and Bay under freshwater to marine salinity gradient to study organic matter... | ecosystem: Environmental > Aquatic > Marine > Coastal...
TCATGATCTCAATCTGGTCAGCCGTCAACTGGCCTTCGGCGGCCATCTGCGAGAACGTAGCCAGCGTGGCCTGCGACTGCTCAAGGAATGCGGACGTGCCGCCTTCGGCGGTAGATAGGAACTGGTCGAGGTCCGCAGTGGCGGCAGCCAGGTCGGCCTGCACCTGAACCTCTGGGAGTCGAGCGTTCTCGATCTCTGATCGCAGCCCCCGGACAAACTGCTGGCCAGCACCTTGGCCAGCCGCTTCGGCGTCGCCACCTCCGGTGAAGATGCTGTTGAACGTGTTGGCTGCATTGGCCGCAGCGGCCTCCATCTCAGCAGCGTTCTTTCGTGCAGACTCCTCGGATGCTGCGGCAAGCCCGGCACCGAACTGTTCAAGGTCATCGCTGACGTAGCTGCCGAGTGCCTCAATGATCTTTCCGAACCCAATGAGCAAGGCGTCGATGCCAATCTGGATAGAGTTAAAGACGGCACGAAACGCTTCCATGCCACTCACCAGCAACCGGCCGCCAACGTCGAACACTTGGCCAACCTCGGCCAATGACGTTGTGATGTCGCCGAAGTTCTGCATGAACGAGTCGAACACGCCAGCAAAATACTCAGCACCTTGCAGAAGAACGTCTGTGATGGCGTTGGCAATCCCGGTGCCGCCCTCACCTTGGCTGCCGCTCCACTCTTCCACAAACTTCAGAAACTGGTCCGTAACGGCAGTGACGGCGGGAGCGAGGTTGCCGATGACTTGCCCGATGATGCCGTCAACAGTGGCACGCACCAGGTCGAAGGCGTCGTTCATGTCGGCGACATTGTTTACCTGCGTCTCGCTGATGATGATGCCGAGCCGCTCGGCACGGGCCTGCAGCTCCTCAATGCTGGCGGCACCCTCACGGAAGAGCGGAGCCAGTGCGGCACCCTGCTTGCCGAAGATGGCCACAGCAGCGGCTGCACGATCTGCTGCAGTAGGAAGCTCCGAGATAGCCTGCCCGATCTCTGAAAACTGCTGCTCGGGTGACAACGCCCGCAGATCCGCCAGCGACAGGTTGATGCCCTTGAGTGCCTTATCAAGTGCGTCACCAGGCGTGGCCTTGCCGATGTTCACGGCCAGCTTCTGCACGGCAGTGCCGAACGCCTCGGTATCCACGCCGGCCAACTTGGCTGCGAGCGAGTAGCCCTGCAGTGCCTCCACGCCAATGCCGGTGCGAGCCGACAGGTCGTTCAGCGAATCAACGCCAGCGTTGACATTGCTGACGAGAGCAGTGACTTGGCTGGCAACCCTCGTGAATACGCCGGACAATGCCTGCAATCCGTCGATAATGAGACGGCCAACCTCAATACGAGACAGAAGCGTAACGTTTTTATTGAGTTGTGAAATCTCTCTGTCTGTCTTGTTGGCCTGCTTTCCGACTCCGTTGAGTTCATCGCCAGCCTTTGCAGCCGCGCGGTTGAACTGTTCTTGCGACAGACGACCGGCGTTTAAGTGCTCCTGCAGTTCTTGAATCTGCCGGTCGTACTTCTCTTGCGGAGTAAGGTTTCGCTCAATGATCCGTGCAGCCTCGGCAAACGCTTGCGACTGCTGAGCCAAATACGCTGAAGTCTGGGACGCAAAAAGGTCTGCCTGCTCCTTTTCTGCTTGCGCAAATATGTCTGACACAAGCCTTGCGGAGTCGGCACGGATTTTGTCTAGCCGCACCTGCTCGTCGGCGGCCTGCTTCTGTATCTGTAAGGACCGAGCATTTTCTCCGCTGTATTCTGCTCGAGCTCTGGCGGCAGTCTGTTCAGAGATCGCTCCGGCCTTGAGGAGCCTGTCAACTTCAGCGAGGCTTGCTGCCCGCTGCTCGTCCTCTGTAGAAAACTGCCTTGTTAGCGAAAGCCCTTGCGACAAGATGCGCAACCGCTCTTCCTCGGCTCTCGCTGCTGCTTCAGTGACGCCAGTAACCTTGTCAACTTCAAGCCCATACGTGCGCTCGTCAATTGCCCCGGCACGCAGAAGGTCTGCAAGCCTCACAAGTCTTTCTGACCGTATCTGCTCTGCCGATGCGTTTGCCTGTATTAAGCGAAGCCCCTCTGCAGCATCGGCCTGTCGCTCAGCCGCAATCTGGCGTCTTAACTCTAGGCCATCTCTTTCAATTTGGGCGGCACGGCCGCTGAACTCAAATCGAGCTCGGGCGGCGGCTTCTTCAGAGATTGCACTTGCCGCCACTAGCTGATTCAGTTCTTCAAGTTTTCTGGATCGCTTTTCCTCATCAGTCAGGAACTGCTCGGTAATCTGTCGGCCACGCTCCAAAAGCCGCAGACGCTCATCCTCGGCCCGTGCCGCAGCGGCATTGGCACCGCTAGCCTCGGCGACGGCTCGTGCGTACTGCTCGTTGTCGAGAGCCCCTAACTGCAGCAGTTCGCTAAGTCTGGCCAGCGTGTCTGACCGACGCTCTTCGGCAGTACGGTTCTGCTCAATGATTTGCGACGCTTCCGAAAACGCCGCAGCAGTTTGCCGCACCTCGTTCTGAAGGGCGGCATATTGATCCGCATACTGCTGCGGATTCAGTCCGCCCTTGAGTTGCTCGGCCAGTGCGGCAAACTTGTCATTGAGTGCCGTCTGTGCCGCCGCAGCCGCTTCGCTGTTCCTAGTGAACTGATTAAAGACGGATGTGGTCTTCTCGGCCTGCTTGCCAAGGTTCTCCAACGCTCGCTCAGCCGGCGTGAGGTTTTTGATGACGCCGGATGCGTCAGCAGACACCTTCATCGCTAGTGAGAGAATGTTGGCCATGGCTACGTTTCAAAGATTGCTGAGAGTTTCGCCAACTCTCTGGCCATCTCCTCTGATGTCTGCGGTGGTTTCTCGATTGGGACGAAGTCGCTTGCTTTTGGTGCCTTGCCTCGCTCGCTGTACGGTGCCAGCACCGCACTTGTGAGCAGGCCTGTCTGCTGCCACGGATCAGGCAAGGCGTGGTAGTAGCGGGTGAAAGCCACCCACTCCGACAACTCCTGCGAATCCATGCGGCGTGACAGTTCACGCACCGTCATTCCAAGGTGCCCGGCGAGGCGGAAAAGGAATCTCCGCATCGGCCGGGTCTTCAGTTTTTTGCGAGTTCCTCCACGTCGCTTTCAGTCATGTTGTTGTGCTTCATCGCCTTCTCAAACAGCTTCGACACAACAGCCGAAGACTTCTTCGCCAGCTGCTCGATGCCTTGCTCGTCGAAGAGCCGCTCGCCGTTCTCGGGATGGCACAGGCAGCGGGCCAGGTACTTCGTGCGGAAGTTGTCGATGCCACGCTCTTTGTTGCCGATCCACTCCTTCTCGTAGCTGTCCCGCTCCTCGACGGTCATCACACGGATGCCGAGCACCAGCGGCTTGCCGGTGCCGTCCTTCCACTCCTTCACCGTCACCTTCAGCACGGACAGGTCATCCGATGCGAGGATCTGGGCGGCGAGCTCTTGCACAGTAAGGGCCATGAGAATCTCCTAGGCTTGGACTCTGAGCGTGACGCCGTAGCGGGTCACGTCGTTCACCACGCCTTGAAACGTCAACCTCTCAAGCACCGCCGTGGCACGGTAGGCAAACCCGCCGCCAGCAATCGTGACGAGCGAGCGGACTCCGTAGTTGGCAGTTGAGACGTTGGCCGTTGCAAAGCACGACATCTCTATAGTGCCTAGGTCAAGCGTCCACGTACTGGCGCGAGCCAATGGCAACGCACCGCCGTGGGTCACGCGCAACTCTGAGACTTCGCTGAACGCCACGCCGTTCCACGTAGCCGTGACGCCAGACGCATAGGTAGCCATGACGGTCCTCCGTCAGGCTTACCGCTCGAGCTTGATCGTCGCCTGGCCTCGGATGGCGTCCTGCGTGGCGAGCGTCAGCGTCGAACTGGTCACGGTGCCGTTCTTGCTGCTCACGCCCGTAAGGGCCGAGCCACCGATGGTGAGCACGAACGCTCCGGTGCTCTTGTCAGCGATGAACGTCTTGCCGATGTAGTCAAACGTGACGCTGCGGCCGGTTTCGCCAGAGGCGGCACCAGCAAGCGGAAGCTCGAGAGTCTTGGCGGTTTCGCCGGCAGTCTGGCCGAGATGCGATACGGAAATCTTGTCCTCGTCCGCCGTGGGGTCGGTGGCACTGACAACCACGTTGGTGACGGTGTAGGTGGTGCCGTTGAACGAGAGAACTGTGCCGGAACCGTCGTGCGGGGTCTCGAAGGGCATCGCTTAAATCTCCTGCCAGAGGATTGAGTATTGCTGTTGAACAGTCAGAATCGGCGGCAAGTCACCGCCAGCCAGTTGAACCACGCCGTCTGATTCGGTGTCCAGCGACACGTTTCGGACGCTCACGTAGTTTTCCACGGAGGTGCCGTATCCATCCAGAACCGAGCGGCACTTGTCAGCGATGTCTCGGGCCTCGCCGTACGTCTCGGCGTACACGTCCACGGCCAGCAAAACCGTTCCCATCCCCATCGGCCCGGATAGAGACTGCGACCGCTGAACGGCGGTGCGACGCCAGGTAATGAACGGGAGCGACGCCGAGGCCGGGGCCACGACGGGGTAGACACGCTGGCCCACCAGGGCGGCCACCTCGGGGCTTTGTACCAGGGCGTTGGCTAGCAGCTGCTCAGGGCTCTTCAGTGGCATGGCTACTCTCCGATGACGCCAGTGATGGTTCCGCTGCCGCTGGTGGCAACCTTCGCCAGAGCGGCATCTAGCGAGATGCTGAGCTCACGGTTAAGGATCTCAGCGACTTGGTTGCGGGTCTGGGCGAATGCCGTCTGAATCGGAGGACGGCCAGCACGGCCACCGGCTGGATTCGCCGGGATTCGTATGGCCCCCTGGCCTTTCTTGCCCTTCATGAAGAACCCGTATGGCTGGCGTGTGCCGTCATCGTTCAACGGCTTCACGCCACGGGTTCCAAGGCTTGAGGCGATGACGGCCCCCTGGCCCGCTTTGACTTCGTGGCCAACAACCACGGCAACCTTGCCAGACTTCATGCGGCGGATGTGTGATTTCCGCATGTATGGCTTATTTGAGAAAGCGTCAACCACACGCTCCTTTGTGCCGAACTCCAGCCACCACTGATGAAATCCACGCTCCTTGCCGAGCCGCACGCTGCCTGGGCCGGCTGTGCCTTTCTCCTTGGACGATTGCCGGAAGCCGATAAGGCCAACGGCCGCGCCGTCTTTCGGATACGGCACCACTTTGTAATGGGCGGCACGCAGCAGGTTGCCCGTTGGCCCCACTGGCGTGACTTCACGCAGCCGTAGATACGCCGGCCAGACGGCACGCTCCAAAGCATCGCCGAGGATGTCGGCCAATCCTTTTTTGCCGTCAGAGCCGAACAAGTTGGCAAGTGCCTTCTGCTTCTCGTTTAGATCAGAGGCGTCGAGGCTAATCGTGATGAATGCCACTAGGTCGCCTCCTGGCACAGCAGCTCGTGCTCAGTGCGGTTGCCGTGCTCGAGCAGGCTGACGATCTCCAGTGTGCGGCCACGCCACTGAAGTCGCATCTGCTGGGTGAGCCCGCTGAGATACCGCATCCGCACCCGATGGCTGGCCTCGGTCTGCTGCTGGCCCTGCAAAAAGAACTCACGGGACGAGATGCCTTCGACGCTGGCCCAACGGGTGGCGAACGTGCTCCACGTCTGCACGGCTTCGCCCAGGCTATTCCGGTTGTCGGACGCCTGCTGAACGGTTACACGCTCACGGAGCTTGCCGATGTCCATCAGTCGTCTGCCCAGATGATGACGGTGTAGGTGCCAGTGGTGTCGTGTGCCATCAGCTGGAGCACAGGCTGCGTACCGTCAAGGTTCGTCACGGCGGCCTCTCCGCTCTTCGACATCAGCCGAAAGTCCGTTGTGCCGGATTCGTTCAGCTTTCGTGGCGTCGAGCCTGACCATGAGTAGGCCAGCTTCCGAGTATTCACCAGCGACACGACAGCCCCGGAGGCGTCACGGTAGTTCGTGAAAGTCAGCGTCGTGGCGGCGGTGCCAGCCGTCCCGGTGATCCGCACCACCTGTCCGCTGGTGTATCCATTGGACGATTCCAACGACAGCACCTTCAGCCGGGCGGTGCCAGACTTGTCGTGGAAAAGAGCGTCAACAGTGATGCGGCCGTCGATGCTCATTGGTTGTAGATCAGCACCGTGTAGTTAGACGTGCCGGCCTGTCCAGACACGTAGAGATATTCCTGCTCGTCGATCTCCGTCATATTGACTTGGTCAACGCTTGAGCGGATGCGTACGTCACCATTTGCCTGCCACAACTGCGCCCCGTTTCCGCTGGCCTTCAGTGCCACACGAAACGCAGACAGCCCAATTAGTTCACCGGACGCATTGCGGTATCCTGTCTGGCCCAGATCAATCGCCGTTGGAGTCTCGCTGCACGTTCCAGATACCATGGCAACGAAGCCGCTGTCGTATCCAATGCTTGAGCCGAGCGTCAGCACATTGACGGCGTTGGTGCCGTCCTTGTCGTGGAACAGCACGTCCACGCTGATGCGGCCTTCCACGCTCATCGGTAGGAGCCCCACTTCTGCGATGACAGCAGGGACTCGACGGCAAACTCAAGTTGCTTGCTGATGCTGCCCACAAGCACGGTGCTGCGTTGTTCGTACCAGAACCCGACGAGCATCAAGATGGCGTGGCGGATTGCGGCTGGGACACTAGATCCGGCAGCCCCGTAGCCTGCCCACCACGTCACGCTCACGGCGTTGTCATCCATCAAGTGCGGCGGCCACGTTTGGCCATACAGCGTCTTCACCGCGCCCGGAGTGCTGTTGCGGTCCACCCGGTAGCTGGCCGTGGAGTAGGTAGCCGTCGTGCCGTTCTCGTACGTGAACGTCAGGGCTACAGCCGTCGTGGTTCCAGCGGTAGCCATGGGCGGCCGTGGCAGCTCGATGTCATGGGTGCCGTCTGGCGGAAACGAGTCGAACCTCATCACCCACTGCGTATTTACCAGCGTGCGGTCTAGGTACTGCTCGCACCACTCACGGCCGGCAGTGATGAGCGTGCCGATGTAGGTGTCATCGTCGCTCGTATCAACCCGCAGGTGGGCCTTCGCCTCGGCTACGGTAACGGGCTCAACGGCTGGCCCGGTCTGGCGTGTCAGGCTTCGATACTGCACGGCGTCGGCTCCTCTTCGGCGTGGCGTCTGCGGTTTCTACGTCGTGCTCGATGGCAGCCGTCTCAATCAGCGACGGCTGGTTGTCTTCGACGGCCACCCGCTGGGCGAGCAGCTGCGTGGTGATGCCGCCAGGAAGCTCAGCCGTCTGGCCCTTGCGGTATCCACGCCACGCTCGGGTGAACTTAATCTTCGGCATTAGGGCACGCTCCATGCAGATTCGGGACGTTTCCCGGTGTTTGTGAACTCGGTAGTCCACTGGAAAACAGGGCCGGCGAGTTGCTTACCTGGCCACGTCACGACGTACTCGCCGTGGCCCAGCACGACACGGGGAGAGACAAAGACACGGTTGCCGCTCTCTCGCCAGTTACGCCACCACCAGATATCTGGATCGACTCGCCCATCGTTCCACGAGCCCTCCGGGTCTGGCTTGCTCCAGAACCATGGCTTCTTCGCACGCTTGAGTGCGGCCGTGCTAATGACGGTGCAGCCAAAGTGTGCGGTGTCCACTTCCTGCACAGGCTCGGCGAACCACGCCGTAGGCACCGACGTGTGGCCCTCATCGGGCGGATTGTCCAGCGTGCCTTTCAGAGTAAGCATCGGGCGGCCGTCTTCCCGCTTGGTCTGCAGCCCCGTGATGGCGTCGCATTGAAATGTCATGGCCATTGCGAAGAGCGTCTCTACGTCTTCCTTGGTGAAGAACGTGTCGTAGTCGATGGCCAGCAGATACTCGGCCTTGTCGATGAACTGCTCCATCACCCTGGTGTTCACTTGGTCCCAGAACGCACCAGTGCCCATCGTAGGGCGAATGCCCAAGGGCATGAGTGCCTGAGCCCATGCGAAGTGATTGGCCGTAAACGAGAGCCTAGGCATCGACAAGATGGCTTCGACTCGGATATCGACTTCGGTGCCACCTACACGCACCAGCATGGAGTGCCTCAAAAAAGAGAGCGGGCGGCCCCGTTGTGGAAGCCGCCCGCTCAAGATTGCAGACTCGTCAAGCCGTTAGGCTCACGCACCCACGAGGCCGATGACCGGGCCGGCGACGGTGTCGCTGCCAAGATCGCTCCACGAGATCGCACACCGCATGGTGGCCCGCACGACGACCTGATCGCTCAGGAACGCCACCTGATCGCTTGAGGCGATCTCAAGGCCACGACGCACACCGAAGTGAGCGGCGTTTCTGAGGTTGGCGTACAGAGCCATCACTTTGCCAGTCTGGTCGCCGGCACCAACCATCTGGTGCGAGAACAGAACGGGAGCACCAAGGAACGTCAGGCCCATGCCCTGCGACAGGCCGACAGATCCGCCTTGGGCGAGATCAAGAGCCTGCATCGACGTGGCGAACGCATACGGCGAGACGATCCACGCCGCACCGTTCCGACTGTGCGACGGCATCGTGCCGAGCATCGTCAGATAGTTGGCCTTGGTAACCTCATCAAACGTGTCGCCGGCCGCCGTCACAAGCGAAGCGGCGTAGGTCGCCGACGAGCCCGCAAGGATTCCGCTGCTGGTCAGGATGCCAGCGACGAGCGGGGCATTGCCGACCACGCCGTTGAATGCCACCGTCTCGACCGCAGTGGTCAGCGTGTACGCCAGTTCAGTGGCCAACATTTCTGCGATTCCAACAACGGAGTCCTCAAAAAGCTCCGTACTTACCTTCGTGGCCGCCGTGACCTTTTTGGCCGTCAGCGTGACCTGCGAGTGGGTGGGGTCGCTATCAGTGATCGCCGTGTTCTCGTTGACCCAGTAGGCAGTGGCACCGCCGGTCCTCTTGGGCACCAGAACAACGTCAGACGGCATGTTGACCGGAGTCGCATTGCTGGCGAACACCGAATCTTCATTCACCAACCGCAGCACCTGATTGCTCAGGATGTCTGGCACGAATGCCGAGCCAGTCGTGGAAGCCGCAGAGCCTTGAGCACGGGCCTCAACGCCGTAGTCCTGGCACCACCGCTTGGCTTCGGCGTCACCACGAAGGTGACCCTTGATCCACATGCCGGCCTTGTAGGCGTCTTCCTCGGACTTGAACGCACGGAGCTTTCCGGCGTACGGGATCGACTCGATCCGCACCTTCGGCTCCTCGGCACGCACCTCGGGGGCCGGCGTGCAACGCTCGACCACAGAGCGGAGGGACTTGGCCGACTCAACGACCTTCTTCTCGAAGTCGATCTTGGCCGTCAGCTCTTCGGCACGCTTGTTGAGGTCGATGAGCTCGACATCTCGGGCAGTCGTGTCTTCGGCCTCGACAGCACGCACGGCGTCGATCCGGTTGGCGAGGGCAGCCGCCTCGTCCTGAAGCTTCTTGAGGTTGTCCACTGTGTAGGTTCTCCGCCGGCGGTATTGCCGATGGAGTCCACAGTGCCACTATCGTGCTGGCCTCTTGCAGAACCGTACTTCGGAAACTGTTGTTTTCACAAACACAACGCCACGAGCACCGCACTTCGGACAACGCATGTAACGCTGCCGCTCGTCACCGCATGGGCGAGAGGAACGGCACCGCAACTTCTCGCCGCAGGTGCAGCGGGCCTCAGACATTACGAAGCCTCAGCGACCACGCCGCAGCGGCAGCACTGATGCCACGGCTCTTGGCGATAAAATCAATCAGAGCCTTTCGGTCTTCGGCCTCTTGCTCTGGTTGCTGCTGCGATGCCAGCCACGCCTCATAGGAACGCATAGCCACGCTCGCAGACGTTGACGGGTACGCCGGCACAAGCACTGGCCCAACGTCATACAGCCCGCTCACCTCTCGGATCTGACGGACAGCCTTGCCGTCCTCGCCCTGGCGGAAGCCTTCACCGTCTTTGCCAACCGTGAAGGCAAACGAACTTCCGGCGACATCTTTTCGGGCGATGAGTTCAAGAACGTCCGCACGGCTAACGGGCGGCGTCACCACATACCGCAGCCCCTTGGAATCGCTGGAGAGTTCCAGCGTGCCGCTTGAGGTGCGGCCCAGAACAATGTTGGAATCGTGGTTGAACAGAGCCACCACGTCTTGCTTGCCACGCTGGCGGCTTAGCACCTTGTCAAAGGCACCAGGCAGAATCTCCTCCTTGAATCCACCGAGGTCCAAAGAGAGCCGGTTGTAGACGGCTGCGTATCCAATGATGGCGGCACGGCCGTCAGCACGCTGCTCAACGATGAGCTCGTCAGTCTCGTCAAACGCAAAGTCGCGGCGTTCAAGTTCCATTCGTTGGCACCTCCTGGGCGGTGGTTGTGTCTTCTGTGTCGTCGGCCTGCGTGCCGTCCATCGGCTCGGCCGGCGACGTGTCTTGCTGCGGCTGCTGGGCTGGTGCGTCCTGGCCCACCTTGTCCAGCGTGGTCATGTTCAACTGCACGAAGTGCTTGTCACCTTCCGGCCCGATCGGGTTGAGGTTCTCAAGCTCTCGGATCTCGTTAATCGTCATCCAGCCGTTCTGCAGGGCCGAGACGTAGTAGGCCGACCGGCTGGCGTGGTCGCCACGCAGCAGGCCACTCACGCTGTGCTCGGCAAAATACCGCTCATCATCCACGATGAGGTCACGGCTGATCGCAGCCTCCCACCGCTTCAGATGCGGCAGGAGGCAGTGCTGCACAAATTCTGTCGATTGAACTTCGATATTGCTGTAGGTGCTTCTGTCAAGCTGCTGAATCAGATGAGGCGGCACATGAAAGATCCGGCAGCACTCGTACACGGCGAACGATCGGCTCTCCAGCATCTGGGCAGCCTCGTTGCTGCTGCTGAGCTCTTTTGCAGAGACGCCAGCAGGCAGAACGCACGTCCTAAAAGCACGGTCACTGCCTCGGTGCATTCGCTCCCAGCCCTCACGCATACGCTCGGCAGCTTCTGCGGGGATCGGGTTGCTGCTTTCAAGAATCACCCCAGGACGCGCCCCGTTGCCAAAGTACGTTGCGGCATGCGTCTCAAGAGCTTGTGAAAGGCCAAGCACGTTCTGAAAAAGTTTGTACGTCGGAATCGCTTTGATGCCGTCCTCAGTCGTGAACCGAAGGGCGAATATTTGCTCTTGGCTATACAGCGTCTTCCGGCCACTCGGCTCACGGTAGATGTACCGCAGCGTGCCGTTCTCAAGCCGCTCTACTTCCATGCGGCTTGAATGCAGCGGCCACAGTTCCGAGACGGCACCTCGAGCACCTGGCCGAATCTCGGCGTAGCTCGCACCGTAGTGCAGGTACATGCCGGTCATCCAATCCCGAAACTCTTGAGCCGTCTGCCACGGGTTTGGCTGCTGGTGCAGGAGCCGATACACCGGGTGGCTCGTGGACTTCTGCTTGCCGCCGTTAGCCATCCGCTCGTAGACGTGCAACGGAAGTGCCGAGACTGCGTCCGAAATCACCCGGATACAGGCCGTGTAGGCCGAGCAGGCCATTGAGTTGTCGGCGTTGACCCGAATGCCAGACGGCGTCCTGTTGCCGCTCTCGGTCCAGTCGATGCCACGGAGATCGAACATCTTGAAATCCGGAACTGAGAGTTCTGTGGCGTCGCTCATAGCGTGATAATGTCCCAGTTGTTCGATGTGGATGACGAGGTAGCGTGAACGCCTGCCGCCATCACTAGGGCGACGATCCCGTCAATCCGCTCGTGGCTCCGTTGCTTGCTTGGCTTGATGTTCTGCCCGTCTGTCTGAATCGCCACGTTTCCGGCCTGCCACGTCAACGGCTCATGGCCTCCGTGCAGGAGCTTTCCGCTCACGATCCATGCTTCTACCTGCTTCGCAGGTGCCGACATGGAGCCGTAGCCCTGTCCAAAACCTACAACTGGCAGCCCGTCCTCTTGCAGCAGTTGCGTCAGATGCGTCGAGTTCCACCTGTCCACGGCGATCTGCCGGAAGCCGTATTTCTTCGCCAGGTCGTTGATGTCGGCCCGCACCTGCGTGTAGTCGGTGACGTTGCCCTGAGTGACATGCAGCAAGCCCTTTCGCTGCCACACGTCGTACGGAACCTTGTCTCTCTTCACTCGCTGGTGCAGGTTCTCTTCCGGTATCCAGAAGTGCGGCTCAACCCAAAACGTGCCGTCGTCCAGCGGAAAAAGAATCACAAACGCAGTCGTGTCAAACGTCGTGGCAAGGTCGAGGCCGGCAAAGCACTCGCGGCCTACTAGGTTCACGGGGCATGGCACGTTGCCCTTCGCCCAGTTATGCATGGCAATCCAGCGAGTATCTTGCTGGGTCCAGCAATTCAAATAGAGTTGCTTGAAAGTGTTTTCGTATGCGGGCATTTCAATCGCCCGCTGGCACTCGCTTCGCAGGAAGTCGAGCTTTACCGATACACCGAGATTCGGATTTGCAGCGGCCCATGTTCTTTCGTCCTGCCAATCGGCCGCAGGGTCTGCACAGTAAATCGCCGGCAGGAACGTCTCGTCCTTGATGGCTCCCGTGCGGACAGCCTCGGCGTACTTCCACACCTCCCAGCAGACGCTCTTTTTGTCGTGGCCAGCCGTAGTCAATGCCACCGTCAGCGGGTTGCGTCTCGCGCCCTGGCCCGACAGCATCACCTCCCACATCTCCCGATTGCTCACATGGAGCTCGTCAAAAATCACGGCGTGAGGCGAAAGCCCGTGCTGGATTCCAGCCTCAGCGGAAAGTGCTTTGTAGGTGGCGTGCGTGGACTCCCTCACGATGGCGTTTCGGTACACCTTGAGATGCTGCCGCAGCACCGGCGACTGCTCGACGGCGATCCTTGCGGTATCGAAGACCAGCCGTGCCTGATCTCTTGAGGCAGCACAGGAGTACACTTCGCAACCGGGCTCGTCCTCGAGCATGCACCTGAGTGCGATTCCTGCGGCTAACGTGCTCTTGCCATTTTTGCGAGGCAGTGCGAGGAGCGAAGTGCGTACCTTTCGCCGGCCACCTTCCTCGGCGAACAACGCCCGTAGGTAGTCACGCTGCCATGGCTGGAGCAGGAACGGCTTGCCACCGAGCTCGCCCTTGGCGTGCGTCAGGTGCTTCTCAAAGAACCGTACCGCCAGACACGACGAGCACGTATTGCACGGCTTCTCAGCCGAACATGAGCCGGTCTTCGTTGTCGCTGGACGTTGCTTGCTCAACAGCTGAGACTCTCGCCAAGGCAGACGCCGTCAGGCCAAACTGCTCTGCGAAACGCAGCATGTGCAGCCGGGCGTCTTTCTTCCGATACCAGGCCGGGTGATTCATCACCCTGCCCTTGTCGTCCATGAACGTCGCACCGTGCTGCTTCAGTTCCGTCTCGGCCTTTACCATGTCCGCCAAGGCGTCGCAGTAGGCGGCCAGCGTGTGCTGATGCCGCAAACTCATTACCTTGGACGCCTCAAGCATCGGCACGATCCGCTCCCACTCGGCTTTTCCAATGTCGCACAGGTAGGAAGGCGGCTCAGGAATGCCAGCGGGCGCGTCGATGCCGCTCTTATGCGGGCCTCTAACGCGAGCCCCTCGCAGCTTCAGGATCGGTTTAGGTGTTGGCTTTCGGCCCTTACCCATCACGCTATCCGCAAGAAGGCTGGAAACCGTGGCACGCCGGCATCGGTCAACTGCTGAAACTTAAAGGTAAACACGGTGCCAACTCGTGGCGGCTTGCGTCGCAGCGAGTCCGTCAGCCCTGACGATACACGAAACACCGTGCCATCTTGCATCCGTGCCACCAGGGCACCGACGCCAGAACTGTTGCGGCCAGTGCCGGGCTCGTGGCCGATGACCGTGGCCTCGGCGTCCTCAAACGTCTTCACCTTGAGAAGCGATGCAGACCGCTTCGGCTCGTACGCACTGCCCGGCTCACGCAGCATCACGCCCTCGCCGCCGCCGCACACGATGTCTGACAGCATGGCCGTTAGATCATCACGGCTGCCGCACCGTCGCTGCTCGAGCACGAACGCCGGGCCGGTGCTGCCGGCGAGCACTTCACGGAGCAGCTGCTGCCGCTCCTCAAATCCACCGGATGCTTCCGGTGCGTCAAAGACGGCGTAGCGAATCGGACGCCACGCCGCCTGGTCGATGCGTCGATATGCACCGCTCACTTGCTGGAACGTGCCACGGCCAGCCCACAACTCGCCGTCCAGGCTCACGCCAACGGGCAGCGATGCCACGAACGACTCAGGGGCGTGAATCTCGTTGCCCGTGCGAGTCATGAGCCGGTAGCCGTCCCACACCGCACGAACGCCGTCAAGTTTCTCTGACATCCACCAGCCGCTTGGATCTGAACCGCTCCACGTCTTCGCAAGCATCACGGCCATGGCACGCACCTCCTGAGATGCCGAAAGATACGCTCTACATCGGCACCGATTCAAGCCGTGGCCGCATGCTTTTTGAGCCTATTTTTCAGGCACGAAAACGCTGTAACAGTGTGCAGAAAACACCCCATCATCAGACGCAGCAGCGTGCGTCTACGCAGGCGTCGAAACTATCTGGCTTCAGCACGCGACCACCGATCGCACGGCCCGCAGGGGCCACGCCACGCACTAGGGGACGCCAATTTCGGCCACGCCTACAGACCGAACCGCTGGTTTTCGTCAGTCTGGGGTCTGATGATCGCAGGTGCCCTCCCAGGGCTAACCATTTCGCGTCAGACGCCATCCCGGTTGGTCTTGCGTGTGTGGCATGAATGGCAAAGACATTGGCCTGCAGCAACGTCGTAGCGGCTCCTGCCGTCCATGCACCGCTCTGTCCCTTCCATCACTGGGGAAACATGGTCAGCGTGGGCTTGCCCCTTTTGTGAGCAGATCACACCGCAGGACTGACACTGCCACGCATCACGAGTCAGCACGGCCTGACGCCAGAGGCGGTGCTGCCTTGAGCAATAACCACGGGCTGCCGCGTTGGGCCTGGTGCTGTCGTCTCGCTGTGGGCGTGACGAACGCAGACGCAGCGGCCTGTGGCATGGGATGCGTTGGGGCATTAGCTCTTCAGCATCACCACGCCAACCGTGCCTGTGCTGTTCGTGGTGGCCGAGACGATCTTGAGGAACTCGGTGCCAAACACTTCATCGGGCAGGGCATAGGCTCGCCCGTCCGTGCTCGATGCCGACAGGGTGAGATCAGCCACGCTGCCGTCCGACTTGTACAGACGGCGGAAGGTTCCGGCCGTGCTGGTGCCAACCCACATCTGGAGCGCGCTGGCGTTGGTGCTCATTGTGCCAAACGACACCACAGCACCCGCCACGTCACGCATGTCAAGCGTGGTGGCCGATGCGGTGGCCGTGGCCAGCGTGATGTCAATGTCTCGGTTCTTGCGGCTCAGAATGTTGTCTGCCATTGGTGGCTCCTATGTGTGGTTACTGTACGGGAATCTGTGGCAACTCTTGCAGATACGTAACGGCGTCAATCTCTTCAATCGTTCCGCCGCTGATGAGCAACGTTAGCATCTGGGCCGCTGCCTCGTACTCGCAGAATGCCTCTGATGTTGCAAGCATGATGCGGCCTTGTCTGTCTCGCGGGGCCACGCTCGCCGGGTCAATGCACGTCAGTGTTTTCGTCTCGGCGTTTGGGTGGCCCCATGCCGCATCAAGTGTGGAGCGGATCTGCTCGTATGCTTCGTCATCGGCGAGGCAGCGGAAGTATCGCATTTAGATGCCCCACTTTGCTCGCAGGTAGTTCGTTGCAGCCGTTATATTTGCCGTGGACAACTCAGAAGATGAGAAGATGGCTTCATACAGCCAGCCCTTGTAATAGGTGCCAAGGTCGTTGAATCCAATCCTGTGATTGGTTCCTGCCGCATAGTCCGCCGCCACATCGTGAGCGGTAGCGCCGTTGACGTAAACGCGATAGGCAGACGCTGAGGATGTAATAGAAAGCACAGCAGCCGACGCCGTTGGCATCAAAGGAGATGCCACGTTGTTGAACCTCGTCGCCTTGAAAGCTCCGATGTAAGTGCGGCTTGTTGGGTATGCCCAGAATGCACTGTTGTTCGTGGTTGTGTAAAGGCTGTATTCTGTGTCCGTGTCGGGCTTAAACGCAAAGATCGCCGTAGCAGCAGCCGGGAAGCTAGCGGACAAATCGCCTATGGTGAATCCGTCATTTACGCCGTCAAAATAGATCGCGTTTTTTCCGTTTTGAGCCGCTGTCTGATACGCGGGCTGATTGTTGGCCGTTGCTTGCGTGGCTTTGATTGACGACGTGGACGCGCTGCGCCACTCACTCACGCCAGTTCCGACAGTGACGGTGGATGACTGCGATGCGTCAAGCCAATACACAAGCCCGCTCAACGCCTTCACGTTGAAGCCCGTGGCTCGCGGCCTCAACAGTCTCGGACTCATCCCCATGGCTCAGTTCTCCTGGCTTTCGCCGGCTCGAGGCTGGAGGGCGTAGAGCAGTCGCGTCTGCTCGCTCACGGCCTTGCTGATCTCACGCTGCGTCTCGCTCAGGCTCTTCACGAACGTGCGATGCTCCTCCACCAAGGGAAGCAGCACGTCTTGCCGAAGCACCCAGCCGCAGGCAATCGCTACCAAAGTGGGAAATCCCCACCGCTCAATGATGCCATACATGGTTTCCTTCGCAGCGTCAGTCATTGCGGGCCTCTTTGGCAATTAGCCGCATCTGGCTGCGGTTCTCGCTCTTCTCCATCCACCACCGTACAAGAATCTTTACAATCTCTTGCACCAAGGCCGAGAAGATCAGCAGAGTGAAGAAGCCCATCTGCATGTCGGCACGCACGGCACGCTCGACGGTGCGGGTGTAGTACTTCGCCACCACAGCGGCTTCGGCATCGTCGCACTGCTCAAGCACAGGGATTGGCCAGCCAGAAACGGCACGCCGCACGACACGGTCCACAATGCGTCGGCCAGCAATACGCTGAAGCGTAGGCAGGCGATCCCAGACGTGCGTCTCCAAGTCGGTGAGCGTCATTTCTTGCCAGTTCCTTTGCACGCAGGGCATTCAAGCACAATGCGGCCATCCCCGATCTTGCCGGTGCCGTCGCAGTTGTCGCACTTATCGCTGGCCGGCGTAGGGGCAATCTCCTGCCGCAGCTGCGTCACCATGCGGGCCGTCTCGCAGGCCATGTCGGCGGATACGCCGTGGTCATCTGGCAACGTGGCCACGCATCCGATCACGGCGATGAGCAGGCAGAGCAAATACCTCACAGCACACCTCTGAGCCAGTTATCGGGCAGCGTCCTCGGCTTGAATCCGCTGTACCCGGCGAGGGCGAACGAGTCTTCACCAGGGCCAATCATGCGAGTGAAGTCCTTGGCCTTTACCCAACCGGCAGACCTCTGAAACTGGGCCGGAAGGTTCTTGTCGAATGTTCCCGTGTAGCAGTCGCCCCACGAGTTGACGACGAGAATCGCAGGCTCTGGATTCCATCGGACGCCTGCTGCCATTTGGCAATGAGCCCACCCGCCCATCGGCGTCATGTAGCCATCACGCAGCGTCATTGAAAAGCCCATGCCGCTACACAGGGCGACCGGGTAGCCGTTCTGGAGGCTCTTGGCCGTGTCCTCAAACGACGTGACGAGTGCCACGCTTTGCACCTTGTGCTCAGCGGCGAACTTCTCCAGCGAGTCTGGCACGCCGTCACGGCCCCACTCACGTTCCCTGGTGCCGCTGTTGTCCGTGAACTGCTGGCCGTTGTAGGTCACGCCGTAGTGCAGCGTCCCGTACTTCGTGACGGCCTTGGCAGCAGCACCGCCATAGGAACCGTCGCCGCCGTAGTTCTTCTGCCCACGCACCTCAACTCGGCTGAACCCGTAGACGCTTGCCTCGAGCACCCGCCCGCCATACGTCTCGGCTTCGTTTCGCAGCAGGATGTCGCAGGCGGCCAGGATGTCGCAGGAAAGCGCCCAGCCCCATCCAACGCAGGAGCCGATCTTCTGGCTGCCACGCTTCCAATCAGGAGCGACGGACAGCAACGCCGAACCCAGGAACACGTCCCGGCTTTCGTCTAGTGCGAGATCCGGCCCAGCCTGTGCCAGCGTCGGCTTGGCGAGCGTGGCAAGGAACGCCTCGGTGCCCTTGCGGTCTGGCTGGTAGCCAAAGAGTGGAACGAAGTCCATGCGTCAGCCCCCGTTGACGCCGGCCCACGCTACGGCCTTCGCAAATGCGGTGTAACGGCTTCGCACGTCCGCAGTGACCGGAACCACATCAGTGCCAACGGCATGCCCATATGAGGCCTCTACGGCCTTCCTGAGCGGCTCATTGCTGCCGGGCTGGTGCTGGCCAATCCGACGCCAGGCGATGTCGAGAGCCAGCGTGGTGAACATCCGCAGCGAGCGGGTATCGGTGAACACAACTTCCGTAGTGACGGCATCGCCGGCCACAACCACGGCAGCCTTGGTCCACGTCTGAGCCCATAGCATCCGGTCGCCCATAGGCAACGCCTTGAGAGCCTCGGCCACCGGCTTCACCAGCTGCTGCATCTCCACGCTCGGAGTCTCCACGTCCACAGTGACGGCGGGAGCCGCCGGAAGCCTTGGCATCGGCACCTTGCCCCAGGCCGCAGCGATCAGGAGGAGTGCGGCGGCGATTCGGCCGAGGGTGGAACGCTCGGCGTAACAGGCTTCGGCGGCCGTAGAAAGCCAGACAGCGATCCGGTCCCGATACGGGGCGGCCAGCAGAGCAACCGCCGCCACCACGGCAGCGAGGCGTATGACGGACTCATCGTTCACCTGGCGGCCTCCACCTGCAGCAGGCACCACCGCACAAGGGCTTCGCCTTCCTTGGTCTTCAGCAGATCGCCGAGAAGCCGCACCAGTTGGTCATCCACCTTGGCGTCGGTCTTGCTGGCCACCCATTCGGCGGCCTCGCTGACGATGACGGCCTTGGCGTACGGATCGGCCGTCTGGGCGAAACGCTGGGCGAATCCGACGAGCGGTGCCCACGTCTGCAGGAGGCGGATCTGGTCCCAGATCGACAAGTTGCCGCCGTACTTCTCGAGCTCGGCAGGCGTGGCTTCGTAGTTTGGCACGGCTAGTCCTCCTCTTCGGAGTCTGCCTCACCGTCGTCGTCCTCTTGCAGTGGCGTCACATTGACGATCTCGTTGATCCAATCGTAGGCGGCGTCGTAGGCGTCTTTGGCTTCCTCGAATGCGTCCTTGCGATCCAGCCGAAATGGCTGCTTGAACACCTCTTCATCCAGCAGTTTCCCGCTGCCGTCCGTGAGGTATATGTAGGCATACAGCTGCCCGTACTCGATGACGATCCGACGCAGCACGTCCTCTTTGCCCCGTGGTGACAGCGTCATCGGTTGGCCTCCCACAAGTCAGCGTCGCCGTCGTAGGCGGTGTGCTCTCTCGTCTCACTGTCGAGCGGGATTCGTTTGAGCGACACCAGCTGCGTCTTCGTCACTCGGCGATCCTCACGCACGTCATCGCTCCACGTCGCCTGAATCTGAATGCAGGCCTGCTGGATCTCGGTAGTTGTCGGATCTCGCTGCCGAACAGGCTTCGCCCGCAGCTTCCGGTCGTGCCGTCGTGGCAACTCCCAGACAACCGCCAGGCGGATGACTTGATCACGCGAAATAGTCCACCGCTCGCACAGTGCCCGCATCGGCATGTGCGTGGCCCAGTCGGCTCGGAACGCCGTCAGGCTGATGGTTGCGGTGTTGCCTCGCACGACTCCTCCTGCAGCCAACTCATCAGCATCCGTTGCGACGGGTTTAGGTACAGATGCTGTCTCGTGGCCTTGGCAATGCTCTGATGAAACGGCACATGCTCGCAGTCTGACACGCCGTCATACGTTCCCTTCAGATACGCATCGGTCCGATAGATGCACATGCCGCCGAACGCTGACGAGACGAGCACGGGCGGCGAGCCAACAGGCGGCAGCCACGAGAAGCCGAAGCCGCCGTACCCGTTCTGATACGTGTCGAAGTAGCAGTTAGCCTGCCCAACGCCACGCAAAGCCCATAGGTCGTAGTGGCACCACTGAGGGCCACCGCCGAAGTCGTACTGAAACAGGCTGGCACTGGCCATGCCGTAGGAACCTTGCAACTCCACAAGCCAGCCGAGGCCGTTCAGAAATCCTTCGTCGTTCCAGCCGCCCCATGCGTCGAAGTCGATGACGCAGACGTAGTCGGCGTCCCTGGCACACGCTCGCACCCACCGCTGGCATGCGTCTCGGTACTCGGCCAACGCAGTCGTGCGACGGCCGGCGAACTCAGCCCCGAAGTGCCCACGTCCGAGAATCTGATAGTGAAACGTCGCCTGCGGATTGTCACGGCAGTAGTCGTGCAGCACCTCGAGCGTCTGATCTTCGCAGTCGTTCGACTCAATGTGCAGCGACCACGAACCGGCGATCTCTTGGAGTTTCTGGAGCCGTCCTAGGTTGCTGGCGAGCCGCACCGCACAGTTCCGAGCCAGGCCCACGAAGGCAATCTTGGCGTGCCGCAGACGTTCAGTGCCTTCGGCCACACGCTCACGGTAGGCATCAATGAACGGCTCATGCGGCAGCCAGAGCCGTGACGGCATGTCAGGCATCGACGCCTCGCTTTCGGCAGATTGCGGCTGCCACGTCCTGCGGCACGCCGGCCCGTTTCAGAAACGCCCAGCACTCAACCATGTACCGGCTGGCGTCGTGGCTGTTACGCACTGTTACGCCGTAGCCGGCATCGTCCTCAGTGAAGATGGCACCAGCCTGCGGCACATAGACGCATCCGCCCATGGCGGCGACGGCCGAGTAGCCGATGGCGTCGGCCCATGGCCCCATCCGCCAGTATTCAAGATTGCAAAGCCATAGCAGCCAGCTCCACCGGATGGCCGAGCCGATTCCCGTTTCGCACGGCAGCGCGTCGCTGCAGATGTGCTGCTCGGCCTCTGACGCCGTCATCCGTTTCACTTCTGGAAACGGCATCGGCACGGCGGCGTGAGGATCTTGGCCAGGCTTTCTGACGTAGTACGAATGGAACACGACGGCAGCGTTGGGGTGCCGCATCGTGCTCTGCACCACGCCTGGGCAGAGCTCGTCATCGGCAGAAAGCCCGATGACGTGCGAGCCGCCGAAGAACGTGAACTGCTCGGCAGCGGCCTGCTCCCAACAAGCAGCCTTTACGGTGTTGCGATGCAGCCAGACGCCGTCGTACGTCATTACCGCAGCATTGGCCACGTCAACGCTCTCATCGGTGCTGGCGTCATCAATGACGGCAACCTCCACCGGCATCTGGCTGGCCGCTGAGTAGATCGCCGCCGGCAGCGTGGCAGCGTGGTTGCGGTTTGGTATGTAGACCGAGACGCCGAACTTCACGAGATTCGCACGGTGGTCCGTGCCTCCGTGCCGTAGGACTTCTCGACCACCAGGCGAAACACGTTCGTGTCATCGCCCACCACGTCCTGCAGTGCGTCGAGCACCGCCTTGCCGATGTTGTCCACGTCGGGCCTGGGCAGCCGTGGTGCCGATGGCTTCACGCCGGCCTTGTTCGTGTGCGACTTCGGCCGCACGAACACGGCGTCGATCACGACGTTGAGCGGCTCAGTCGTCTGAGCCAGGCCAGCGGCCTTGGCGTGGTAGGCAATCGCCCGCCGGTACGCATGCACCGGGTGATCCTTCGGCACGTACGCTCGAGCAAAGCCGCCACGAGTCGAGACGCGGGGCCTCGGCTGTGGGACGGGCTCGCCTGGCACGCAAAACGTGATGGCCATGCACGGAGCATGGCAGCGGCGTCAAGCGAGACTGCTATGTCGCACTGCGTAGCAGCGTGATCCTGCGACTGCCTGCGATGAGACGCAAACTCTGCGGCGTGTTATGCAGCACACCGGGCGG
>Ga0208546_1000258_pt1 | contig 21598 bp, 18 predicted proteins | sample DEB19_08_DNA_4_FD_184528 | JGI IMG/M metagenome (GOLD analysis project Ga0208546, IMG submission 184528) | Aqueous microbial communities from the Delaware River and Bay under freshwater to marine salinity gradient to study organic matter... | ecosystem: Environmental > Aquatic > Marine > Coastal...
AGCCGCCATCTGTCCTCAGAGAGCGGGACCTTCGGGTCCACGCGGTGCAGCGCACGGTGGGCGTTGATGTCGAGCCACTGCTCGAAATCGGTGTGACGGTCCGCGAAATCCCGGTCGACCGCGGCGAGGGAGGCCTTCACCTCGCTCTCGGTGAGTGCCATGACGCGGCGGATCACTGCACTCGTCCTGCTCTGCGTCGGGCCGAAGTCCTCCTGGCCGGCGACGAAGAGCTTCACGGTGATGCGCGAGGGGTCCGGCCGGAGATGGAGTTCCTGTCGTCGTGCGAGGCTCGGCGGGCCGATCTCGAGGGGAGTGTGGGTCATGAAAGCAACGTGCCGTTCATCGACACGTACTGCATCGTCGAGATCATGGCGAGCGTGGACTCCGCACCCTCGTTGTAGTTGACACCGTTTTCCTGCAGGCCGTCGTAGCAGCCGTCGGTCATGGGGTCGATCATGATCGCGCCGGTGTCGTTGTGGCCGAGGAACCAATGGATCGCGCGGTCGAGTGCGACGCGCCACTTGGTGTCACCCGTGAGGCGCCACGCCCGTGCCACCGCATCGGCGATGGCCGCGACCTCGATCGGTTGCTGGTCGAACGCGGGCTTCGTGTCCCCGGGACCCCGACCGCCCGTCGGGGTGACGGAGAAGTGGTCCTCGTGGCTCTCGTGGGTGACAAGCCACGAGAGGAGATCGAGTCCGTAGTGGAAGAGCTGGGGCTCGGAGATCGCGTGGCCGGTGGCCATCAATGCCTCGGGGATGACGGCGTTTGCATAGGAGAGCCGTGCCTCGGGCCACAACCAGGTCGTCGCCTCGGGTGCGGAGGCGAGGACGTCGGCGGCATCGCGCAGGAGAGACATGGCGGCTGCATTCCCCGGGTCCTTGTTGATCACCTCTGCTGCGCCGAGGGCGGCGAACGCCATGGTGCGCATGGACGTGGAGCGGAGACGCGCACTGCGTTCGAAACCGTTGAGGCCCTGCTGCGTCAGGACATTGTCGTGGTTGTGCGAGACGGCGGTGCCGAAACCCCACAGCGCGCGCCCCCAACAGTCGTGGTTGCACGGCTCGTCCATCCAGATCCGCTCGATGCTCAACCGATTGCGGATGCCGCCGTCGTCGCACTGTGCGTCCAGAAGGAAGCGCATCGCGATGTGGGCCATGCTGCGCGATGCGAACGAACGACCCTCGTCGCGTGATGCCACCACCAGCAACCGCGCGTTGTCATCGGTGCAGTACCCGTGGCTGTAGCGGGGCTGTGCGAACTTCGCGTGCTCGAAGATCCCGCGGTCATCGGTCATCGTGATGAGATGCCGCATCGTTATCGGCCGGGACGCGATGGGAATCGTCACGCCCACGCCTCCAGCGGTGACGTGGAACGCGGGATGAGGGACGCACCGAGTCTCTTGTAGGACGTCGCGACGGTCGTCCAGTTGTGCATCGGCGCGAGGTCGGCGGCTTTGTCCGCCATCGAACGGACCGCTGCCGGGTCGGTGATGACGCGGCGCAGGGCCTTGCTCAGTGCGTCGGGGTTGCGCGGCGGCACGAGAATCCCCGCGCCGCCCGAGAGAAGTTCCACCGCGTGAGGGAACGCGGTGGCCACGACCGGTCGCCCGGCCGCGATCGCATCGACAAGGACACCGGATGTGATCTGGTCGACGGATTCGTAGGGGAGAACGACACATGTTGCCTGCGCCACGAGGCGCAGGAGCGACCCGAGCGACCTGTACTGGGAGTCGAACGTGACCCAGTCCTCGAGACCATGCTCGGCGACGCGGTCCTGCAGCATGCGTCGGTACGACTCGCCGAATTGCTCGCGGACCTTGGGGTGTGTCTGCCCCGCCACGACGTACCTCACGGGCGGCACGTCATGCTTGAGCAGGGCAAGGGCATCGATGACCCACTCGATGCCCTTGCCCGGTCCGAGCAGCCCCCACGTCAGGACCAGAGGGGTTGGCTCTGTCGTGGGGGCCACCGGTGCGGGAATGGTCGCCCCGTGCGGGATGGTGACCACTCGCGACGGTTGGACGTCGTACACGGACAGCAGTCGCTGCCGTGCAATGGACGTCATGGTGACGGAGGCTGACGATTCGTTCACGACGGCCTCCAGCACCTTCTTCTGGTGGGATGTCGGCTGGAGCGGGACGGTGTGGAGGGTCACGATCGTCGGCACGCGGAGGCGCCTCATCACCTCGAGCACCTCGTCGCCGTCGTCACCGCCGTAGATGCCGTACTCGTGCTGCACGATCACGATGTCGTAGCGGTTGAGTATCTGTGCGACGCGCGAGACCGAGAGTGCGTCGCGGGGCACCAACTGGCCGACGACGAGCGGGATGTCCGTCAGGTGGTCGCTGTCACCGACGCTGACGATTCCGATGTCGACCACGCCGGACCTGCTGAGGCCGGCAACGAGAGCCGCGGAGAACGTCGCCAGCCCGCATGCCGTCGGCGGATACGTGCTGAGGATCCCGACCGACAGTTGCTTCTGTGCGGGGTGAATCGACCGGGTCAGGAATTCTGCGGGTCGGGTGGGTTCCAGTGTCTTCACGGTGCTCTCCTGCCGGGACTCATTCGATGTGAGATGAGCACCGTACGGAGCACACGATTCAGGGAACAGGCACGGATGTCCTCTTCGCTCGCACGGGTGACGCTCGTACCCCGTGCGGTCACGTCAGGAGAAAAGAACCTCGCAACCGGTGCCGCGAAGAAGTCCGTTGACAGCCGAGCGGTCCGCAGGGGAGAGCAGTGCGTGTTGCTCACGGATCCACTGCAGGCACTTGCGCTGGTACACGAAAGTGCCCTGGCTGTACGTGTGGCCGTCGATGACGCACTCGAACGTCTCTGCGCCGGCAGTGATGGCCGCGTCGTTCGCGAGCAGGAACGGCACGTACGTGAGACCGATCTCCGGCAGGAGCGCGAGTGTCGTGCCCGGAATCGAGTCCCGCGTGACCCAGCCGTTGTCCCCGTCGACGTCCCACCAAGAGAGATCGTCCGTGCGGTCCACCCAGTTCACCATGCGCGGTGAGTGCTCCATGCCGAGTCGCACGGAGACCGGGTCCCACCGGAGCAACTCGGTCATCTGGCCGAACAAGCCGAAGTCCCCGCGTCCGGGTCGTTCGCCGAGAAGGAAAGGCATGACCTCCAGGTGGTTCTCCATCACGTGGAGAATGCGGACGAACGACTCCTCGATCGGTGCCTTGTTCTGTTCCGTCGAGCCGACGAGTGCGCGCCGGCCGATCTGGCGCTCGGAGATGAACCTTTGCGCCTTCTCCCAACGGTGCGCCGGCGTCTGCTGGTCACTGTCGAGCGGCAGGAGGTGCTTCGCCTTGTCGATGGCCTCGTCGTAGTACCAGCGGTAGTGGTACATCGCCTTCGTCACCCACTCATCGGCGAAGTCCTCGATGAGGTAATCGATGAATGCGACGACCGGGTCCACGGGAACGAGGCTGCGGCCGTCGAACATCGACTCGAGCCGCATGATGAGCGGGCTCGAGTCCATCTGCGCGTCGCCGTAGTTGCCTGACTCGTCGGGGAACGCGATGACCGGGATCAACGGGAACGGCGGCAGGTCGTCCCATTTCGAACCCTGTGGAACCCATTTGAACGGGATGTGCCGGTAGCGCAGCACCGCGCGCATCTTCAGCGAGTAGGGCGAACCGAGTGCCCCGCGGATCTTCAGTGGGTGTTGCCCGTTTGACATGTTCACGGTGTAGTTCTAGCGTCAGCGCACTGCGACGGTGGGGGTTACCGATGGAGCAAGCCATTACGGCGTTGATGAAGAGGGTCGAGCCCGGCATCACGCACATCGAGATCGAGGAGCTCCAGCCGATTCCCGGTGGGTTCTCCCGTGAGACGTTCAAGTGCGACGTCCGGGTGACACGCAACGGGGCCGACGAGGTTCTCCCGTTGATCATCCGCAAGAACCCGCCGGAAGTGGAGGCGATCCTCAACACGAGCCGCGCGGTGGAGCACGACCTCATCGAGGCCCTCAGGACGCTCACCGACGTTCCCGTCAGCCGCAGCTACGGGTACGAGCTTGACCCGGCACCTTTCGGCGAGCCGGCGATGATCCTCGAGCGGGCAAAGGGGAGCGGCCAAACGTCGGCGCTGTTCAACGGCGGCCCCGACGAGGACCAGACCGAGGACGTCATCAGGCACCTCTGCGAGGTCCTGGTGGAGCTGCATTCGGTTGACGTCTCGAAGATCGACCCGAAGGGCGCTCTCGTGGACCCCCGCGGTGTCGGAGTGCGTGCCGGGTCGTGGGACGAGTACATGGACACCACGTTCGACTACTACCTGCGCGAGTACCAGACGATCGCGTGGGACCCCACGATGATGATCCTGCTCGACTCCTTCCTCACGCTGCGTCGTCTGAAGCCGCGCCCGATGAAGCTGTCGGTCGTCCACGGCGACTTCAACCCGGCGAACTTCCTGTACGCCGACGGCAAGGTGACCGCACTCATCGACTGGGAGAACAGCCGCATCGGCGACCCGCGCGAGGACCTCGGCTGGATGGTGCTGATGGACATTCTCAGCAACACCTCCGTCATGAGCTACCCGAAGAAGGAGGGTGGCTTCCTCGCGTACTACAACAAGCTGACCGGCCTCGACATCACGCCGGAGGAGCTCGGCTACTTCACCCTGTTCGGCACGGCCAACATCGCAGTGCCCGTCCACCAGTCGGTTGCGCGACGCATGCGCAAGGAGCACCTGTTGCTTCTCCCGCTCTATCTCACCCAGTCGAGCATGCCCGCACTGCCCGCCATGGCGCAGTTGATGCAGTACCCAGGAGCAACAGCATGAACACAGTCCCCACAGTCGACGATCTCCTCGAGGGGTTCATCATCGCGTTGAACAACGAGATCATGCCGTTCCTCAACAACCCGAAGGCGGTCGCCACTGCGGCGATGATGCAGTCGTTGCTGCAGGAGATCCGCCAGGTTCTGCCGGTGTTCGACAGGACGATCGCCGAGGAGCACAACCAGATGACGCAGACGCTGCGCGATGTCGCCGCGCTGCTGCACGGAGTCAGCGGGGAGGAGGCCGACCGCATCCGCGCCCGCGCATCGACCCTCGGGTCGCTGACGGATGTGCCGGTGCCGGTCGACCAGGAGCCTGTCCGCGCCGCACACCAGAAGCTCGGCTATGCGCTGCAGGACACCATCTCGGACCTCGACGTTCTCCAGAGAGCGGGGGAGACGAAGGCCGACGAGGCGCTGACGCGGCTGCGCATGTTCCTGATGCCGACGATCATCAACCACGTGACTGCGATCAGCGTCGGTGGCGGCATGGTCGGCCGCGGCTGACCTGACAAGGGCACGCGAGATGACCGGTGCGGGAAAGAAGGCGGTGTTCCGCCGGGCATCGGACTGCGAGACGGAGTCGTGGCGCGATGACGTCACAGGTCATGTCGACTGGTGGACGCTGTTCAGCTCCGACCGCACCGACACTTGTGGTCTGACGGTGGGGATTGCCGAGGTGCCGGTGGGTGCGCCGCGGCCGCCGCGCGGTCACACCCACGAACAGGCCGAGGTCTACTTCTTCCTCTCGGGCACCGGTGAGGTGGTCATCGAGGGGGAATCGACACCTGTGACCACAGGCGACGCGGTGTTCATCCCGGGCAACGTGGAGCACATGTCGGTGAACACCGGCGCGGAACCCCTGAGGCTGCTGTATTTCTTCGCGGCCGATTCCTTCGCCGACATCGTGTACAAGTTCCCCGGCCAGGGGTAGCGCAACCAAGGTTCTCAGCCGCAGAACTGTTCCGACCGTCACAGACTGTTAACAAACAGTCAAGGCCTGTTGGATGTATTGTTGTCTCATGCGCAAGGTCAATTGGACAAGACGAGCGGTGGTTGCGGCCATGTCGGCGGCTCTCATGGGGGCGACCATGCTGGTGGTCCCGTTCGCGCCCGTGGCCTCCGCGATCACCTCGGGCATCGTCGCGACTGACCTGGTGCTGAACCTCGACCCGAACCTCAATGCCTCCTACCCGGGGAGCGGCACCACGGTCACCGACCTGAGCACCGCCGGCCGCAACGGCACGCTCGCGGGCAGCCCCCTCCCCACGTTCGACTCGACCGGTCCCAAGTCCTTCTCGTTCACCAGGACGTACGTAGGCAACACCGCCAGCGGGGCCAACAAGATCTCGGTGAACGGCACGTTCCTCACGGACAACTTCACCCTCCAGACCTGGATCAAGACGAACCAGGTGGGCTACGGCTCCGCGCACTACACCACGATGTACATCATGGCGTCCGAGTGCGGCGGTGGCGCGAACGACTGGGGGCTCGGCGTGAACAGCGGAGGGAAGCTCGCGTTCGGTGCGGGACCGAACGACGCGACCTTCGCCACCGGGGATTCCGTGAACACCAACAACTGGGTCAATGTCGCGGCAACACGCGAGAAGTCCACCGGCCAGATCAAGCTCTACATCAACGGTGTCCTGAAGACCACCGGAACGGGCAACACGGGGAACTCGTTGACATGTGCGGCCGACGGAAAGACGTGGATCGGCAACGGCCAGGACGCTCCCGCGTACAGCTTCGGCGGAAACATCAGCTCCGTGCTCGCGTACTCGAGCGTCCTCAGTGCCGCCGACATCCTGGCCAACTACAACGCGACGGTGAACACCTTCTATCCCGTCACGTACACGATCACGTACAACGCGAACGGCGCCACATCGGGCTCGGTACCGGCGAACGGCAGCTACACGTCAGGCGGTGCCGCCGCGTCGGTTGCCGGCAACACGGGGACCCTCGCGAGGGCCGGGTACACGTTCGGGGGTTGGAACACCGCAGCTGACGGGTCGGGCACCGCGTACGCAGCGGGCGGCAGCACGTACTCGACGAACTCGGACGTCACGCTCTATGCGGACTGGACACCGATACCCACCACCACGACGACAAGCACAACCACCACGGTTCCCGCCACGACCACCACCGCGGCACCGGTTCTCCAGATCGTCATCAACAACCCGGTCACAACAACAACGATCGCCGCATCGGCATCACCGTCGTCGGTTCTCTCCGGCACCGTCACCGTCCCGCAGACAACAGTTCCGTTGAAGGGCGCCGCGAGTGGTGCGAAGGTCAACGGCCAGACGGGTGCGACGACAACGTCGACAACTGCTGCCCCCGGCCCGACCACGACGACCGTTCCGGTGCCGGCCGTGCCGGTTGTCGAGACGGGGCAGGCCGCCGTCACGAAAGACGGCAAGGTGGAGAAAGCTACCGTGTCGCGGCGTGACAACAAGGTGGTCATCTCGGTCGGTGCGATGAGTGCCGAGGTGTCGTCCGTCGACTCGAACGGCAGGACCCTCGCACTCGACTCGGAAGGAAACGTGACTCTCGAGCCGGGGGCCCGTGTCGCCATCAAGATCGCCGGGTTCGAACCGGGGACCGACGTCGAGATGTGGATGTTCTCCACGCCGATTCGCATCGGGACGGCCACAGTGGGGTCGAGCGGCACGCTCGAGACGATCGTCGTGATCCCGAAGGACGTGCCCACCGGCGCCCACCGCGTGGCAATCACCACGAAGGAAAAGGGCAAGGACAAGGTCACGTTCACACTCGGTGTGACCGTGCGGAAGTTCACCAAGGAATCAAATATCGCCACATGGTTGATCGTTGTTCCGATCCTCTTCGCGGTCGGCGCGGCCCTGTTCCTGCCGCCGGCGCTCCGCCGGCGCCGCAAGGACGTCGTCGCCTAGGCCGCACGTCAGGCAACAGTTGTCGGGGGCACCTCTGATGCTCCCCAAGAAGAACTCAGGCGATGCGTTCCATCCGCATTGTGAATGCCGTGTGGTACTGCCACACGAGGTGCTCACCATCTCTCTGACGGCGCACCTCGATCCCGTTCAGGTCCTTCGGCCGGAGAACCATGACCCCGTCCTCGTACGACGCTGCCACGACGAGTGGCGTCGTGAGATCCATTTCGAACACATCGTGGCACCCGTTCTCGAAAGTTCCGTCCACAACGAGGAAGTCATGGATGACATGTCCGGCGGTGATGGTGGCGCGACGCCCGGCCTGCTCGATGCGTTCGACGTGCTTCCACAGGGGCAACGTCACCGGTGCCGGTTCTCCGTTCATGAAGATCTCGACAGGCCGCCACGTGCCCCTCAGGTCAGGAGCATCCGGGCTCAGGGGTTCGTCGCACTCGGAGAGAAACGGACCGGGCATGTCGCCATGCCAACCACCGGGAGGGGTGTTCACGCGCGGGATGTCAGATGAGAGCGTCATGTCGACACCATAGGTCCTTCGGTTTTCCAGGGACCATCGTTCGCGATGCCTCTCGCGTCAACCACGCCTCCTTGAAGCCGGTGCGCAATTCCGCACCCCATTATTGACGGGGAGTGCCTGGTGTCTCGTTCAACGCCTGGAAAGCGAATTCCATCTTGTAGTCATCGGTCAAGGATGCGACGAGAAGCGTTGTGGTGAGAGTTGCATCGCAAGTGAGGTGTCGGCAGCGTTGGCTCGGCGGTTGATGACGTCGGCCGCGAGCACGGCGAGTTTGGGTGCCATTTGGATTCCGTAGCCCCCTTGGCCGCAGAACCAGAAGAAGTGTGGCTGGTCAGGGTTGCTTCCGACAGCCGGGGACCTGTCAGACGTGAATGTGCGCAAGCCGGCCCACGCGGATTCAACACTTCTGATGTTCAGTGTGGTGAATTCGTTGATGGCTTCGATTGCCACGGCGACATCGATCTCTTCGGGTTTGGCATCGCATGGGATAGACGGAGTCTCGTCAGCAGGGGACCCGAGAACCGTGCCGCGATCAATACGAAAGTAGAACTCTTCAGGGTGCCGCAGGACCATCGGCCCGGGTGCGTAGGACTGACTCAGTTTGCTGGTGAAGATGGTCCGTCTGAGTGGCGTCAGAGGAATGGTGGCACATCCTGCTCGCTCGGCAACCACGTTTCCCCATGCGCCGGATGCATTGACAACGAGATCCGCATGATGCTTCTGATGTGATGTACGAACTTCTGAAGTGCCGTTCGAGTTGAAGGTGATTTCCGAGACCTCACTCGATTTCTCGATCGTTCCACCGTTTGCCGTGAATCGGCGGACATAGGTCTGGTGAAGTCCTGCTACCTCGATGTCGTAGCCCGAATTGTCATGAAGCACTGCACCCACAAGGTCATGCTTGACATACGGAGCAATATCTCGTAGTGCATCAATAGAGATGACTTCCATTGTGGGGTGCTTGGCAAGCGTCTCGTCCAATTCGTGCAGTTGTTGGTGATCAAGAATTTGCACCATTCCACGCGGAGAGAGCAACGGGTATCCGTATTCGTTGGAGAGCTCGGTGTAAATGTCAAAGCTCTTGCGGGTGAGTGTCTGGATGTTGGAATTGCCGTAAGACCCCAGGTACAAGGCAGCAGATCTGCCGGTGGTGTGATGCGCAAGCTGCTGCTCCATCTCCAGCAATGTCACATCATGATCGCGAGAGAGTTCGGCGGCAATGCTGATTCCGGCAATGCCCCCACCGATGACAACAATCTTCACGGCTTTGACCACTCAGTGTCGGGATCGGTGGGCCATAGTTTTCCGGCATAAGCGGAGTGGGCAAAAGTCGTCACGTCGAGAGTTGTAAGACCGGGAGAATCGGCGCGCAGAATTTCGGCAGCAATCTGGTTGAAGCCTGCACGAAAGTGTGTGCTTGATTTGAGGCCGATGACCGAGCACTGAGACGTATCAATGCCGTGCAATTTGAAGATCTCCGAATCGAATGTCTGTTGTGCGTGCGACGTAAGGATGATGTCCACTTCGCCCACCTTGATGCCGACTGCAGGTCCAAGATTCAGCGGGTACCCGCGCATCATGTGAGTCAGTACGATTCGGCCGTCAGTGATGGTGCGAATCTTCGCGACGACTCTCAATGGCGGTCCGTGCAGAGGTCCGTGACGACCTCCGAGAGTCAGTTCTATCGAGTTGCCGACACCCGCCTTGATTGCTTCTTGCACCGCGATCGGGTCGCACAACATGGCAAAAGCAGAGCCGGGAATTTGGTGTTCAATCATTGCCCCAAGGAGGTGTGTGCCGTCGCCCGGCGTTCCGCCACCAGGGTTGTCACTCGTGTCGTTGACGACGATGGGCATCTTGCCCTCAGCGACGAGAGACGCGGCAGTGAGCATTGCGGAGTCAGGCGTATGCGATTCCGAAATGAATCGCTCGCGTGACTCCCAAATCCACTGGGCGACCTCTTTGGCACATGCATGTGCGAGGTCTCGATCGTTGTCGGTGGTGCACACCACGTGCACACCGACATCTGCAGTGTCGGTGTACGGAAAGCCGTGAAACACCGTGCAATCAATGACCCCCGGGCGAGATTCGATTTCTCGACAGATCGTGTTCATGTCTGCGGCAGGGAAACCTTCATCAGTTGGTGATGATTGAAGGAGCATGGGCAATGACACCAATTCGATCACCGGTCTCGTGACTGCATTTACTGCGTCGACTGCAGCTGACACCGCCTCTGCGCCGCGGTCTGCGCTGTCGGTGTGGGGATAGAGATGGTTGCCGAAAAATGCCGTGAACTGTGAAGTCATCCTGGGGGAGATGTTCCCGTGAAGGTCAAGTCCGGCTGTGATGGGCAGATTCGGGCCGACGACTTCACGAATGGCAGAAATCAGATCGCCTTCCATGTCGGGAAATCCGTCTGCTACTCCGGCACCATGGATTTCCAATACGAGAGCATCGATGTCGGGATTGTCCCGGAGACCACTGAGAATCGACTCTCGAAACCCGAGGTACACATCAGTCTTGATGGTGCCAGACGGAGGGGCAACGGCTGAGATGATGGGCACGATCTCGATTCCGCGGCGATTGCATTCGTCGATGATGCCTCCGGTGAATGTTCCCATCCCCGCAAACTGGAGCATCTCTTCTGCTCGTTTGACCGTGAAGTGGTGAAATTCCGTGGGGCCGGTCACCTCGTCGGCGTACGTGTTGGTCTCATGCATCAACGCCGCGACCGCAAACTTCACGAATGAAGCCTAATTGCCGGGGTTGTCCGGTTGACCGCCGATCTGGTTCGCGCTGTGGGTGAGCTTCTGGGAGTTTTGGTCCACGAATCCCCACTAGCCTTACTGAAGATGACGCAAGATGCGGCGGCGAATTTCGCACCACATTTCGAGTCAACCACGCCTCCGTGAGGCTGGTGCGAAATTCCAAACTCCAGTATTGATGGGGTAGCGGCTGGGGTTTCAGTAAACGTTTGGAACGCGAAACAACGTTTTTCGGAACGTCATATCGAAAGGTCTCATGTTCGTCGTTTTGATGATTTTGGACAGCACTCGGACGTCATCGGAGGTTGAGGGTCTGGGTGAGCAGGTTGGTCATAAGCACTTGGCAGCGCTGGACAGACAGACTTTGCCAGGTTCGAAGCCTGTCCCACGTCTCCCAACTCGTGTGAAGGTCAAGCAGCTCCAATGCCTTGTCAGCTGAATCTCGTTCTAGTTTCGAGAGCTCAGGTTTGAAGGTGGTTGTCAACTGTTCCCGAAGATGTGACGCGAGCCGAGTCTGTTGCCGTTTGACTTCGGGGGATCGATGAATCCTCGCGAGTGCGGATCGACGCATTGGTGCCACTGCCTCAAACAATTCAGCACGATGCGAGACGATGGCGGCGATTCGCTCTTCAAGAGTGCCGGTGGGCGGTCGAGCAGTGAACAACTCACGGTGTTGTTCAAAGACTCGATCTGCGACCGCAACGGCAAGGGCTTCCTTGTCTTGAAAGTGGTGATAGATGGAGCGGCTTGTCTTTCCCACGCGGGCAGCAATCTCCTCGGTGGTCGGCGTGAGATTTCCCTCCCGGTAGAGGCCGAGCAGAGCCTCAATCACCGATACTTGGGTACGTTTGCCGCGTGCGATTCGCCCATCGTCACTTGTCGCCGTCATGAAGTGCTGACTATATCTTTCAGCGCTGCGGTCAAATGTTGGAGTGCATCCGTGAAAGCTGTATTCATGACCAGGTTGATCGCCTCGTCGGGGTCGTCATCGAGATTGAACAACTCACTGGCTTCGCCGGTGCCGGAGTTGATGGTGGCTCGCCAGTGTCCGTCGGTGATTGCTTGCCATGTCGGCAAGTCGGGTCGCATTCGTATCATGCTCGCCACGTGGTCTCGAGTTGCCAACACATCATTTGTGACAAGTGGTACGAGAGATTGTGACGGTGCGCCTTCGAGTGGTGAGGCCGATCCGGCGTCGAGCAAAGTGGCTGCAACATCGAAAGCCTGCACCGGTCTTGTTTCGACTCTGCCGGTCATTCCTGACGGAGGGCGAACGATGAGCGGTACCCGGACTGATGAGCGGTAGAAGTTCATCTTGGCCATCAACCCGTGGTCGCCGAGCATCTCGCCGTGGTCAGCCGAGTACACGATCCAGGTGTTGTCGAGCTGTCCAATCCGCTCGAGCTGAGCGAGCAAGTCGCCGATTCGTTGATCGATGAGCGACACCATTGCGTAGTACTGGCGAGCACCAGCCAGAACGAACTCATCGGTCAGCAGTTCACTGTGCGAGTGCATGCGCAACCCAGTGAGTTGTTGGGCCCATTCGGCATTGAACGCTTCGGGTTCGGCGCGGGCCGTTCGCTCGATGTGTGCCCCGGCGTAGTGTTCTGCCCAGATCGGGTCGCCCATCAGTGGCACATGGGGCTGCACGAACGACAACTGCAAGAACCACGGACGCTCCATTGATTGGCGGCTGATCCAGTTCTGTGCTTCATCGGCAAGGAATGAAGTGAGGTCGAGTTCCTGAGGAAGCGGCGAGGTTACGCCCTTCCAGTGGCCGTCGCCTCCGCGAAAGTTGGCGAGGACGATCTCTTGGTACGGCTCCAGTGCATCGTGACCGCGCAGGAATCGCTTGTATGGAGTATCAACGTCGAACAAGTGGACGTATCTGTCGAACTCCTCGACGACGTGGTCGAACCCGAAGCTGCCGATCCACTCCTCGGTTGGTGGTGGGGTGCCCGGCTGGGCGCCCATCGGCCAGTCATCGAAATGCGTCTTGCCGATGGTGGCGGTGATGTAACCGGCTTGCTGGAGGCGCCGGGGGAACGTGTCCCACTCGGGTCGGCAGTTACCGGCGAAGTTGCCGAGTACTCCGTGGTCGCTCGGGTAGCGGCCGGTGAGCAGTGACGCACGCGCCGGCTGGCAAATCGGGCTCTCTGTCCATGCATGGTCAAAGCGGACACCCTCGGCCGCCAATCGGTCGAGATTGGGCGTGACGACGATGTCATTTCCCGCGCAGCCGAGCACGTCGGCTCGGTGTTGGTCGGCGTAGATGAATAGCAGGTTCGGTTGACGAGAATTCTGGGGCTTGTCGCTCATTGGATCACACCTTTCCACGAAGTGGTGCCGGCTCGGAGAAGCGCGGCGCTTGACTTGTACAGGCCCTTGCTCGGGTAGGGCTCGATCTCCTTCGCCCGTGCTCGGCACAGGTCGGCCTTGATTGTGCGAGCGCGAGCGACCGTGGGCTCCTCGTCCGGACCGAGTGCGACAAGATCAATGACGTGCATGGCAAGTTGTACCTCGCCGTTAGCAGCCAGAGCCTCGGCCCGGGCAATCACGGTGTCGGGATCGGCGATGGCGTCGAACGTGGCTCGGGCCACGTCGGCCGGGGGAGCGGGGTGGAGCGACGTCGGGTTGCGGTCCCACCAACCGCTTTCCTCGCGCACGAGGTCGCGCACTATGTAGTCGGGACTCCCGTAGGCATGCGTCAGCCAGGGAAGATCGAACACCTCGGATGGGTATTCGAGATCGGCGAGTATTTCTCGCTCGTTCATTCCCTGATTGAGTCGGTCGACGACCTCACGTCGGATCCATCGCAACGCGCGTGCCGTTGTGGTGAGTCGTTCGGCAATTCTGTCTTCACCAGTGATGAAAGGTCCGAACTCAATGACGAGTGTTTCAGGGCGAAGATCGGCGAGACGTTCCAACGTTTCTGCCCAGCGGGCGGTCAAACGCAGCGAGCGTTGGGGCGTGCCGATGTTGGGAATGAAGTCGGCGGGTACGGCTGCACCGGTGAAGAGTGTGCGTGTCTCGGGGAGCCACATCGCCAACGCATCATCTGTCTCGGATGGGGCCCACAACAGTTCGATGCGGGGTGACTCGCAGAGAACCAAGTGGTCGTCGAACGTCTCGGTGGGGTCAACTCTGACAGGTTCAAACAGTGCGGTGATGCCGGGGAACTGCATCTCGTTCATGATGGATTGGTATCGGTCTGTCTCGCGGTACCGGGCGTGGCGCAACGGCAGGTTGCGATGCGCAATCAATCGGGGAGGCGAATCACCTCGTTCGGCATTGTGTGCGAGCCACTGCGGGATGCCGAAGTTGTAGCCGAAGTGCCCATGTGAGTAGCAGATCGCGATGACCGGAGAGTTGGAGACGGCTCGCAGTGCGGCGATCATCTTGTCGGTCGTACGGCCCCCAGGCCCTGAATCAATCGTGATGACTCCATCTGGCGTCTCCACCGCGAACCCGTTTCCTTGTGACGGCAGGAGCCACACGCCGGGTGTCACTTGAGTTGCGTCTCTGCTTCCTCTTGGTTCGCTCATCGAGAATTGCCTTTCCTCATGGTGGTTGTCGCTCATCCATCAGCACTCCTGAATCAACAAATACCTTTGGTTTGACAAACCCAAACTTACTTCATACTATATGAAAATAATCAGATCCTGTCAAGACGGCCGAATCTCAAATCAATAAGGAATGGAGTCTGACATGCAGTTTCTGCGCACACCCGATGAAAGGTTTGCCAACTTGCCTGACTATCCGTTCCTTCCGAACTACGTCGAAATTGATGACACCGACGGCGGCACATTGCGCGTCCACTACTTGGATGAGGGTCCCGCGAATGGACCCGTCGTGTTGTGCATGCATGGCGAACCATCGTGGAGTTACCTGTACCGCAAGATGATTCCGCCGATGGTTGCGGCAGGCCTTCGAGTGATAGCTCCTGACCTGGTGGGCTTCGGCAAGAGCGACAAGCCGACCGAGCAGAGCGATTACACCTATGCCCGACATGTTGCGTGGATGCAGTCCGTTGTCATCGACCATCTCGACCTGCGGCATGTCACTTTGTTCGCCCAGGATTGGGGTGGGCTCATCGGGTTGCGCCTCGTTGCGGAGAATCCCGATCGTTTTGACCGGGTCGTCATCGGCAACACCGGACTTCCGACCGGAGACTTGCCAATCACAAAGGCTTTCCTGAGATGGCAGGAATTCAGCCGGACCACACCAGATTTCGACACGGGATTCATGCTGCAGGCATCAACCATCACAGAACTCACTTCTGAAGAGGTCGCGGCATACGATGCTCCGTTCCCCGACGACAAGTACCAATCCGGTGCACGAATCTTTCCGTCTCTGGTTCCGACCGTGAGTGACGATCCGGCAAGTGAGGCAAATCGTGCCGCCTGGCGGGTGTTGGAACAATGGACGAAGCCGTTCATCTGCTGTTTCAGCGACAGTGATCCAGTCACTGCAGGTGGAGATCAGTTGTTCCTGAAGAAAGTGCCCGGATCGGTGGGACAGCCCCATGTGACCATAAAGAACGCACACCATTTCTTCCAGGAAGATGCCGCACCTCAGCTTGCGCAGATCGTGATCGATGCCGTCGCTGTTGACGCCGGTTAGCGCAAGTGACCCGGGTGTCAGCAGCAGTCAAGGAAATTCAGTGGCCACTATCAAGCGCACAGGTGTGATCGATCTGCCCCGAGAACAGGTGTGGCGGGTGCTAGGTGACTTCGGCGCAATTGCGTCGTGGGCACCGAACGTGGATCATTCGTGTCTCTTGACCGAGTGCACCGAAGGAGTCGGGGCGGTACGCCGCATCCAGTCAGGTCGCGTGACATTGCGAGAGACGGTCAAGGCATGGGAGCCAGGAAAGTCGCTGTCGTACATGATCATCGGACTGCCTTCGGTTGTCCGGGCTGCGACGAACACATGGAGACTTGACGGTTCAGGTGGCACGACAACGGTGACGATCATCTCTGAAGTCGACTGCGGTCCACGACCACCACAGAGGGTCATCGCCCGGGTCGTCGGTCGTCGTCTTGCCGCCGCATCCGAGCAGATGATCTCCGGCCTCACCGAGCGATGTGAATTCTTCGCGTCAGGATCCGATCGATACGAAGGGAACACTGCATGAGCACCGAGCTACGTCCTGACGTGGTCATCATCATGACCGATCAGGAGCGGGCGGCACCGCCGTATGAGTCGAAAGAACTCACCGACTGGCGACGTCACACGCTCAAAGGTGCCGCATGGTTTGACGAACATGCGGTCAGCTTCGGCCGCCATTACACGGGCTCGCTCGCGTGCGTACCGAGTCGCCCGACGATCTTCACTGGCCAGTACCCCGACGTCCATGGAGTCACCCAGACAAACGGGCTCGGCAAGATGGCTGACGACTCCCGGATGCGATGGCTACGTCCCGGCGAGGTGCCGACGCTCGGACACTGGTTCCGGGCGGGCGGGTATGACACGCACTACGACGGCAAGTGGCACATCACGCACGCCGACCTGCACAACGAGTCGGGGGAGCGTATCGACACCAACGACGACGACGGCAATGTGCTCACGGTCGGTGTTCAGAGCTACCTCGATGCCGACCCGCTCGATGAGTTTGGCTTCTCCGGTTGGGTCGGACCCGAACCTCACAGTGGTCGACTCGCAGACTCTGGCCTGCGACGCGACCCGATCATTGCCGACCGTGTCATTGCATGGCTCGAGGACAGGTATGCCCGTCGTCGTGCCGGTGACGTCGATGCTGCTCGCCCGTTCCTTCTCGTGGTCAGCTTTGTCAACCCACACGACATCGTGATGTTCCCGATGTGGGCGCGGCGTAATCCAATCGAGGCATCGCCGCTCGATCCACCCCACGTCGCACCCGCGCCGTCACAGGACGAGGATCTCTCCACCAAGCCTGCGGCGCAGGTCGCCTTTCGAGAGTCGTACTACAGCACCTACGGTCCGGCGCCTGCGATCAAGCGGACCTACGAGCGCAACGAGCAAGAGTACCGCGACCTCTACTACCGCTTGCATGCCGAGGTTGATGGTCAGGTCGATCGTGTACGTCGCGCCGTCACCGATAACGGATCTGACCATGCAGTGATCGTGCGTACGTCCGACCATGGCGACTTGCTCGGCGCCCATGGCGGTCTGCACCAGAAGTGGTTCAACTTGTATGACGAGGCGACCCGCGTGCCGTTCTCGATTGCGCGGATAGGTGAGCGCGCGACGTCTGGCGTGAGTGTCGACGCAATGCCGTCATCACATGTCGACGTCGTCCCGACGTTGCTGGCTGCAGCCGGCATCAACCACGAGATTGCAGCCGCGGTGTTGCGGTCGGACTTTTCAGAGGTGCACGACCTTCCCGGCACCAACCTCATGCCCATCGTGGATGATCCGACGACTGCTAACAGCAATCGACGGGTTTATTTGCTCACCCGTGACAACATGCCCGAGGGGGATTCAGGCGCATCCGCGCTCGCCCGGCGACTCGGTCGTGTCGAAAAGCAGCCGGCACCGCTGCGCATTCAGGTGCCCGCCCACGTAGCCGCAAACTTTGAGGGTCTCGTGGCGCGTGTCGGTGACCGCGACTCCGGCGGCATCGTCGGCGGCGATGGACATCTCTGGAAGCTGGTGCGCAGTTTCGATGATCCGCGTACCTGGACCGAGCCAGGTCAGCGTCATCTCGCGGCAACCGGACCCGCCGGGCCCGAATACCGGGCGGACATGATTCCCGACCAGTGGGAGCTCTATGACCTCGACACCGACCCGATTGAAGTTGTCAACAGGTGGAACGACCCCACCGCGGCCGCAGTGTTCGAGCACCTTCGCGTTGCCCTTGTCGCGGAACGTCAACGTTCCGTTCCGATGCGCAACGAACCGTGGCCGTATGCCACCCGTCGACCCACAGGAGGTCCGATGTCCAAGAATCCACCACCGCTTGCCCGCCTGATCCGCATGGTCCTGAAGCGGACAGGGATGCACCCCGACGATCCCGGCGCTACCGAGTTCCGCCTGCACGGTCGACGTGCATTGGTCGTCGCGACAAACGCCGGACAACTCGACGTGGGCAAGCCGACGGGGGTGTTCGCCAGCGAGTTGACGGTGCCTTACTACGCGTTCCTCGATGCAGGCATGGACGTTCACGTCGCCAGTCCGGCCGGTGGAGTGATCCCGGTCGATCCCCAGTCACTCAAGCCGGTCTTGCGGACCGGCAGCGACGATCGATTCCTTGCGGACGACAATTTGAAGTCGAAGATAATGAGGTCCCGCGCCGTCGGTGAACTCGACATGACCGACTACGACATCGTGTTTCTCGCAGGTGGATGGGGGGCGGCGTTCGACTTTGGGTTCTCCGACGCACTCGCTGCCAAGATCACCGAAGCCAACTCTGCGGGCAAACTGATCGGAGGGGTGTGTCACGGACCACTTGGTCTGATCAACGCAACGGCGCCGGATGGTCGGCCACTGGTGGAGGGTCGCCGAGTTTCGGGTGTGACCGACAAGCAGGTGAAGGAGTTGGGAATCACCGCAACTCCGCATCACCCGGAAACCGAGTTGAGAGCAAAGGGCGCCCTTTTCGAGAGTCAGACCAAGCGCCGCGACCCGCTCGCCAATCACTGGGTTGTCGATGGCAACCTTGTGACCGGTCAGAACCAGAATGCCGCACCGATGGTCGCACGCGAACTCATGGAACTGCTCGACGGCACTGAACAGATCTCCGGCGACCGAGTCTGAGCTGGCTGCAGGCAAGTGCGAGCAGATTGCACAGAATTTGCCAACCAAACCAGCCGCCATTGGTTGTCGATGCTGCGGCCAGGGAAAGGGACGACCCGAGAACTGGGACAGCGACACCCAGAAGGACAATCCACGCATGTCTCTTCTTCATTGCCGTCCTCCAGGAATCGATGCCAGATGCTGAGATGAAGACTAAGAAGGTGGACAGGAAGGCCGTCGGGAAAAAACATTCTTTGTGCGGGGTGTCATGTATTTTCGGTGACGTGACGGCGACTATCCGCCCCGACTTTGTCGAGGCCCACGAACGCACGTGGGAGTCGCTCGCGGCCGCCGGCACTTGGTGGTCGTCGCGGCAGCGGCGCGAGCTCGCATCGTTTCACATCTCATTTCACATACAGGCTGTGATTGCCCTGACTCCGTGGCATTAGTGGAACTGAGACGCGTGCAAAATGGCGCTTTCTGAAATCTGTCAAGTCCAACTTGACAAGAGATCCCGCTTTCCAAAACCGCAGGTCGCAGGTTCGATCCCTGCCGGGGGCGCCAGAGATCGCCGCGCGGTGCTCTGCGCGCTCAGCACCTTTCCCCAGAACTCCAACGGCAACAGACCGGCCTGGCGGCACACCTCCGCACCCAGTTGGCCCGCACCTTCGAAACCGAGCTGTCTGCGCTCGGCCCCGACGCCGCTGACGAGACGCTCGAGCTGCTCGACCTCCACACCAGCTGGGAAACATGGGACCGGCTCCGTCATGGTGACGGTGAGGTTAAATCCCAGCACGCGATCTGACCTCACGAAACCCCTGCAAAATAAGGGTTTCTCAAACTGGTGGCAAATGGGGGTGATTTGAGAGGTCCAAAAACACGTCCAACTGCGACCAGATGCGAAACGGACGGAACCAGTTTGTGACACTTCGTCACATGGATTCAGATCATTCGTCTCAAAACATCAATAAACATTGAGTGTCACATTTATGTTCTCAAGATCCACACCATCTTTGAGGGCACCTCAGAAATTCAGCAGCTCGTGATTGCTCGCGCAATCTCTGGCATGCGCGTGGAGTAATTAACTATCGAGCGCCGGCTCGCTGATACGAGCGAGTTGCTAGTGGTGCAAACACCATGATCAATCCGATTGCCCAGATAAGTGAATACAGCGTTGCATGTTGCAGCGACCATGCTGAAGGCTCTGCAGCAGATGCTGGAATATTGCCAAATTGAACGCGTGCCGCATGCGTAAGCGCTGAAACCGGGTTCCATTCTGCAATGGTTCTAAACGCAGTTGGCAAATTGTCGGAGGGAACGAAAGTGTTGGCAATAAAGGTCAATGGGAAAAGCACCATAAATGAAGCGTTATTCACTACTTCTGGAGTTCGTACTGCAAGGCCAATGCAAGCCATGACCCACGAAAATGCATACGAGAAAAACAGCAACAGGGCATAGCCAATAATTGCATCAAAGAATGAGCTACGGATGCGCCAACCAACTGCAAGGCCTGCAATAGACATCATGGTCATTGACAGCACGTTGTAAATAACGTCGCTTGCAGTGCGACCGGCAACAACAGCTGAAGGAGACATTGGCAACGAGCGAAATCGATTGATCAAACCTTTTTGCAGATCTTCTGCAAGTCCAGAGCCTGTAAATGTTGCTCCGAAGACCACTGTCTGTGTGAAGATTCCCGCCATTAAAAATTCGCGATAGTTACTGCCAGGAATATCAATAGATCCGCCAAAAACATATGCAAAGAGAACAACAAACATCAATGGTTGAATGAGCACGAACACCATTACGTCGGGAACACGCCGAATGCGAATGGTGTTGCGTCGCGCAATTACGAGTGAGTCGCGAAAAATGTTCATACGTTGCTCGATTCTTCTGCGCCGTGGCCAGTTAACTCAACAAAGACGTCATCAAGTGTTGGTCTGCGAAGTCCAATATCAATAATTGCAACATTATGTGATTCGAGTTCACGGAGCACCTGACTGAGCGCATGCACGCCGTTTCTTACAGGTGCAGAAAATGCTCCGTCGCCGCTGTGCGCCCGCAGCGGGCCAGAGGCGACACTGCGCAAAATGTTTTCGGTCAGTTCAAATTGATCTTGTCGTTCAATGTGTACGTCAAGGTGCTCTCCGCCAATTCGGCGCTTTAATTCGTCTGCTGTTCCTTCAGCGATTGAACGGCCGTGATCAATGACCACGATTTTGTCTGCGAGCTGATCGGCTTCTTCCAGGTATTGAGTGGTGAGAAGCACTGTGGTTCCTTGAGCTACTCGATCGCGAATGACGTCCCACAGTTCGCCACGGCTGACAGGGTCAAGTCCGGTGGTTGGTTCATCAAGAAACAACACTGGCGGGTCTGCGATAAGCGCTCCTGCCAAGTCAATACGTCGGCGCATTCCACCTGAAAAGGTTTTGAGTGGTCGGTGTGCCGCGTCGGTGAGACGGAATCGTTCAATGAGTTCTTGCGCGCGCGCTTTTGCTGTGCGTCGATTCATGCCATAGAGGCGAGCGATCATTTCAAGGTTTTCTGTCGCTGTGAGGTGTTCGTCTACGGCTGCATATTGTCCCGACAAGCCGATTCGGCGACGAACCTCCTGGGGGTCCGCTAATACGTCAACTCCCGCAACAGTTGCTGACCCCGAGTTGGGTTTGACGAGCGTGGTGAGAATAGAGACCGCAGTGGTTTTTCCTGCACCATTTGGGCCAAGTAGCCCAAGAACCGAGCCCGCACGAACTTCAAGATTTAGTCCGTCGAGCGCAGTTACATCTCCATATTTTTTGACCAAATTGTGCGCGATGATGCTCGAATCGCGTTCTGCGTTAACCATGGGCGACTCAGTGTAGCAATCAGTTATTAATCG
>Ga0208546_1000263_pt1 | contig 21422 bp, 33 predicted proteins | sample DEB19_08_DNA_4_FD_184528 | JGI IMG/M metagenome (GOLD analysis project Ga0208546, IMG submission 184528) | Aqueous microbial communities from the Delaware River and Bay under freshwater to marine salinity gradient to study organic matter... | ecosystem: Environmental > Aquatic > Marine > Coastal...
CCAAAGAAAAATTAAGACAAATAACATTAGAACTTTGTAAAAATGAATCTTTTAGAATGAGTCGTGCAAACTATGCAGAAAATAACGGAATGTTTGGAAGTGCAAGATTTGGTAATCTAAATCCAATGTGGGGGAAAGTTCACTCCGAAGAAACTAAAGAAAAACAAAGAATCAAAAGAAAAGAATGGTTTAAAAATAATGAAAGTCCAAACAAGGGTAAACCTTGTCCAGAGAGTACAAAGAAGGCAATATCTAATAAAAATAGCAAAGAATATAAATTACTTTCTCCAAAAGGAGAAATTATAGAGATTAAAAACCTCACTAAATTCGCAAAAGATAACAATTTAAGTATTGGGTGTTTACAACACGTTGTTAGTGGAAGAAATAAATCCCATAGAGGTTGGAAGAATGCCACGTAATTCAAAATATCATCAAGGATATTTCCATCCAAGGAACCCAGAAAAATACATCGGAGATCCCAAAAACATAATATATCGTAGTGGATGGGAACTTAAATTTATGCAATGGTGCGATAGATCTCCTAATATTTTAAAATATGGTTCAGAAGAATTTTGCATTCCTTATTATAATCCAGTAAAGCAAAGAGTTTGTAGATATTTTCCGGACTTTATTATTGAAGTATTAGAAAATAATGGAAAAATTCAAAAGTATGTTATTGAAATAAAACCAAAAAAACAGACTATTCCACCAACACAAGGAAAAAAGAAAACAAAAACATACATTAATGAAGTAAATACATATGCTGTTAATCAATCCAAATGGAACTCTATTCAAGAATGGTGTGAAGATAGAATGATTAAATTCCGCATAATCACGGAATCCGAGTTGGGGATTAAGTAATGGCAGAAGGATTTGGGCAATATATTCAAAATGTTCCTCCAAGAATGAGAGAATTGAGAAAAAGAATTCTTGCTGCGGAAACAAATGATCCAGAAGATTTAATGATAATTATCATAGATGTTTTAAAAGATGAGGCACTATATCCAGAACCAGGAAAATTTTATACCTTTATATACAATGCAAAAACTCCAGGTCTTGAATATGATCAACACCCATTAATTGCTTGCACATCAATAGAATCGTGGGGATTTAAAGGAATTAATTTTCACTGGAGGCAGTCAAGACATTACACTTGGCCAGAAGTTGCGGGAAAACTACATATCGTAAAATATGAAGAACTTGATGAGATGCTTTCTATCCCTTATGCAAAATTCCGTCTAAATAAATAAAAACCGCTGTGTCTAATGGCGCCAAAAACTAGCGGGATAGCGCCCGTAGGAAACAATAATTATCAAACAACAGTAACTACAAATACTGATGGATCTTTGTCTGCAGTCACATATAGAGTTGATAAAGATGGCGGAAATCCAGTAGAAGTATCTAAAGTCACCGGAGCAACAGCAACTTCTCCTGGAACCCGTACACCAGGCGCAGGAGCAACAGACGCTGAAAAAAAAGCATTTGCAGACCCCAAATCTCCAGAAAGACAAGCATATTCCCAACAAGTCTTATCAACAAAACCTTATGGAAATACACCAACTGCTGAACAAACAAAAACATTAAACGGTGCTGCAGGCAAATCAAATACAGCGACAAATACTGAGGGAGGGAATCCTCAAGGAGGAAATGCTCAACCAACTGCTGCTGATAAAGAAAGTTTTGGGAAAGAAAACGAATCTTTTAAAGAAGGAACAAGACTTGAATATGGAAATGCAAAATATCCATTAGATTTATCTTCCGAAAATCAAGACTGTATTAAATTTTCTATTCTAGAATATAGACCATCTTTGGCTTCTGCAGCATCCGGAGCATCTGGAAGTTCTGCAACAGGTGTCTCAAGAGGAGTAACAATAGATAAAAGTGGAAATCCTACCGTTGGGACTAAAATATTAGGCACAATAACTCTTCCAATTCCTGCGGGAATTAATGATAGCAATCAAGTTAGTTGGCAAGAAGATACTTTAAATAAATTAAAAGAAACACTTGGTTCAGTAGCAACTGGTTATATATCACAAGGTGCTGAAGGGGGAGGAGCAGCATTAAATAATGCCACCGGAAGTTTTAGTGAAGCAGTTAAAAGCGGAGAAGCTCAACAAGGTATTACAGGTTTAATAGCAGGATACGCTATAGGTTCAGATAAATTCCAACAAAGAGCATATGGATCTATTTTTAATAATAACTTAGAACTTCTCTTCAATAGTCCATCACTAAGATCGTTCTCATTTACTTTTAAATTATCTCCAAGAAATGCCAAAGAAGCAAAAGAGATAATGAAAATTATTCGTTATTTTAAACAAGCAATGTCAGTTAAGAGAAGTAAAGCATCTCTTCTTTTAAAATCTCCACGTACTTTTGCAATTTCTTATCTGACTTCAAACAAACAACATCCTTACTTAAATAAATTTAAAGAATGTGCCTTAACTAATTTTGGTGTTGATTATACTCCAGAAGGTCAATATATGACTTATATGAGTTCAAATATAGATGAAAGATCTATGATCTCATATAATATAACATTACAATTCCAAGAACTAGAACCAGTATTTGATGATGAATATAACAATGAAACCACAATCACAAATATAGGTTACTAATATGTCTTCTTATTTCAGAAATCTTCCCTCATTTGAATATGTTAGCAGACTTCCCAATGCTAAAATTGGCGATTATATTCAGGTAAAAAACCTTTTTAAACGAGGAAATATTCGTCCAGATATCTTTCAAAATGTAGCATTCTTTGAAAGATATAAAATTGTTGGCGATGATAGACCAGACAATGTAGCATATGAAGTTTACGAAGACTCTAAGTTTGATTGGATAGTTCTTCTTTCGAACAATATCGTAAACATTCAAACAGAATGGCCACTAACTCAAGAGTCTTTTGATACTTACTTGAGAGAAAAATATGGAGTTGGACTAACTACAGAAGAAGAAATTTATAATAACATTTACAATGGAGTTCACCATTATGAAACCGAAGAAGTCAAAAATAGTCAAGGAGTAACTATTGTTCCTGCAGGACTTCAAGTTGATTCAGAATTTTCAGTCAGTTATTATGATTTCTTTATTGATCAACAAGTAGATAGTGGAAATATAGCAATTCCAGTTACGAATTATGAATATGAAGAAAAACTTGAAAATGAAAAAAGAAATATCTACGTTCTTAAACCAAGATACTTAAATATTATTCGTGATGATTTATCAAATATGATGGCATATAAAGAAGGGTCCAGTCAATATAAGACTGAGACCCTTAAGCGTGCTGATAATATCAGACTTTATTCTTGATCAATCGTTTGCAAGTTTAGAGAAGTATGCAAGTGCATCATCCTCATCTTCATCATCCTGAGTAATCTTAGGAACTGAAGGAGACTTAGAACGAGCATAGGACTGTTCCAGTTCTTCCACAACGCGATCTTGTGTAGAAGGAGAAGACGAGAATCCTTCAAGATCGTCTTCTTGCTCAACAACAGCGCGAGAGCGAGTTGGAGAAGCAGTCTTCAGACCCAGAACCATATTCATACGACGCTCAAGTTCTTCATAGGACTTGAACTGATCTGGAGCAGTGATTGCAGTCAGAGAATACTCTTTCTTCCAGAGGGCTTCAAGAGCATCGTCATCATCCAGTAGTGGTTCAACAGAACCAAATTCTGACTTGTCGTAATTCCAATACCCATCTTTCTTTACGATCTTGAGTTTGAAATTCGCACCCTGCCAGAAATCAAAAGGATTGATAGGAGTTTCATCCTCAAACTCAGGTTGCATTGCTTCCATAATCTTATCAAAGATTTTCTTACCATACTTGTAAAGAAAAACTTTACCTTCGTTCTGAGGATTTGCAGGATCTTTTACAACGTAGATATTGCTGTAATAAGAAAGTTTACGCTTTTGCTTACGAACAATTTCTTTGTTAGTTTCAGAACCAGTATTCCAAAGTTCGCGGTTGTGTTCACCAAGAGGATCTTTCTGACCAATGGTAGTCAGACTGTTCTCAATATACCAACCACCAGGACCTTGGAAAGCGTGAGAATACATCTTTGCCCAAGGAAGTTCTTCACCTTCAGGGGCAGGAAGGAAACGAATCACAGCAAAACCGTTTCCAGTTTTGTCCATCTCAGGTTTCCAGAGACGATCATCTTCTCCAGTGCTTGCGGTACTCATTTTCTCAACTTCTTTTACAAGTTTAGAAGTCAGAGAACCCAGTTTGGATTGTTTTTTAAGTGCTTCAAAAGACATTCGGATTACCTCGTATTAGTAGGATTTGGCCTTTGTGTACTTCGTTATTCTACAGGTCTGACCCTGTTTTGTCAATCTGTTCTTTCATCACCTCAAGCATTCTGGACATATTGTTCAGAATGACGTTCATATCAGTGTTAGGAGGCATACCCATCATAATTGCAGAACTCACAATACGCTCCTTCATTTCTCTTGCTTCGGGATCATCAGATAAACTCATTCTTGTATAAAGAACTTTTTGTTTATCTAAGAGTCTTTCAAGAACTTCAACGTGCTCAAGTTTTTCTTCTTTAGTCATTGTTGGAAATTTAAAAATATTTCCATAGATTTGTTCTTGAAGTTCTGCAATCTCAGTCATCTCTGCACGGACGACTTCGGAACTAAAAAAACTCATTGATCCTCCAAAATAATCTCTTTTAAAATCTTACGAATAAGAAATACATCAGTATTTAGAAAGGGGTTATATTTCTTAATTCTACGACTGACGGTTTCCCACACTGGATCCTGAAGTTTTTTGTCAAAATTCTTTGAATATGCAAACACTTTGTCAAATAAAACCATTGTTTCTAGTGATATTTGACCACTTAAATGTTTTTTCAAAAGAACAGGGTGTCCTTTTGTGCATTTAAAGACATCTTCAAATTTATTTTCTTCAAACAAAGATTGACTTTCTTCTTTAAAAAAATATGAAAGAGATTGAATCTTCTTTTGCCAATGTTGATATCTTCCTTCACCCTCTTTGATCATTTCACCAATCCATAAAGATTCTGGATCTGGACAAGATACAAAGTTAGCAACAAAAAAATCTATAACTTCTTGATCTGATTTTTGTCTTGCTATCTTTTCAAACCACATTCTATCTTTTCTTTTATAAAAAGATTGTACTGTTGCTCTAGACTTGCCACAGTACTTAAAATAATCATAGTTATCTTTAGTGAAGTGATTCTTCAAAGACAAATAACATTTATAGGCATCAAATGGCATCATTCAAAAAAGTAATATAAGGGATTTTTGCCGGAAAATTTTTCTCTTAAAAATGAATTAAAAAACCAATTTTGCTCTAGAAGTCTTCTTAAGAAAATTAAGTTCCATTGCTTCATACTTAATCTTTTCTTTCAATGGTTTTGAAATCAGTTTAGGAACTGATTCCAAATCAATGTTATTTTGTTCACAGAAATGAATAATGGCATCAATATAATTCATTTCTACATTTATCTGCACAAGATTTTCAATTTCTTGTGCAAAACGTGATGGACAAAAGAACTTATTCTCTAATGCTTTCTCTAATTCATTCTCCATCTGACCCAATATTGTGATGTACAAATTCTTTAATATAACGAACTAGTAGTTTAATATAATCCCCTTTGTTTCTTTTGTCAAATACTTTAACTTCTCCACCAGGAGTGACCATTAAAGTAATGAGTTTTTTAACGACTTGTCCTGTGAGTTCATAATAAGCAGCAGCATAGAATGTTTCCTGAACAAAATAATTTTCAATCCACTTTTCTGGTTTGATTTTGTCAGAAGTCTTAAAGTCAATAACTGCAAGTTCTCCTTCGTATTCAGCAATACAATCAACTCGCCCTGCAAGTCCAAGGTATTGTGAGTAGAGAGTTCTTTCAATCGCGTGAATATTATTTATCTTATCAAGATAAGGTTTCGCGTGATGAAACATATGTTTTGTCAGGAGTTGATAATCATCCCAAACTAGCTCCTTATTTTCAAGATAATCCTGACAGACTTGGTGAAAATCAGTTCCTCTTGCTGTTGCTTTCTTTGTAATCCGATTCGCTTCTTCAAGTCCTACACGCTTTCTCCAATCAATAAAAATTTGACGATTATAAAAAGACGTTACTGAAGTAATTGAAGGCACCCATTGACCATCAGGAAGATTGTACAAACGGATGCCATTCGTTTCTTTCTTATTAAGTTCAAGATCACCTAAAAAATTATGATGAATAAATGTCATAGATTTAGCTCATTCTTTGCAACTAGATATTCTTTGACCAGTCCACTACGGCAAACGTCTTCAATACCAAATTCAATGATATCAAAAGAAGGCATTACACGCAAGATTTTCATAAAATCAATAATACCATTCTTTTCATTGGTTTTGATTAGATCACTTTGAGTAGCGTCTCCACAAAACATAATCTTACTGTGCTCACCAACACGAGTAATGATCGAATCCAACTCGTGGAAATTGAGATTCTGAAACTCATCTACGATAATGATAGCATTGTCCAGAGTAGTTCCGCGAATAAAAGAAGTACTCCAAAAACTAATAGTTCCTTGAGTTTTGAGTGCTCCATAAAGCATTTCGAAGTCTGCATCCGTTGGAAGTTGGAACATATACTTTACCATATTCTTATAAGGAATCTGATAAAGTGATGATTTATCCTCATGATCTCCAGGAAGAAATCCAATTTCACGAGTAGCAACAAGAGACCTTACGATATAAATTTTTTCATAAGGACTTCTTTCATCTAGAACATCTTGAAGTGCATTATACAAAGTAATAAAAGTTTTACCTGTTCCTGCACATCCATAAGCAACAATATTTTGTTGCTTATCATATGCATCATATAAAAGTTTCTGATTGTCTGTAAGAGGTTCAATATCTCTCATCAAATCAAGATTAATTGGTTTCTTACGTTTCATCTGCTTTGCAGTCATTCCAACACCAATCGGTTGATCGTCTACTCTTTTTCTTCTTGCCATATAGTGAAATTAGATTTTTTTGACTTTTGAACCAGGCATTTTTGCCGCACGACCTAAAACATCATTCCATCCAGGGTTTTTTTGAACTAACTTATTTTGCCAGTCTCCAACCTCCCCTGGAGTTGCACATCCTTCAGACCAATCCCTTTTCCATTCAGGATTGTCTTTATACCATTGTTGAATGTCGTGAACACTCATCTCAATGACTTTTTTTTCACCAGTTTCTTTATGAACAATTGGATAAATCGCCAAGTTTATTCCTCCATTTTATATGAGAGTATTTAGTCTATACGAAGTGAAGGTTGAATACTTTCACAATCATCACAATTATCCCGAGTCCAACCAAGAGCAGAAGAAACTGCTGGGAATTTACAAGTAAAAATACAACGAATTGCCTCAGCAATATCCATATGTTCCTTTTGAGTGCCATGAGCAGAACGAAGATCAATATAATGAATCCAAGACCTTACAGAACCAGTCATATAGAGTCTTGTGGGCGTTGCTAGGGGCAATACAAATCTTGCACACTCTTTTGCCACACCTTTGTCTAGAAGGCGATTGTAGATCCTTAGAGACTGCTCAAAATGCATTCTAATGTCTTCTAGTAAAGTGAGTTTCAAATAATCAGGAAGATCATCAATACTATTTTGACGATTCTTAGTATCCTGGCGACGTAGTTCTGGAAGAGGAATAGTTTCATTCAGAAGATTTGTATCTGCATACCGTTGAGAGAACTCCTGAAAAGTAAAACTTCTATGACGTAGAATCTGTGCTGCAATACCTCTTGTCGTATTAATCTCTACAGTCATTGTTGCTTGTTCAAAAATGCTCCAATGCTGATGTTTAATACAATACTTAAGGAGCCCTTCAAAACTTTCATTGTCTTGATTCTTTGGATTACTTACTCTTGCACAGTATGCCATATGTTTCTCTGCATCTGGCGTAACTGATACAAGTTTAACTTCTGGTTTCATGAATTCAAATTCATCAAAGAGTTCGTTCACAGTCCATCTCCATCATCATCGTTTGTAATCTTATATTTTCTATTAATTTTTACTGGTCCATAAGCAACATCAAGTTCTTCATCATAAAAGACTTCATCATAATCATTAATATAAGGAGCAATCTCTTCATATTGTGGTTCTGGTTTATAAGAATCTATATCAGAATAAACTTCTGACTTAAGACAATCCACAAGAGACTCTAAGTTCCTTATAATAAGTTTAAGCTTTTCTCTATCCATTTTTATCAAACCTCACAAAGGTAATTATACAAAAAAAAGAGAGGTCAGTCAAGACCTCTCTTTGGATTATTTTGATGCTACCAAAGTAGCAAGAGATGCTTTGCGTCTCCTCTCTTCTTTTTGTTTTTGTTCTTTGATAAGTTGAAGGAAGTTGAGTTTTTTCATCACTTATGTCCCTCCTTTACGAACTTAACACCACGATAGGTTTCGTTGTATTGTTGGGGTTGTTGCATCATTTGCTGTTGATACTCAAGACGCTTTTGAGTATCATATTCAACACCGCGATAAACTACTTTAGACATTAGGTTTTCTCCTTAGTTTTTAGGTTAAAGAGCGTTCCTTCAGTCGGCGTTTGCGTTCGCTATTTGCGAATAGCGAATGAACGATCCGTTCCGCGTCGGCTTACTTCCGTCCTATCTACACTTTACTATGAAATCCTTTCGGAGTTCTAATAACAATCGGTCCTCTATCCTTTGTGGTACTACATCGTCGTTTTTAACGATGTCCATTAGTTCCATCGCAGTGTCACACGATATTGAAACAGATTGTGTTGCAATAACTTGTGGCGTTGAAACAGATAGAATTGGAACCCATGCTAAAAGCAAAAGTGCTTTAGACATAGGATGAACGTTAGGGGATTATTGTACCCCTATTCATCTTATGTAGTCAAGCACTTTTGTAAAATCTTATACTATTTTTATTATTTCTTTATCTTTCTATGTAACTTAATGTATGATTAGTCGCATAGAGTTGTTGAATGATAATATCACATCCAATCTTTGGATTACAGTCTCCACAAGTATAAACATCAACTGCTGCTTTACCTTCCTCTGGCCATGTATGAATGCTAATATGACTTTCTGACAACAAACAAATTACAGTCACTCCTTGCGGATCAAACTTCTTTGAAATCGTTTGAACTACAGTGGCCCCACTAGCAACTGCTGCGTTTTCTAATAGATCTATAAGACAACGCTCGTCGTCCAAAAGGACAAACGAGCATCCATACAAATTAAGTAGATAATGCTTCCCCATTTTACAGTGGATTCTCCTCCGCTTCCTTAATCAATGAACTCACAATATCTTCTGTGCCGTCCATTGTTTTGATAGCATACAGAGATGACTTTTGATATTTTTTAATTTTTTTATATTGCTTTAAGACGATATCTATATTATCTAAATCAATAGTAATATTAGCATCTTTACCAATTCTATTTTCTTTTCCTTGTCCACCAAATCCTGCACTCATTTTCTTTTCTTTTTTTCAGGTTGTTTTGCTCCCCAAAGTCTGGGATTAGTTCTTCCATATCCAAAATCAATTTTTTGAACTGACCCAGGACCATACTTATCATAATACATGTCAAATAGATTAACTCTCTTATGACAACGTGTTAAATCTAAATGTTGTTTTCCATCAACAATATACCAGATTAAATATGCATCATTTGGAAATGAAGTATCTTTTGCTTTATCTAGAGTAGTTTTTTCCAAAAGAACTTGACATCCATATTCATGAGGCAGAATTTGTTTTTCGTTTTTATTTGATTCTGCCATCTTCTTTTTTTCTCCCACTACTACTGTCATGAACGTCCACCCCATCGAATATCGGGGTAAGCCTCACCAACGATCTCTTTAGTTATTTTATATTTAGTTTGAAGCTTTTTATCCTTAACTAGAACCAAAATTTCTGCTTCTTTTGGATGAAGTCCTTCTAGAATATTAATAAACATTGTTTCTCTACGAAGAGAACTCAAACTATCATTACCACCTTTTACAAAATTATAAAACATAGTATATTCTTTTCGGATTGAAGATCTACCTTGATCCATAGATCCTAGAGAATTGGAACTAAGTTCTTCCATTTTTGAAACGGCATCATCAATCTTAGAACTCAAAGTTCCACTATAAGATGTTTGCTCCCCTGCACTTGCATAAGGAACATCACCTTCTGGTAAAAGTGAGATAATAGACTCATCAAAATTCCAAATTAAAATTGTTTTAAGTGAAGGATCTTCATATTTTTGAAGAACTTCTACTTTTTTTGAATTTGATCTTTGTTTTGATACAAGATCTAAAACTTCAAATATAAAAGGATTTACTGGAAGATTATCAGTAATTGATTCAGTTTTCTTCCTCGTCTTCGTCGGTGTAGTCATAATCGTTTTCAAATCTTACAGATACTATTTCGTCAGGTATCACCTGCCCATTTTCATCAAAGAACTCTGGATGCAAATAAGGAGGTCTATTTTCTATTAGGTGTCTATACGTTAACCAACCTATTATACCCCCAACCATAAAAAAGAGCAACGTGAACATTACTGAGAATGTTATTACATATGCTGTTTCCATTTTTCTTTCTCCAGAGAGTTTATTTTTTCCTTATATCAAAGTGAAATTCTATAAAAAAGTGAAACTCTCTACGAAACAGAGAGATCATTTTACCAAACTTCACTTGAAAAGTTTTTGGTCTTAGTGATCTCCTCCTATTCCTAAGTAATAATTCAACGCCTCTATTAATTTGAGGTTCTGATTTATTTAGTTTCTTTCCATTATTATCCATTGTAACACTATTACAATTTCAAATTCAAACTAATTTCTGTTCTTGCAAATACTTAACTGTATCAGAACATCCTCCAATGTGTTTATCATCCATAATAACTTGCGGAAAAGTAGAACCTTGCCCAAATTCCGAATAAAATTCTTCTCTTGTAAAATCTTTATTCAATTTGTAAACAACGTGCTGTAAGTTTGCCAACTCTAAAACTTGCTCTACCTTTGTGCAATATGGGCAACCGTCTTTTGAGTAAACTGTAAACTTCATAATTTATAAAAAAATATTAACTTAGTTTATATATTAAAACAAAAATGGAGAGAATTTCTCCTCTCCATTCTATACAATATATCAATAAAAGTCAAATTTTACCCAAACCCAGGATGATCATATCCGTGAGTATGATGAACATCATAAGTGTCATTATGATCATAGTGATCATAATGAACATCATTAACTTCTACACTTATATGATCAGAATAATTTGAATCATTAGTATCATCATTTGGAATGTCGAGTTGGGGATCATTTAAATGATTATTTGAATGATCTACTGGATTTTCCGTCAAGAATTTGTCTATCAGGTCTGCAGTATGTCCGTTAGGAGTTTCATCATTTTCAGCGTTGTTATGAGGTCCTGAATTACCTGGAGCATCTTGATCTCCATTACCCCATCCATTGTTTCCTTTGCTTTCTGGTTTTCCTCCACCTCCTCCATCACCATTATCATCATTATTAGGTGGATTTTGATTTCCCTTAGGTCCATCGTTGTTTGAATTGCCTGGTGGTTGGTTTGGTTCTGGATCTTGACCGTCTTGATGATTTCCTTTTCCAGGATTACCAGATGCACCAGTTTCACCATCCCAAGAGGAATGACCTACTTCTTTATCATTACCAGGATTATTGCCACCATCTTCTGGATTTGGATCTTCTGGATTGTCAGGATCATCTAAATCTTCATCATTCTCAGCATTATTATTTGATCCTGAATTGCCAGGAGCATCCTGATCTCCATTCCCAAATCCATTGTTTCCATTATTATTTGGAGATCCACCATTACCATTCCCATTTTGATGGGAATTGCCTTGTTCTCCTGGAGTCTGATCGTTTTCGGCATTATTATTTGGTCCTGAATTGCCAGGAGCATCCTGGTCTCCATTTCCAAATCCATTATTTCCTTTATCCTTAGGATCCTTTGGATCTTCAGGGTCCTCAGGATCTTCTGGATCTTCAGGGTCCTCAGGATCTTCAGGGTCCTCAGGATCTTCTGGATCTTCAGGGTCCTCAGGATCTTCGGGATCTTCAGGGTCCTCAGGATCTTCTGGATCCTCTGGATCCTCTGGATCTTCAGGGTCCTCTGGGTCTTCGGGATCTTCAGGATCTTCAGGGTCCTCAGGATCTTCTGGATCCTCTGGATCCTCTGGATCTTCAGGGTCCTCTGGGTCTTCAGGGTCCTCTGGATCTTCGGGATCTTCTGGATCTTCAGGGTCCTCAGGATCTTCTGGATCTACAGGTGGGTCAACTGGAGGATCTACAGGGGGATCCACTGGAGGATCTACAGGTGGGTCCACTGGAGGATCAACTGGAGGATCTACAGGAGGCTCTGGATCTTCAGGATCAACTGGTGGAACAGGGGGGTCCACTGGAGGAACTACTGGAGGTTCTGGAGTAGGAATTACAGGTTCTTGTGGAACTTGTCTATCAGGATCTTGAGGATCACTGACGATACTGACAGGGATATTAGCAATGTCAGATAAGTTATTAGCATTGACGTTCTGTGATCTGGACGGATCGTTGAATGAAACTTGTGAATTAATATTTTTTTGATCGGGAACTCTTTCATTCAAAGCAAAATCACTTCCACCAGAAGCAAGGTCTTGTGGAGCATCAATACCAAGATCAGAGTTTATCTCAGCAGTTGCTTCTACTTCACCAACACGAACTGGATCTACCTGTTCTACTGGAGTATTATCTATTCCCTCTCCCACTGGAGTATAACCTTCTGCAAAACGACCAGCAGCACTAGGATCATGAATAGTTGGATCCTGTGCTTGCTGGTTTGTTCTTTGAGTTTCTTCAAGTTGTAGTTCTTCCATAATCTAATCTCCAATTACATTCAAGTATTATTTAGTTTTTTGAGTTGACTTGTTAGGTTTTGTAGGAGGTCTATAAAGACCTGGCCAAGTATCACGAATGATCTCAGCCAGTTTATAAGGTGTCTCTGAACTAATCATCTAACGTGATGTCCTCCAAACATATATCTCATACCATTTAAAATCTTGGCTGCGAAAGTGCCCAGATTGCGTGAATTAAATCTTTCATAAAGAGCAGTTGTGATGACAGGAGCGGGAACCCCCAGATCCACAGCAGCATTAACCGTCCACCTACCTTCACCACTGTCGGATACACCTCCAGAGAAATTAGAAAGCTGTGGGCTGCGGCGCAACACATCAGCAGTAAGGTCAAGTAACCAGCTACTAACAACGCTACCGCGACGCCATAACTCAGCCACTTCAGCAACATCAATATCATAGCAGTAACTTTCTGGATCTGCCATAGGTGCGACCTCTGCATCTCCCTCTTTAACGTATTGTGCTCCATTATTTGCACTCTTTAGAATATTGAAACCTTCAGCATATGCCTGCATCATACCATACTCGATGCCATTATGCACCATCTTCACAAAATGTCCTGCTCCTGGACCACCACAATGCAACCAACCGTGCTCTGCAGAAGTTACATTGTCGCAGGCATCAGTCCTTGGGGCAGAATGGATGTCTGGAGAGAGGGCATCAAAAATGCTTTTACAAGTGGCGACTGCAGTATTTCCACCGCCAACCATAAGACAGTATCCACGATCCAGACCGTAAACACCACCGCTAGTGCCACAATCAATATATTGGATACCCATCTTTGCCAGACGTTCTGCTCTTTTCCGACTGTCTTTAAAATTGCTATTGCCATGATCAATAATAATATCTCCCTCACCACAAAATCGTAGTAACTCATTGATTGTTTCCTCTACTGTTTCTGCGGGCACAACCATCTGAAAAATTCCTGGTTGTGTTCCCCTTTGTTTAACTATCCTGACAAGGTTTTCAATAGTTGTAGCAATTCCATTCACATAACCTTTTTCATATGCTTCACCTGCCTTCTCATAATTTCTGCGGTATCCCCACACTTCAATACCTGCTTTCATCATACGACGGGACATTCCTTCTCCCATTCGTCCAAGTCCAATTAATCCAACTTTCATTTATTTCTCCCAGTTTTCGTAAATGTTTCTAAAATACAAATCAACTTTAGATAAACTTTCCAGTTCAACATCACAAATGTAATCGTGTTCATCACACCATTCTAATGCAATTTCGTGAAATTTCTGTTCAATCATCACTCTATTTACCCCGTATGATCTTGCGAATGATGACATTATAAAATTCCAACACTGATGCTCTTTTTTCATTCTTTTGATTTAAGAACTTCATTCCAATCTTTCTGGAATAACTCCAGTCCCTTTTCAGTCATAATGTTCTTATACATTGACCAAAATACGATTGGGGGAATTGTAACTACATCTGCTCCATACAGTGCTGATTGTTCAACTTGCCTGACATCACGAAGAGATGCTGCAAGAATTTGAGTTGATGTTCCAGAATAATCAAATGCCTTACGAATGTTCTTGAGTAGTTCAATTCCATCAACTGAATTATCCATCCAACGACCTACAAATGGGGAGATAAATGTTGCTCCTGCTTTAGATGCAAGAATTGCCTGAGCAACGGAGAACACCAAAGTTACATTTGTCTTAACACCTTGTTGGGAAAGAAACTTACAAGCCTTCAATCCTTCAACAGTACAAGGGACTTTGATTGTAACACTTGGAGAAATTGAATAGTAATTTTTTGCTTCTGCAAGCATTTCTTCTGCAGTATCTGCTACGACTTCTGCAGAGATGCTTTCTAACTCTGTAAATATATTTGCAATTTCTGTAATAACTTCTTGAAGTTGTCTGCCACTTTTGAGGATTAATGATGGATTTGTAGTGACACCATCTAATAATCCTGTGTCGTATGCTGAACTGATTAACGAAACATCTGCTGTATCTAAAAAGATCTTCATAAAAAAAGAAAGAACTCCTTAGTAATTATAAGGAGTTCTATTTCAGTTGATAAGGTTTTGTTATGAATTAAAGATATTAGAGAGCATTTCCCCTCGGAAGAACTTCTTCAGGAAATACAAACGATTCGTGTGGCTGGTCAACAGGAGCCATCCAAGCACGTAAGCCCTCGTTTAAAAGCACGTTCTTTGTATAGAACGTCTCAAATTCCGGATCTTCTGCTGCTCTAATCTCCTGACTTACAAAATCATAAGCACGAAGATTAAGTGCAAGACCAATGATACCGATGCTGGAAGTCCAAAGTCCCATAACAGGTACGAACAACATAAAGAAATGAAGCCAACGCTTATTTGAAAAAGCAATACCAAAAATCTGAGACCAGAAGCGGTTAGCAGTGACCATTGAATAGGTCTCTTCTTCTTGCGTTGGTTCAAATGCTTTGAAAGTATTTGCTTGATCACTGTCTTCAAATAGAGTGTTTTCTACAGTTGCTCCGTGAATTGCACAGAGAAGTGCTCCACCCAGAATACCAGCAACTCCCATCATATGGAAGGGGTTGAGGGTCCAGTTGTGGAAACCTTGTAGGAAAAGAAGGAATCTAAAGATCGCCGCAACGCCAAACGATGGCGCAAAGAACCAACTGGATTGTCCCAGAGGATACATCAAGAACACAGAAACAAAGACTGCAATAGGACCAGAGAATGCGATTGCATTATAAGGACGGATACCTACAAGACGGGCAATCTCAAACTGGCGAAGCATAAATCCTATGAGAGCAAAGGCTCCGTGGAGCGCCACAAAAGTCCAGAGTCCCCCAAGTTGACACCACCTGACGAAATCTCCCTGAGACTCAGGACCCCAAAGTAGAAGAAGAGAATGACCCATAGAGTCAGCAGGGCTGCTGACTGCCGCTGTGAGAAAATTGCAGCCTTCAAGATAAGAAGACGCCAACCCGTGGGTATACCATCCTGTGACAAACGAAGTGCCAGTAAGCCAGCCACCAAGCGCAAGATAAGCAGTGGGAAAAAGTAGTAGTCCAGACCAACCCACAAATACAAAGCGATCTCGTTTAAGCCAGTCATCAAGGACATCGAACCAACCTCTCTGTGAAATGGGCGGTGAAAGAGTAGAAGAAGTCATAGCCTCCTATGTGATTTCTCATATTTATCTTAACATTGCTTAATAAAGAAGTCAATGAGTGTTTGTGCTCATCCCCAATAAATTACTGAAAGAGTGAATATCACAAATACTATAACTGTAAACATCATAATACCTACTCCTGCCCAGATTACCCAGGGTTCCATAGGTTCGTGTTGAGTATTATGAGACATATTATTGGTGCTTTTGTAGGTATTTATTTTTATGGTATAATAGAAGAAACTTATAAATATTTGTAGTTAGTTTCCACTTTTATGAAAAAACTCTGTAACAAATGTAGGATTGAAAAACCATTATCTGAATTTTATGAAGCAATTGATAAAAGATATGGTAAAGAAAGAAAAATTCATAGAACAGTTTGTAAAATCTGTGATAGAAAACGAAAAAATGAATGGGATGCCCGACCCGAAAGTATGATGCTCAAAAGAGAAAAGCATCTCAAAAGTAAGTATGGAATATCTATATCAGAATATGAGTCATTATCAAAAAAACAGAACCATCAGTGTGCTATTTGTAAAACATCAACTCCTGGTGGGAGATATAATGTTTTCCAAGTAGATCATTCACACGAAGATGGTTCTGTAAGAGGTCTATTATGTTGTAGATGTAATATGGGTATTGGATACCTAAACGAAGATATCCAATACTTTACAAATGCTATCCAATACTTGGAGCAGTCAAAGCAACTTCAGTAGTAGAAGCAGTAGCAAGATCCAAAGGATAGTTATGTGCATTTCTCTCGTGTTGCACTTCAATTCCCAAATTTGCCCTGTTAAGAATATCTGCCCAAGTAGGAATTACGTGGTTTTGACTATCAAGAATACTCTGGTTAAAATTTAGTCCGTTCAAATTATAACTCATAGTAGCAATACCAAGAGAAGTAAACCAAATTCCAATTACAGGAAGTGCTGCAAGGAAGAAATGAAGAGAACGAGAGTTATTAAATGATGCATATTGGAAAATTAGACGACCAAAGTAACCGTGTGCAGCAGTTATATTATATGTTTCTTCTTCTTGACCAAACTTGTATCCATAGTTCTGTGAGATATCTTCTGTCGTCTCACGAATGAGGGAGGAAGTCACAAGGGAACCGTGCATTGCTCCAGCAAAAGCACCACCAAAAACACCAGCAACACCAAGCATATGAAAAGGATGCATCAGAATATTATGTTCTGCCTGGAAGACAAGCATAAAATTAAATGTCCCAGAAATACCAAGAGGCATACCATCACTAAAACTTCCTTGACCGATTGGATAAAGAAGAAATACGGCAGTTGCAGCAGCAGCAGGTGCAGAATAAGCAACAAAAATCCAAGGACGCATACCAAGACGATATGAGAGTTCCCACTCCCTCATAGCATACATCCAAATACCAATAAGAAAATGAAATACAATCAGTTGATATTCACCACCATTATATGCCCATTCATCAAGAGATTTTGCTTCCCAGATTGGGTAAAAGTGAAGACCAATAGCATTAGAAGAAGGAACAACAGCACCAGAAATAATGTTATTTCCCCACATTAGAGAACCAGCAACTGGTTCTCTAATGCCGTCAATGTCTGTTGGGGGGGCTGCAATAAAAGCAAGGATAAAACAAGCAGTAGCAGCAAGAAGGCAAGGAATCATAATTGTTCCCGACCACCCAACATAAAGGCGGTTGTTCGTTGAAGTAACCCACTCGCAGAATTGTTCCCAAGTATTTGATTGTCGTTTTTGTGAAATTGTAGCAGTCATTTGTTAAAAAGGGTAAGTAAAAATTCAGGGGGAACTGAACGGTACAAGTATTCCCACGACACCCTCCATCGTGGGTATGAGAGACTGTGTTTAACCTCCCCATAGGTCTCGGTTAGGTAGAGGACAAGGATTAAGAATCTGTTACATTTCTTAACCCGTTGATGTATTTATCATAACAGAACTTCAAGTTCCCGTCAAGCCCCCTCTTAAATGGAGGTGAGAAGCAAGCTCATATCAGTAACTAAAATATCACCATCATCCGATTTATTACGAACATAAAGTTCCACATAATCATTTTGATTATGATCATGAACATCCGTCAAGTGTACGGTATAGTATGTTCCGTGAACACAGAGTTTAGAAATTGTAGTTGATGATGGTAAAATCGTTCCTATTCCAGAAGAAGAATTATAATCTAAAATACCAAACTCAACATCAGCATCTATGCCTGGTCTATCTATGGTAAATGTTATAGTTCCTTGAGACAAAATTTTTCTATCAATCGCAACATCATAGGTTAGACGATTATCAGATGCAGTAAACTTGGAATTAACTGAACCAGTAGTTGTCGTCACCCCAGCAATTTTAGTCCAAACATTTGTATTACCAACACCAATCACAGTCACCTCAGAATTATCTCTCATATAAAATTGTCCTGAAGGATATGTGTTTGGAATTCCACGATTACCTTCATAAAAACTATCAGTTCCATTTATATTAGTATGAGTGCTAATTCCAAGTTTTGTTCCTGGACCAGAGAAGTTGCAGGTTTGTAAAATAAAACTTTCTGGATTGTATGCACCAGCAGCAGTTTGGAAGGTAACTCCATTCTGGACTGTAATTCCTGTATATCCCGGTGGAACAATGAAGGAACAAACAGTCACACGAATTCTTCTGGTACAAATAAAAGTACTTGGGAAATTCAGAATAGATTTGGCAGAGGGATTACCTGGAGGAAATTGTCCTGAAAATAAACACTGGTTGAATCCAACAGTTCCTGTAGTACCATCAAAAGTTAAATCTTGAGAGTTGAGAAACGCACCATCAAGCATAATAAAGTTATTATAACTTGAAATAATTCCAACCTTCGCACAGTTTGTAAAGTTTACCCCAAACCAATCCAATGCGTGAACTGAAGGAATAGATGCAACAAGATTAATCGCATAAGGTGCTTCAAAAGTAATGTTTCTAATCGGAAGAGAATAAACACTACTCAAAAGTGCAACATCAGTAGCAATACCAGTGGATTTAATTCTGCAGTTTTCACTTGAACCACCAAGAATTGTTGTGTTGTCTCCAGCAACTAAACGATTTCCTTCTAAATCTACTGTAGTTGTGAAGAAATAAGTGTAGTTATCTTTGAGATAGATTACTCCATTTACAGGGTCTGGAAGGTCAATTCTATTTCCAACAAAAACAAAATTTGAAATATCATCAAGGTCTGCAAATGTTCCAGCACCACCACCACCAATCGTAGCCATCTGCTGCTGAATACGATTGATAAAGAGTTGATAATGATCGTTAAGTTGTTTTACTGTTACAAAATTTTGATTTAATGGTGTAAGAGGGTCTGAGTTTTTAACTTCGGGAGGTTCATTCAATAAACCTTCTGTAAGATTTTTCTTTGGTTGTGGAATAGGAGCATTCTTAAGTTGCTGGCGAAGTTCATAAACTTCATCGTGCTGATTTACAACTAAGTTCTGTAAGAAATCAATATTCTCAGTAAGTTTTTGTGTTTGTTCTTTTAGTATATCAACTTCTGTTTTTTTCTGCTCAGCCTCATACTCCTCAAAAGTTCTTTTCTTACCAGAAGAACTTTGAGTGTTGGGTTTATTTGGACTAATATGATGTAAAATTTTAGAGTACTTATTCATTCTTATATTGTTTTTGAGTATTTATTCTTCAAAGACACAAGATGTCTCTGTAGTGCTTGAGGTTTGAGATATTACTAATCCTAAGAAGGTAATGGATTTTTCAGTTGCAGTTACAGCATCTGTTAAACTAATATCAAAAGTTCCTGCACCATTATCCCTTAAAGCAATATCAAATGCCATTATACCGCAACTCCATTATCTGAACGTCCCACTTTTGTGCTGCTTTCATATGCTTCAGTATAGACAGTTTCAGTATCATCATACCAAGTGATAGAATAAGAACCATCACCAGTTCTGCTTGTTTCTAAAACTTTTTCTCCATTAGATTCTCTATGAAGAGAAATGTTAACTGTTCCTCCAGCACTACCAGTAATGTTTCCAGAAACGGTATAACCTATTGAATGATATGTAAAAATTAAGTCAAGGTAATCAAAACTAGCAGCAGCATTTGCGAGAATTGTTCTCCAACGTCTTGCAGTTTGCAAACTCATTCTTGAAGTATCTGAATAAATATCGTCTCCCCAACGACGGAATAAATTTCTAACTTGAGAATATGTTTGGTGAAGTCCAGTTTCTGGGTCAGTAGCACCAATATCAGAATATGCATTTTCCCATTGGATGCCTCCTTCTGCTGCTAATCTTTCTACTTGAACTGTTACACCAGCAGCATTTCCAGTGGTGTTGGTAAAATACCAATATCTAGTTCCAATTGCACTGTAAAATCTATCAGTTTCTGGTAGAGCAGGTGCTACTGCAGGAATTACTCTTAAGACATTAGCAGCACCATCAAAATATGCACCCAAATTCCAGAAAACTGTATGATTAGCAGCACCATATCCTTCAGTAGGTTTTCCTGCGGTGTAATTAATAATCCAGAATCCACCTACGTTAAATCCAAAGTCAGCAGTATCAGTTCTGTATACATCCCAGTTTACAGAATTTCTCCCTCTCGCAAAAGTGAATGCAGCATCGTTTCTTATCATTGCAGCATTACTACCTGCAACTGTTGCAGAAGTATCATCTGTATATGAAGAGAAAGCACCTGTACCAATTCTTTGGTTAATGCCCGCAATTGCTGCTGCCTGGTCCCAAAAAGAATAGAATGAAATTGCTTTGGTTGTAACTGTTCCTGGTTCTTCAATCCAAAATTCTCTATCTCCTCTTTGATAATCTGATGATGTTGTACCTCCCATAGGAGAATTAACTTCCATCGGCAGCATTAGTGAGACATAAGTATTATTTGAGGATGTTGCATTAAACTCATAAGTTACTGTTAACCATGCTTGCATATGATACCAAGTGTTTGTAAGAGATGACCAAGCAAAAAATCCCATAGTTGATGCAGTGTTTAAAACAGCACTACAATCCCACACATATCTCATAAAATAGTTTGTAGCAAGACCTCCTTCAAAAGTGCCCGTAGTAAGAGCAGTAGTAGTATCAAGTTGTAAGGTAATTGTTGAGTCAGTAGTTACTGTATTACTTCTCATACCCTGAAATGTAATATAAGTGCTTCTGTATACTTTAGATGCTTCTGGTAGTTCTGTAGAAAGGTTTGGTATTGTATCCAGAGCAGTTCCTGGTTTAGCAGTTCCTAAAACACCAGTACCACAGTTCAAAGGAATACGAACAGTTTTTATTTGCGTGGTAACAGTATCATCATATTCATAGGTAATGTATATTGTTACATTCACATTCGTAAATGCGACAGCAGTAGCAGTTCCGTCCATAAGAACAGATGCCGCAAATGATTTTGATGTTCCA